>Ga0256404_1012807_pt1 | contig 10797 bp, 7 predicted proteins | sample RumenRJG_01DNA_FD_185990 | JGI IMG/M metagenome (GOLD analysis project Ga0256404, IMG submission 185990) | Bovine rumen microbial communities from Lethbridge, Alberta, Canada - RJG_01 | ecosystem: Host-associated > Mammals > Digestive system > Stomach > Rumen | place: Canada: Alberta | collected...
CATACGAAATGCACATCCTCGCGCTTCACTCCGAAGGCGTCAAGCACGCGCTTGAGAAGGTATGCGAGCTCGACAGCGGCGGATCCCGTATAGGTGTGAGCTTCATCGATAACAATCCAGCGCAACTTCCCCTTGGACCTCTCGAATATCTCCTTGTCGCTATCTCTGACCATCATGAATTCCAGCATGCTGGGATTGGTAAGCAGGATCTGAGGACAGCATGGATTCTTAGAATCGAAACTTCGCACCCTTTCCCTGGTCATTACTTCAGCTTTGGGATACTTGCTTCTTGTCTTTGCTGAGGTATTTTTCAGTGAACTGTTATACACGGCAAATCGGAGGTCAAGCTTCTCACTGTCAGATCCGAGACGATCCTTCTGGTCCTGCATCAGCGCATTCAAGGGATAGAGGAAAAGCGCCTCTACCGGAGTGTCAGCCTGGCTGGCATAGGCTCTGGAGCAAAGATCGCTGAGGACGGGAAGCATGAAACACTCCGTCTTGCCCGAGCCCGTTCCGCTGGTCACCACGATGCTGTTGTTGCATGACTTGTCTGTCAGGGCTCTCCAGCTTTCGGTTTGGTGTCTGAATGGAACAAACGGATAGGGTTTGCCGGCTATACGGTTCGCCTCGTCCCTTTCCTCAATCATCTGTACCACGCGAGGGTGCAGGAGCCTCTTCCAGTTGTGGTCATTAGTCTCTTCCCATGGGAAGATCGACTGGAAGACAGGATCGGCCATCAGTGGTTCCCTCTTGAATAGATCCAGCATAGCCTCACGCATGCGGTGTGAACCCGGAGTCCAATGGGACAAGAGCGAGAGCTCAACATTCTCTTTGCTCTCCTTGTAGATATTTTTAAAGTTCATAATCCATGAATTTTAATCCGTAGATGGTACTCTTTCTAATTTGCATTTTAGTCTCCTCGTCCTCGGCGATGTCTGAAATATTCATCGACGTGAGTAGCCCCGACATCATCCTTCGCTCCCTTATCCATAGCTCATCCGTGGATGGTTTCCCGTATTTGTCGAGTAATGCCCTCAGCGAAACAAATGTGGCTGCCGCCTCTTCAGAAAGAATCTCATCTCCTCCATTCTGTTCAGTGTCCGGATTGAGCAATGTCTGGGGAGGAATACTTTCCGTCCTTAATCCAGAGAATGATTTGTTATCCCCATTCATCCACTCAATGAAGCCATCGGCGATGGCTTTGTAGCACTCGGAAATATGCTTCGGTAGTTCGGTGAGGCACTCAAGCATCCGCTCTTCGAGTCCGTTCACGCCCATCCAGCGTGCAAAGAAGGAACGCAACATCTCAGCGTCCTCAGACTTTAGGGTGGACAATTGTTTGCAAGTGAACTCCTTGTCAGCATTATACGCCCATTGCCAGAGGAAGGACAACTGCTTCTGTAGGTCGATCAGCTGGGCATTTGGATCACGCCAGTCATCCCATCTGCCGATACCTTTTCTTATATCCTCCTCCGTTATCTCTTCCTTGAACTTAAACAGATGGCTGTGCATAATGAAGAAATGAAGGGCGAACGTGTGTAGTAACTGGTTGTCGTCAGATACCGCAACGAGATCAAGAACGGAGGATGCCGGTATGCGTCCTTCCTGTACGATCTCGAACCATTTGAGCACGCGGCGCCATTCTTCCGAGAAGAGACCCTCGACAAGTAGCCGGGCCTTGATGTTCCTTATATTATCTTTCCGGAGGGCTTTCCTTGTTGGTTCGTCAAGTGATGCCGCTGTATCAACCAATATAGGCAGGACGAGGCCGGCCTCCTCGCCGTACACAAGCCACCTATTCTCCTGAGATGCAGTGATATCCTCAGGAAGCACATATGTGTTCTTCTTGTCATCCTTGACAAGCGCGACAGGTGTCGCTTCCGGATTATTGATTGGAAGGGCAAGCAGTCCTCCGTAATACCCAGAAAGGCCCGCGTGGTTGCGTACGATGACGTTTCCATCCTCGAACTTAAGCTTATAAGGATAGTCACTGAACGAGACTTTGAAACCATCGGGACCAATACGAAGTGTGGCGCTTGCTTTATCAAGTGGCAGAGCCTTATTCTCAAGAAGATGGTCTATCTGTGTGCTGCCATAATAGAAAAGGGAAGGAAGTGGCCCCTCGCAGGGAATATCCCTCTCATTTCTCGTGATAGATGCGAGTTTCTCGTATGCGCGCATCTGGTTCCGTCCTGAGTTGAAGTAGCAGTATTTCAGATCGTCATGCTTGAGGCGCATAGCCTTCCGGTCGGGGAACTCTTTGTCTTGGGACTTATTGCATTGAGGTTTGGCCACGATCGGGAATATCTGCAGGCTCTCGTTGAGGAAATACCTATAGCTCTCTATCTCAGCCATGGGAATTACAGCGTTGTCATGTAACTCCCTGCCTTCTTTGTCATAGATAGCAAATCCGGAAAATGGAGGAATGATGTTCAACCTGAACGCAGCACCGTTCTTTCCGGTTGGTTTGAAAATAAATTCTGCTGTACGCGCCCCGCCCAGTGTCTGCTTGGAGATGAACCATACTCCTTTGGGCTCTGCGATGGCGACGGGCTGCTCGCTTCCGTCATCACGCACCTTGATTGCTGCCTCCACTGTCCCGTGCGGCCAGTTGATGGCTATCCGGCATTCGTCGCGTGGATTCCTATCTTCAGGTTTGACTACTTTCCTTAACTCCAGGAATCCTACATTGAAGAATGTCACGGGGTCTATGGACTCATTCCCCTCCGCGTTTATTACAGCCTTTATTCTGCCATACTCGGCAGTATCTTTCCAGATGCTCCTGCCCACTGGAGCATACTTCACAGGTACTTCTTTTTCCAAAAGCCTTTCCCCGCGGCCCAAGTAAAATACCATATTGTCAGCATTGTAGACCTTCTCGCGTATGCCAACCTCAGTTTTCAGTGCGTAGTTGTCATTTATCGCCGTCCATTTGAAAGGCACGTCAGGGTCGAGGATCTTCTCCTTCCCCGTAGACGAAACAAATTCGAGATGGGTCATTCCTGGGGACGTAATGAAGACCCTGAATGTTTCACCCCTGATAATGAATTCCTTAAAGGGTAGACCATCCATAGACTCCCAATCCGGGGTGGCAAGGATGCGGCACGGCTCGGATGCCAGTTTCTTCTGATCACCAAGCGTGAAGATGTTCCTCCTTCTATCCTCTAGGCATAGAAGTTTTGGATCAGACGGATCTAGGGAACGGGCCAGCCCGAGACTCTTAGATTCCTCGCCGCACATGATCACGTCAACCACATCTCCAATCACATATCCTTCTCGGGGAATGAAACTGACCTGACGGCGGCTGCTCAGTACCCCATTGTAAGTGTAGTACTCGGCCAAGGGATAGGTTTTGCCTTCAACGGTCACGGCAAATGGGATAAAAGGGGCTTTTTCAATTCCATGGCCCTCAAGAAATTTCTGGGAGAGAGCCCACGGTCCCTTTATTTGATATGAGATTGTTGCGTCTCCACTATTATCATTCATCTCGATCAACCATTTGAATGAGAATGGGTTGAGCGCTTTTCTCTCGCGTTTAGCAATGTCGAAGTTCCGGACGACCACTTGCCACCACTCATGGCAGTTGCTGGGATTCCAGGGGGCGTCAGGCTCAATCGCGGCTGTCTGGAGGACCTCACAGAACTCCCTGAGACTGGTGCTCTTCGCGGGGATGTCGCGGTTATCGTTGATCAGCGAGAAGTCTACCTCGTCCCAGACAAGAGCACGAAAGAAAGTGTTCCAGGCGGAGAAACCCTCCTTCGATTGGATCTCAGTGGCGATGCGGTTCATCGGTAAACCTCCCTGGTAGAGGGCCGAGAATTTTGGCCAGTCCCTATTGACCCTGATCACCTGCAACTTCAGCTTTTTAAGTCCAATTCCGGCAGCATCTAGGAGATCGCCCCCATAGGATCCGTCAATGCCTAGACCGTCGCACAAATCCTCCTTGGAGTTCTTGCCTTTAACGTACTCCCTTCGATACCACTCTCCATAATAGAGTGCGACTTCGCGTTCATACCCTGTGAAGGCATATCGAGCCTGTGAACGCAGGATTTCTTTGAGTTTCTCATACTCTGACCAGGTAATCTTCATCTTCCATAAAGGCTCTCCCCTTCCTATTGGGTGAAGCTGGAATAGTTCATCGAAGTACGTAGACATGCGGAGCGGTTTTAATAGGAATTATAAAGTTAACTATTTTAGCCAACAATCAAAAACATATAATTATACTTTCAAAAACTAATAAGCTTTCAACTCCAAGAACAAATCCCTTACCCATTCCGGGCACAAAGGAATATCTTCCAGGAATTCCTTCATCGGAACAGAGGATAGCGACCATTTGATCATTTCCCGGTCCTCCTCCCTGACGTTCTTACGCCCGAGAGCCCTAACGGCATTCGATAGCAGTTGCATTTTCCGATTCTTGAAAGCGAATATCCTCATCTCCGAAGTGTGGTGGAATTCAATCCTGCGTCCATTGGCCAAATTGACCTTCCTCGGAGCCCCGTCGGTCAGATAGGTAGTAGAGGAGAATGAAAGTCCCGTAAGTCCGACCATATAGGCGGCCTGATCACCATACGGGACAATGCGGACCTTGGTCTTGTCAGCTATCGCATGCGCTATCGTGTCAGTGTCCGGAAGGACCATCTTCATCCCGTATTCTGAAAGATTGGGAAAACAGAACACCCCTCTGGCCAGCCGGGCAATCCTGCCGTCGGTGTTCAGGTTGCTGAGAGCGAAACGGACCGAACTCTCCGGCCAGAGGTCGTAGAACTCCTGGGCAAAGAATATCCGGCCGCGCCCCTGCTTGCCAAGGCGTTCGATGATTTGGTCTTCTATTTTCAGTTCCTCTCTCATTTCACCAACAAAAATATAATAAATTTGATGGAAAGACAAACAAAAACCAATAAATCTACAAAACACACCTAAAACTTACATAAGCCGGAAAAAACCGCCTCCAATAGTCTTGAAACGCCTGTTTACAGATGTAAACACGAAAAATCCGGCCATTTAGACCGGACTTGAAGTAATGCTTCAACTGGGAATCACTGCCCTCCCCCGAGGATATCCTTGAGGCTTGAAGGTTCCTTCCGGGACGTGCGCGTTCCCTGGTTGGGAACAACCGAGGACGAATCCCTCAGGACCATGTTGCCGTCGATGATGATGCCGAAACGCTCCTTGAGGTGCTTGCGGACCGCATTGATGACGTAACCCTGGACATTGGCTGCACGGAGGGCTGCAGGAGCTATGCTGTCAAGGAACTCCAGGATGTCGCACTCCTTCTGAGCAGTATCGAAGAGGGTGATGTTCGCCTTGATGCCCTGGGAATCGAAGTAGAACTTGTTCTTGAGCATCTGGTAGAACTGGTAATCGAGCATGAGCGAGGGATCGACCTGCTTGCGGACTGCATCCGGAGCCTCATTGCGGAGACGGCGGACAGGGAAGAAGGTGACGGAAGTGATGGCTGGTCTCCCCTTCCGCCCTTTGTTCACCTCCGCCGACTTGGCCGCGTTCAGGATATAATCAAAGGAATACGGGCTCACGCGGTCCAGCTCCTCCTTGGCGTTCACGATGGTGTTCTTGATGAAGTCGTCGACCTTCTTGTACTTGTCGACCAGGCCCCACATCTGACGGAGGTCCTGAATTGAGTACGTGATGGGGTCGGATTGCTTGCTTATAAGCTTGTATATGCGGAGAGAATACTTTCCGCGCAGCTTTACGGCAGTCTCGAGCTCATATTTCCGGAATCCCTTGGAGAAATCTAGCATTGCCTTCCAGATATTGCGGTTCACGCGGATGACCATCTTGCCGGCGACCTTGTCCACATCGACCTCATTGAGGATCTGGGTAGCCTTGTACTTCTGGTCGTCCTCATACTCCAGGAAACGGCCCATCAGGTTCCTCACCGCCTGCTTGGCCTTCGTGTAGTTCTTGTCATCCTCACCGGAGAGGATGTCCTTCACCGGGATGATCACCTCAGCATCGCCCCACTCCCCTATCTCGACCTTGCCGATGCTGATGCCGCCCTTGAAGTCAAGTCCGCGGATCTCACGCTGCGCAAGCTCCACCAGGCGGAGAAGAAGACGCTCGGAGTAGATACCGAAATCGTGACGGACCGTAGAGAAGATGTACGATTCGACGACTTCCTTGGTGATTATTTCCTTGTTTTGTGAGGACTCAGCCATTATCTCGAAAATTTTAATCCCGGGTTCAATATTTTCCCCGAGCAAATTTAGAAACTTCTCGGTGAAAAAACAAAATGGCAAGCAAATATTGCGAGGAGAAAAATAAAAATTCAACCTTGTTTTGGTATTATAAAACTCGCTAAATATGCTAAAAGAAAATAAAAATAGGCCACAGAGCTTCGTAGAAAGCCGATTGCAAATTTTTCATTGAATTATTGACTTATTGAGAAAACGGTTGAATCAGTAAACCGCTCGAACCGGGGAAACCATGAAGGATGGCAAGCAAAACTTGTCAGAACAAATTGAAAAACAAGAGTTGACAAATTCTTAAACCGGAAAGGAATATCAGATTCAACCTACATGGTTGAATCTTAAACACGCGAGAACAATCGGTATTCTAAAACTCGCAAAATAAAAATAGTAGTCCGGCACTCGCTAAAATAAGGCCCGTAAGTATTCTCAGGCTCGCATTCAGGTATTCTGCCGCTCGCTCTTTTATATCCTGATGCACTGGCAAACGCATTGATAATTAAATTCTTTAAGCGGTTGAATAATTAAAGTGTTACACATGAAATACGTTATGTCAATAACGAATAAGACAATAGTCCAAAAGGAGGTAAAAGCACATTATATATATAGGTCAACCACTCCCCCATCGCTGGCTTTATTCCAAAACTCGCATTTTCAAATCAAGGATTACACATCTCGCAAAACAAAGGTCTACCAGAATTACATAACTCGCTTTCACGTCTTACAGAACTCGCAAAAAAAATCAATAACTATCCGCATGACACATTGAAACTCAATCAGTTGAGCACGATACTAAATTAACCGTTAAGACAATATTACGTTATATCTAAAATAGATAAAACAAATCCCAAAGGAGAAGAGACCGGCGAAATTACCAAACAGTAAAAAAGAATGAATCAAAGACCTGGATCTTCCGGAATCTCCGGCCAGTCCATGGATCACCTCTTTCTATAGAAAAAAACTTTTTCCGCATTTCCAACATCAGGCCAGGTTCTCAGATTCCCGGTATTCCATTTCTAGCTTAAATACAAAATAAGAGCTCTCCGCGCGTTGAAACTGGTGGTATTCTTTTTCTCGCTAATTAAAGCTTAACACGTATTCCATATCTCGCAAAACTACTTGTAAGCATCTTTGCAAATCATTGAACTACAGAAAGATATAAAGACGAAAACAATAGCTCCTTACATTTATTTTACATGAATCTATTTCTCGCTTTAATGACCCTCCCCCACCCTAATTTTATAGATTTATATTTTGTTATAAAAATATTTTTATATAAATTTGCATAAAGAATTTATTTTAACAATGGGTTATACAGTCTGTTTTGCCAATAACAAGGGTGGTGTCGGAAAGACTACCACCTCGGTGGCCATCGGCCAGGCCTGGGCCCGGATGGGGAAGAAGGTCCTCTTTGTAGACCTGGATTCCCAGGCCAACCTTACATCGATGATTTCCCCACTGGCTCCGGAGGATCACAAGCTTACCATCAGGGATGCCTTCATCGACAAGAACAACTTCAACATCGAGCATGTCGAGGAGAACATAGACCTGATTCCTTCCGAGCTCTCCCTTTCGAACTTCGACCGTGACACGGCCGCTGTGACGGGACGCGAGTACCTGCTGCTAGACCTTCTTAAGCCGGTCAAGAAGAACTACGACTTCATCGTCATCGACTGCCCCCCTGCCCTGGGGCTTATCACCTACAATGCGCTCATCGCCTCTGATCACCTTGTCATGGTCGCGACCCCTGACGGTCTCGCCTACTCCGGGATGGTCATGGTCGCAAACTTATATGCGGATGTACGCTCCAGCGCCCGACTGAACCAGAACATCCAGCTCTCCGGGGTTATCATAACCAAATATGAGAGAAACAAACTCAGCGACATGTACGTCCAGAAGGTGAAGGACGAACTGGGAACGGCCTTCATTGAGCCGGTGATCAGCAAGGCCACCCGTATCGCGCAGGCCGGTTCCTTCAACCAGAGCATCTACGAGTACGATCCTGACGGAAAGGTCACCAAGCAATATATTGAGGTTGCGCAGAAGCTTGCTCTCCGGATCATGGATGAGGAATAATTTTATAGAAAAATATATTTATATACAAATATATCGTTATGGCTAAGAAAACCGATCCGTTTGACAAGTTCCGCCAGGCTACCCTGGGCGGGGACAAGGCTCTTAGCGGAGCCTTGAGCGGAGTATCCACCCGTGAGGAAGCCCACCACAACTCTTCCCTCCCCTCCCCTGCTGCAGCCAAGGTCTCGAAGAACGCCAATCGCAAACTCGTCAGCTTTCACATTGATTCTGACACCTTCCTCAAACTTGGTCAGCTAAAGTTCGAGATGGGCTCAAAATATGACGAGCTTTACAACGAGGCTGTGCGCGATCTTCTCGTGAAATACGGGAAAATCTGACACTCCCCTACCCTCTTAAAGATGTACGCTGCCTTTCAGGTGGCGTATATTTTTATATATTTCTATAAAAATAGATTTATATATAATTGGTAACAACATCCATTCTACTATCTTGAAACGATGATATAAAAATATATTTCTATAAAAACATAAAAATATATTTATAGATTAATATAAAATTACTGTTTTATCTTCTGATGTTGTCACCGTCTGGTTTCTCCCCTCCTGCCATTGCGTGAGCATCCGCTCTTAAGTTTTCTACTTTTATATTTTTATAGAATTATAGAAAAATATATTTCTATATAATTGCTCTCGCTTTTGCAAGTTCAGAAGTTCATCTTAGGAGGCCCTCCGTTCAGCCAAGATGTCCGGCAATTCTTATTTACTTTTATATATAAATATTTATCTATAAAAATATATTTATAGATTTTCTGAATACAATATCCCTTCCAGTGTCCTGTATACGTGTCTCTTTCTATATTTCTATAAAACAATAAAAATATATTTCTATAAAAATATAAATTAATTTCGGACTGCTTGTTCTCCAATCGAGTTACATTCTTCTATTTCAACTTTTTTCGCTAAATTTGTACATCTGTGTTGCTCATCCATGGACAGGGTATATATTGGCATACTTCAGGAGTGGGAAGACAGGGTCGCGGATCCTGCCGTCTATGAGCATCTTGACACGTTGTTTCCCGAATATGCCTTCCGGAGGATGCACGCTGGAGAACCTAAGGACCACTGGGCATCCCGCTATAAGGTGGATTTGACACTTCCGCGCTATAAGAATGCTGAGAAAACCGTCGTCTATCGCTCAGACATGCGTTTCCGTGAGCAGGGCGACTGGGACAACTCCATCGGTGTGATGGACAAGTACATCGTTGACAGGGGACTGACAAGCATCTTCGAAGCCTATAAGGACATCTCTGAACGCCTCGGCCTCGCAATGCCGCAGTCTGGGGACAAGGAAGTTACCGAAGCGATAGGGAAGATGGCCAGGCAGGTTACTCTCATGGATACCCTTATCGACTACTTCTGCTGGAACCTGGAGAACAACAAGTCCACCAAGGCTTCGGCTACCCGCACATACCTCAAAAAGGCCCGTGGATTCACCAGCGAGCAGATATCCCGTTTCTGCTTCGGCTTTGTTCCGGACTGGAACAAGGTCGTGCGCTACATCACAGTGGACAAGCATTTTCCCCTGGATGACCTCAATGAGGTATGCGGAGTGATGAACAGCGAGAACTATACGGCGGTTGGGAAGACCCATGTGCTGGCCATTCCATACGAGTGTGCCGGCATCGTGAAGGGCTTCTTGTTCAGGCGCATTGACGACAACCGGGAAGGCCCCAAGTACCTTGCCAACGCTGATCTGGACCGGAAATCCGTTTTCTTCAACATCACGGCGGACCCGGACCCGAAAGATATCGTTGTCGTGGAAGGGGAAATGGATGCCCTGACCGCTACAGCGGCCGGCATTGAGAATGTGGTTGCAATAGGCGGCTCGGAGATAGCGGGGGAGAGGCGGCGCCAGATTGAGGATGCCCTGCACAGGAGGGGAGTCCGGAGAATCACCCTCTGCCTGGATCTTGATGCAACTCCGACTGGTGATGCCAATGTACAAGCCAGGCATGCTCACCTCATGAAATCCATCCACACGATAAAGGACGTGGACCCGTCATTTGATGAAATCTATGTAGCGTCGTTTGAATCTCCATCAGACCCCGACCAGTTCATCCGGGAGAGGGGAGTGGAGCCCTTCAGGCGGCTTCTCGAAGCAGCCGTCCCTTACTGGCAATACGACTACGATTATCACATCGCAATGCGTGGGAAATAACCGGCGAAGATATGTTTCGCCCGCCCTCGTTACTTTTGTAAAAAGCCGTCATGCCAGAGAATAATTCAATCATACCGAACAACACAGCCCTGCCAGCAGTAACTCCGTACTGCCCTTCTGAGATAGTTGAAATTTTCAACGATTTCCTTGCCCAGACCAAGATGGGAACAAAGGTCGTATATGTCTCAGGAATCTTCCTCAAGACAGGGAAACAGGCCTACTACGGTGTTTACTACGATACCCTCAAGGACCAGAATTCAGATCAGGAGCTTTCAGTGTCCATTCCCCAGAACCTTCGTGATGAACTCGATAACGGGAGCCTTGTGACGCTGGG
>Ga0256404_1012809_pt1 | contig 10796 bp, 6 predicted proteins | sample RumenRJG_01DNA_FD_185990 | JGI IMG/M metagenome (GOLD analysis project Ga0256404, IMG submission 185990) | Bovine rumen microbial communities from Lethbridge, Alberta, Canada - RJG_01 | ecosystem: Host-associated > Mammals > Digestive system > Stomach > Rumen | place: Canada: Alberta | collected...
TCAGTGCCGATTGGACTTCTTTATATGTATGTGCAGTAAGCTTGATGAGGACTCCGATTTTAGCGAAGATACAAAGAAAGCTCTAAAAAAGTTGTCAAGGAACGAAAAAGAGATGACTGCCATAGATCGAATAATAGATGGCGACTATGAACGTGGTTTCAAGGACCTTGTTGACAATGTTGCAACAGATTTTTTAAGCGAGGTACTAAATACTATTCCATTTGGTGGAATGGCACAAAAAGCTATAAAGCAACTCATAAAGATAATACACAAATAAAAGAGCACCGAATGCAAAGTGAATGCATTCGGTGCTTTCTCCTATTCGGTTTGATTTTTCGTTAAGGAACACTGCAGATCTCCAGTACTTTATTAAGAGAAGCGAGTATAATTACAATATGATTTTAGCTGTACAAAAATGGTCTGAAGATTTAGTCTGGGTGCGTAGTTACAATATAGATACACAGCGAAGGTTTATTATTTCATCAATTCAAAAATATAACGGAAGGAAATGACTAATACTAAGGCTATGAGCAAGGTATTTTGGACACCCAAAAAGAAAACGAATTTTAATTTTGTAGCCTTGCACAACAATCCGTACTATGAGTTGTAGAAAAGCACAACAACGCTAGTATAATCTCTGCATGCGTCGATCACAAGGACCTTGTGCGGCACTTTGATAAAAAAATGCTCTCATTGTAAAAGTGGGAGCAGTATTCATTTGCTGATACCTTATGACAGCTATGGAGTTTGAAATTGGAAAGACCACCTCCGCATTCACGACAGTGGTCACAATAGATTTATGGCAAAAAAAGAAATTGCTCTGTCCTTTGAAATTTTGCTATCATGCTACCAAGCAAGATCTAACAGCGCAGGTGCGAGGTTTAGAGACAACTGAAGATGCTACCAAAACGATAACGGAACTATACCAAAATGCTAACAGCAAAGGTCTGTTTGCAATCGTGCTAACAGAATGCTAACGGCACAGACAACGCTGATACGGCATATGAAAAGGTTTGTTAGCTTGTTAGCATTTTTGCAGAGGAGAGAGCATAAGAATGTTTTTCGAGCTTCTCTACTTATATTATGGGAAGTAAGCCGCCAAGTGTATAGTTTTTGACCACATTTTAAAACTCCTCCGATCACATTTTTTCTACTTGAATTGCAGGTCAGGGGGTATCTCATTTTTTCGCCGAACAGAACAAACAATCACAATTTTCAGCGTATCTGCGAACTTTTAAAGTGTTTTTCAAAACGAACACACAACGAACAACGCCGAACAAGAACGAACAGGAAGTGCCGCTTGTAAAGTTTTTGTGTACGAAATTGTTCGGCGAAAAATGTGCACAAAACGAACAGTCAACGAACGGCGCAAACAGCATATCCAAGGCGTTTGAAACACTTTGTTCGGTTGTTCGGCGAAATTGGAGATATACCCTGCACTTATGTTCTCACTTGCGCCACGATGCCCTGTGTGGCGTTCTGTTGCTGTGGCTCGGGTAGTTTGTCTAACAAGGCAGAGGGCGGGCATTTTTCGGCTCACAGTGCGTGGGTTACCGGCACCTTAGCGTCACCCGAACAGCATACTATTATTTTTTCGTATTACACGCATTACATCTGCCGCAAAGCAAGCAGCTGAAGGCTCTTCGGTCTTTTTCTTCGCACTACATTCGTATTACATCAGCATACGCTCGCATTACACGCCTTACACTCGTCTTACGCATTTCAGCCCATAACTACGCCGCTTGAGAGCGTTGTAAGGCGTGTAAGACGTAAATACGGGTATAGGCAGGAACTTTTCACAACAGCCGAACATATGCATAACAATTGACATAAACTCCCCTAAGAACCGTACGTGCATATTTCCCGCATCATGCAACCAAGCAAGTTCAGAAAGCACTGCTGTATGACACCAATGGAATACCATGAGGCGTATGCGGCATAATGCAGTCACACAAATAAATAGCAGCCTGCACAATTAGTACAGACTGCTATTAGTTAATACATAGTATTTTTTGATTTTTTACGCTGTCTACTTGACAGAGTGCGGGTCATTATCTGACATCGGCTGTTTGTATTTTGAAAACTAAAAAGAGATATTGTTCAGCAAAACAGCTTTTCGTAGTATTCGGGTGTTCTTGCGGGTTCGGCGGTGGTGACATAGATGCCGCACATCAGGTCGTCGTCGAGCTTTTTGAGATACAGGCAGTCAAACGCTGTTTCGTTATACCTGCACACATCTCTTGTAAATTCCTGACCGCCTAAGCTTACCTTTTTTCTTTCCTGCCACTGTGCGCCCTGCGCTTGCGCACTTATCCACTGCTTGTAGGAGTCAAGCACATTATCCTCGGTGACGCTGGCGGAGTCGGGAAAGGCTACCCTGGTGTTTATAAAGACGATAAACACGCCCTCTTTCTGGTTGCCGAACTGTGCGTCGTATATCTGTGACTTTTCACGGGCAATGTCTTTTTCGTCGGTGAGCTGTGATATTCTATCTTCTTTTGTTCCTGAGTCGATGGGGAAATACTGCATATTCCCCGGAATATTTATCTTTATTTTTGCGTAGTCGTTGACGTAAACGCCGTCCTTGAAAAGACCCTTGGTGTATTTTGTGCCTTCTGCCGCGGGGCCTTGGGTGTCGGTCTCGGCGGTGGTATCAAGGAGCGTTTGCGGCTCTGCCTTTGGCTTGAAAACCTTGCCGTAGGTCAGACCGTAGCCTTGCTTCAAAAAGCACTTATCTGTACCTATCTGGTCAACGCTGCTGTACCAGGGCGCAGGGAGTCTGCCCTTGAAGTCGGTGCAGCCGCATAGCACATCGGATATGCCCTTGCCCTCTGAACCTGGCAGGTAGCACATTACAACGCTGTCCCAGCTTGCATAGTCCGCATCATCGAGAATGACCTGTCTGCCTGCGAGGATACAGGTGACTGTGGGTTTGCCCAGCGCTTTTGCCTGCCTGATAGCCTCGGCGTTTTTGTCAAGACCCAGCTTGCCGCACAGCTTCATATCCTCGGTGTCGCCGTTCCACTCGGCGTAAGGCTTTTCGCCCACGCACAAGAGCACAACATCAGCGTCTTTTGCTTTGGCGGCATCGGTTATGATTTCGAGCTTGTAGTCGTCCGCGTATCTTTCAAAGGCTTCCTTTATAGTTGTGACGCCCGCGATATTCTTGGTGTTCGCGCCGTTCCAGTCGATAGTCCAGCCGCCGCACTGTGCCTGACAGCTATCAGCCGCAGGACCTGTGATGTAAACCTTTGTACCCTCTTTGAGAGGGAGTACATTGTTGTCGTTTTTGAGAAGAACAAGGCTTTCCTCCACCAGCTTTTCGGCGACCTTTCGGTATTCCAGCGAGCCTGTCTCCTGCTGTTTTGTCTTTAGATTTTCAAGCATCGGGTCATCAAACAGACCTGCGTCCTTTTTGACCCTGATTATCCTTGTGACTGCGTCATTTACGCGCTGTTCGCTTATATCGCCGCTGGTGACAGCATCAACGATTATCTGTTTTGCTTCGGCAAATTTATCCGTTTCCATAAGCATATCAATGCCTGCGTTGACGCTTTTGATGACCTGCTCTTTGTAGGACGAACCTATGATATTCTGCACAGCGCCCCAGTCGCTGACGATAAAGCCCTTGAAACCCATTTCGTCTTTGAGCTTCATGATGTACTCTTTGTTTTCGTGCATCTTCACGCCGTTGAGTGACGAGTGGCTTATCATTATCGTCTGCACACCTGCGTCTATCTGCTGCTGATAAACTTTGAGCAGTTCGGTTATTTCAGCGTCTGTGAGCTTCGCATCGCCGCGGTCGATGAGCATTTTGGTGTCGCCCTGTTCGCCTGTGCCGTACACGACGTTTCCGTCACCGAAATAGTGCTTTGTGCAGGCAACAAGTCCGCCGTCGATAAGTCCTTTGGTGTAGGCGGTGCTGAGCTTTTTTATCGTTTCAAGGTCAGAGCCGTAGGATTCATATGTCCTGCCCCAGCGCGGGTCGACAGACTGTGCCACGCAGGGCGAGAAGTTCCACATCATATGGCACAGTTTAGCTTCGTCCGCCGTGATAAGACCGACCTGATAGGCAAGCTCCTCGTCGTTTGCGGCGCCCTGCCCGATGTTGTGCGGAAAGTAGACTGCGCCGAGGCAATAGTTTACGCCGTGGACGTCGTCCTGCCCGTAAATGTAAGGGATACCTGCGTCTGAATCAATGGCTGACTTCTGAAAGCTGTCAACGGTGCCGCGCCACGAGGCAGCGTCTATGCAGCCGACTGTTGAGAGGATACTGCCGTAGTCGTTCGTTTTCATCTGCTCGGGTGTAACGTTGTAAACTGCGGGCTGGACCATCTGGTCTGCCTTTTGTTCAAGGGTGAGCTTTGCGGTTATCTCCTCGGGCGTCATTGACGCATACTGCTGATATTTCGGGCGGCTGTCGGGTTTGTCCGCCTGCGAAGATGAAACTGTCTGCGGGGAGTTTTCGGCTTGTGAGTCTGACGAGCTGTTTTTATCCGAGCAGGAAACTGCCGTCATAAGCAGCGTCAGCGCAAGCAAAACTGCGAGTGTTTTTTTCATTTCGGTATTCCTTTCTTTGCGCTGTCGGGAGCTTCTATCTGTTTATGCTCCTGTCACAGCTTTTTCAGCGGGATAGCGATATAGCTGAGGGTGTCGGCGGGGTCTTGTGCGGGCGGCATATACAGTTCGAGCGAATAATTGCCTGCCAATTCGTAACCCTGCAAAGCGGGAAGCCACTCTGACCATATCTGCGTGTTGACGCTCTGCATACTTTCGGGCAGAGGTCCTTTGCAGGTGAACAGCGCCCACAGTCCGCCCGGTATCTGATAGGTGGTGCAGCCCTCGGGGATATCTTTCCACGGCTCGTACAGGTCGGCTATCCAATAATCAAAGGTCTTTCCGTCCATATCCGCGCACACGCCGAAGGTGCCTTTCATGCCTTTCACATCCTTCATCCACTCGCCCCAGAATTTCGGTATCTCACTGTAGCTTGTCTCGGCGTCAAATCTTTTCTTGATGCCCACCACCGTAAACGGTGCTTTTTCAACGATCCGGTAATCCAACATATTTCCGCCCTCCAATGTAATTTTGATATGCAGCGGTGCAAATGACCGAAGTTTTGCGCCCGATTCTCTTGCCTGTGTCGGCGTTATGCCGTGGAAGCGCTGAAATGCTTTGGCAAAACTGTCGGGTGAATCGTAGCCGTACTTCATGGCGATGTCGATGACCTTGCTGTCAGAGCAGGCTAATTCCTGCGCTGCCGTTGTCATTCGGCGGGCACGGATATACTCCCCCACGGTCATTGCGCACAGTGCTCCGAATATACGCTGATAATAAAACGGAGACAAGGCGGCTTTGCCTGCTATCTCCTCTATATTCAGTTCCTGCAGCAAGTTTTGCTCGATAAAATCAATGGAAGCCTGAAATCCCTCGATCCAGCCTTTCATAACGGTCACATCCTTCCGCTGTGTTTTCAGTATAGCACGCTTGGACACTGCTGTCCCGACTTTTTGTGCTCTCTTTGTCGGGGTGGTGCCTGCCTATGCAAAGATTATACCAAAGGCGGCTGTTAAAGTCAATCGGCGGAGATTTAAGGACAGGTCGTTATTGCAGCTGAATCACATTTTGTGGTTTTATGCAAGGCTACAATTACCAATGCTCCAGGACACCGCTAGGACACCGAAATCCGATAATCGCCGTAAATACGTTGTTTTCTCATATCAAAAAATAGCAGTTTTGCCCACCCCGATGGTCGTACTGATCTGTTATATGCTATAAAGCGTTTATTATTAGTAGTTTTAGTTATTTTAACGAACCTACGACCATCGGGTTTTTACGATGTCCTCAAAATCACAAAAATTCAGTTTCATATTTTCTAGGACACCAAAATCCAAAATCTCACCCCAGGACACCAAAAGGACACCTTTTTCACGAAACCTACCTAAAATCAGCATATGTTACGTTGTGTAAAAGCTCTCAAAGCGTTAATCAGTCGAGATTAGCAGAGATTAGCATAGTTTAATATATTCATTGACACGTTCTCATAACCCGAAGGTCGTAGGTTCAAATCCTGCTCCCGCAACCACGCAAATACGCTGTTTGAGGCATCTCAAGCAGCGTATTTTTTGTCCATTTTTCTGTTTCAGGGCACTATTAGGGCACTATTTTGAAAAAATGGTGTTCTCATTCGCCGCAAAGACGCAGTTTTTGTGACACCGATGTGTTTCATATTTTCGCAAAGGCAGCAGCCGCACAGCTTTGTTTAAGCCATGCGGCTGCTTTTGTGTTCTCTATGCCATTTGCTTTCTTAGTACGATATCGGCTATCGTTTCCGCCGACTCGTTGTCGGACTCTTTCATTATGTGAGAATAGATGTCAAGCGTTGTGGTTATCTTGGCGTGACCGAGCCTTTTGCTTATTGCAGCTATGTCCATATTGCCGTGCAGCAGCAGGCTCGCCATTGTGTGCCTAAATGCGTGGGGATTTATATGCCCCAGCTCATACCTTTTGGAAAATGACCTCAGCCAGATGTTCACCGAATCGGGATTCATAGGCATTCCCTCATAGCCAGACCTCTCCTGGAAGAACAGGAAGCCTGTGTTATGCCAGCGTGAGCCGTATGCTGTGCTTGTCGTGATATACCACTTGCGGTACTCCCTCAGCAGCTCCATAGTTTCCTGCGGCAAAGTGATATACCTTTCGGATTCCTCGGTCTTGGTCGTATCCTCATAGATGCCTCTGTCCGATGTGTAAAGCAGGTTCTCGTGTATATGGATACGGCTTTTCTCCCAGTCAACAGCGTCCCATTTAAGCCCCATTATCTCTCCCCGCCGTGCGCCCGTTATGATGAGCAGGTTTATCAGTGTTTTCCATTTCAGCGGCTCTTTCTCAAGGCATTTTACTATCCTCTCTATCTCCTCGAACTCAAAGTAATTGACCTTTGGTCTTTTGGTTTTGGGCGGTGTAGCCTTTGCCGCAGGATTGAACGGTATTATCATCTCCTTGTCGGCAAGGGCGAGAATGCTTGATATCAGTCTGTGATACTCTCTTATCGTCTTGTTCGACAGTACCGTTTTGTCCCTGACCTTTATGAACAGCTTTGTCAGCGGTACACCGAGCGTATCACACAGCTTTTGTGCCTTTTCAAGAAGTATATTGCCGCCGTTTATCGCTGAGCGTATTGTCATCATGCCCACGCCCGACTTTTTATGCAGTTCCTCCTGGGTGATTTTCTTTGATTTAAGAAATTCCTTGAAATCTACCCTTACCGCTGCCCGCTCGGCTGTTTTGCGTACACCTGTCTTTTCAAGGCTCTCGTAGAACACATTGAGCGCCTGCGGTCTGATCTCAGTCAGTCGCAGGTGTCCTATCTCGGTATAGATGTCCTTGAGCATTGCCTCATACCTTACCAGCGTTGAGTGCTTGACGCCTGCTCGCTCTTTCATTCTCATCGCATACTCCGAGTACGCTCTGAAGGTCTGTTTGCTGTCGGCAACATAGCCGGTCTTGCATTTTCTCTCAAACTCGACTGCTGTTTCATTAAGAATCTTTGCGTTCTGTCTGTCGGACTTGTCAGGGTCGGGCTTGAATGTCATCTGATAGGGATTGAGCTTTTTGCCGTTTGCATCATATCCCTTGTTGACTCGTATTCTGTATGCGATTATTTCGCCCTTTTTGTTCTTTCTCGGTTCGATATATGCCATTTTATCACTCCTTTCGTAGTTTGCATTTCGGCAGGACACAGGATACCACAAGGGTATCCGTAAATCCAGCCGTATGCTTTCTTTTTAAGCTCTGCAACATAGTTTTCTACCTATCACATAACTCACCGCTGAGGAATTTGTACAATGTATCCTTGTTTATAAGATATTTCTTCCCTGCCATAAGGCAAGGCAGCTCGCCCGACTTGCACAGCTCCCTGACTCTGTATTCTGTCAAACCCTGCACAAGCTTGGCGGCTTCCTTTATTGTCAGCATTGTTGGCTTGTTTGTAATTTTAATGTCTGTCATATAAATCTTCCCTTTCATAATTCCATAAATCTATCCCATATACATTCCGAGGGACTCTTTCTTCTCCCATTCCTCTTTGAGCCGCTTGCGGTCAACTGTGGAGTAGTGCTTGTCCTCGTCCTCATCGCTGTCCTCGATCAGCGCAGCCAAAGCAGCAATATCGTCAATAAAATCAATTGTATCAGCTGCGAGGCTATGAGTATTTTGAACAGATTTGAGCTTAGTTTCTGCCGCCAGTTCTCTTGCTCGTTCAGCTTTGAGGAGTACTCGGCGCTCAGGTTCCCAACCTGTTTCATGAGTTTCTCGCTTGTATCGTTGAGCATCTGCTGTATCAGTTTCCGAGCCTGCTTGCTCTCCTGATCCCTCTGCTCGAACATCTCCTGCTGTTCCGACAGGAATTCGTTCACTTGTTTTGTTTTCATCATCTCTCCGAGTTCTTGCTTTATCTCGTCCTGCGACTGACATATCGAACTGAGGACTTTCAGCACCGCTGTCCAGTTCTGCTCCTGCACTACCACCATAGGCAATGTCTCGCCAGCCTCTCTCAGCGGTGCTTTGTTCTTCTCCATTAAAGATTGCATATCGTATTTCGAATTCATATTCCATCATCTCCTTTGTGTATTTCTTTTCGTGCAGCTTATTGCACCTGCATCTCTTTCCTTTCGGCGTGGTGTAGGTGATGTACTTTCGCTGCTGCTCCCAGCGCACACCATAACCTCTGCGCTTCATCAGACTTATGAAATGCTTTTTTGACTTGGCTTGCTTCATGCAATCGGTGATAGCATTCATCAGTGCAAACTTGAAGCTCTCGCCACGCACAGCACTGCGGTACTCCTTATCGCCGAGAACATCATTCTGACCGTCTTTATTAAATGTAGGCTTCTGCAAGGTATGAACACCATAGCTTTCGCATATCTCGTCCGACAGCTTCATCAGCTCTCTGACATCGTTAAGGTTTGAATGGTACTTTCGTCCGTTCTGAAAGCTGACCGAGTTGAACACGATATGTGAATGGATATGCTCTCGGTCTATGTGAGTCGCTACCACACATTCGTAATCCTTGAACGCGCGCTCCGTGAACTCAAGAGCTATCTTGTGAGCAAGCTCAGGCTTGATGTCGTAGCCTTTGGGGAAGCTCTGCACCAGATGATAGTAAAGCCTGCCGCCAGTCTTGCCGTTTGCCTGTTTGGTCAGAAGCATTTCTTCGTAGGCACTCTCGGGTGAACAGTTGATGCCCGTGACGAACCGTCTGTCCTCAAGCTTGGTTTTCTTTTCACGGCTGACATAGCCGAGCAGTTTTTTTAAGCAGCCCGTGCTCTGATTCTTGCTGTTTGCAAAGTGGATTATCGGCATCATTTCACCTCCTTTAGCATCTCGCCCAGCCGTCCGTAGATGTCCATAAGCAGACCTCTGCACTCTTTCAGCTCGGCAACTTTCACCCTGCCCTCGTTGCAAAGCCTGGTCAGCTGGTTGAGATTGTTGCCCACAGCTTTGAGCTGTTTGCTCAGCTCGTGGAAGCCGTCAAGCACAACTATCTTCTTGCCGAGCGCCGACCGCAGAACGAAATCGGACAGCTTAAGCCCTCGGCTTGAGGCTCGCTCTCTTATCTTGTCGCGCTCGTCCCTGGTGCATCTGATTGTGATAGTCACATCTCTTGTTCTCATTTCATCACTCCTTTTTCTTTTTTGTTATGTGGGGGTCCGGGGTTCTCCCCGAGCCAGCAAACTGTGGGCGGCGGACTGCCGCCTGCGATGCTGGCATTGACAGAATACCTGCCGTTTTCGGACTGCCGTTTGCACCCCTCAAATTGACCTTTTCTTCTTCGCTATCATTCGCAGAAAAGAGAGAATTGCACTCTCGTTCTGCATTTAGATTTTACATCGTACTCACTCCTTCGTTATTCATTTTTCAAGATGCTGTGATTTTGCCCTCTATAATAAAGAGACTGGGAACATGATTTTGCACACCCAAAAATAATGTTTGCAATTTGTTTTGTAGACTTGCACAGAAAACCGAACTTTCATTTAGTGAAAAGCACGATGAGATTTCAATATGTTCCTTTATATATAGGTCTCTAATATAAAGAGACAGGGAGCATTGTTTTGAGACGGGTAAAACTAAAAGCTGTAACAATTCTTGTAGGCTTGCACAACGATTCGCACTTTGAGTTGTAGAAAAACACAACAGCGTTAGTATAATCGCTGTGTGCGTCGATCACAAGGACCTTGTGCGGCGCACTGATGAAAAATGAAAAAGAGCACCCTTTCGAGTGCTCCTATATATATTATGGGAAGTAAAGTGCCAAGTGTATAGTTTTTGACCACATTTAAAAACTCCTCCGACCACATTTTTTGATTGTTTTTCAAGTCAGGGGGTATCTCTGTTTTTCGCCGAACAGAACGAACAAACGCAGTATTCAGCGCATTTGCAAGCTTTCAAAACGATTTCCAAAACGAACACAGAACGAACATTGCCGAACAAGAACGAACAGAAAACGAACAGCGCAAACAGCATATCTACGTGGTTTGAATTACTTTGTTCGGTTGTTCGGCGAGGATTGTGATACACCCCTGCACTTGTGCTCACACTTGCGCCACGCTGCTCTGTGAGGCGTTTTTGGGAAACAGCTCGGGTAACTTGTCAACGCAAACAAGGCGCTCACAAATCGGCTCACAGTGCACAAGTTAGCGTCACCCCTACCGTCACCCGTCACCGTTACTGTCACCCTGAAAACCACGCAGACAAAGGCTTTTCAAAGCGTGGGTGACGGTAGTGACGGTAAAATC
>Ga0256404_1012810_pt1 | contig 10796 bp, 9 predicted proteins | sample RumenRJG_01DNA_FD_185990 | JGI IMG/M metagenome (GOLD analysis project Ga0256404, IMG submission 185990) | Bovine rumen microbial communities from Lethbridge, Alberta, Canada - RJG_01 | ecosystem: Host-associated > Mammals > Digestive system > Stomach > Rumen | place: Canada: Alberta | collected...
AATGAATTTGAAACAAGACGCTTCTGTCGATTTGTTTTTTTTAATCTGATCGCATGTGTCATCGCTTATCTGCTGCTGATTTCCCATGAACTGACGAACACCATCGACGGCATGTGGAGCGGCGCGGATTATCGAAACTATGAGTGGGTGATTCAGATCGGAAGATGGTTCTGGCCGCTGGTCGGAACATCACAGATGAATGTATGTCCGGAGCCCTTTACCTCTGTCTTTGCTCTGATCATGTATGTGGTGGGAAGCTGTGTCGCTGCCTGGTGGTTCGGGCTGAAGGATTCCCTGAAAGGATATCTGCTGGTACTGACTTCGCTGGTTACCACAGCAGTCTGCTCTACGCTGACCTTTCGATATACATCACCGACGTTCGGTATGGCCTATATGTTGAGCGTTCTCGCGGCGTGGGTACTGAGCCGGGATAATTGGAAAACATGTCTGCTGTCGATCACCTGCCTGGTCCTTGCCCTGGCTCTGTATCAGTCGAATATCGGCTGTGCCTGCGTCCTTGCCCTGCTCTATATCATCCGGCAGCTGCAGGATGACGATGACGATAAGAGAGTGATCCGCTATTTCTTCAGGTTTGCGGTTTCTCTGCTCTGCTCCTTTATTGTCTATAAGATCATCTGGGACCTGACTCTGAATCTCTGCCACATTCAGGCGGTGGATTACAGAGGAGCCGACAGCGTAACGGTCGGAAAGATCATCACGGGATTCCCAAAAAGCTTTCTGAGTACTTATCAGGAGTTCTTCCGCTACTTTTTCCGGAATGAACTTAAGCACAGCATCTATCAGCGGCTCACGGCATTCAGAATTCTGCTGCTTGTGCTGTTTGCGGTCAATGTGATCCTGGGTGCACGAAAGCTGGCAGGGAAGCCGAAACTGAGATGGCTGCTGGCTGCGGTCTGTCTGCTGCTGATCCCGCCTGCTGCCAATATCGCGCTGATTCTGGCGGTGGATGCCGGGGAAGCAACCATTCAGATGACCATGCCCATTGCAACGGTTTTTCCGTTTCTGCTCTGTGTGACGGATGTCGGAGAATGCCGTAACAGATTGATTAAAACGGTGGACTGGCTTCGGATCGCCATCGTGCTGGTAACCCTGTACGGGAGTTTCCTGATGGTGTCGGTGGATCAGCACGTCATGCTGAAAAGTCGGGATAACGCAACGGCCATGATGAACCGGGTAGCCGCAGATCTCGGAGAGGATCAGAATCCCGAGGGCGGTTTCGTGTTTGTCGGGAAAATCGCGGACAATCCCAACTTTCTCCGGGATCAGCTGTGGGACCGGGCCAATCAGTACGCCAGATACGGAGATTTCCATATTTTCGTTCTCTGGGACAACCGCGCCAACTTCTCCTATTTCGGCCTGCTCCGTGACAGCGGGCTCAACCTGACCTTTAACTGGGATAATGTCTATTGGGGTGATATGATCCGGCGCGAAGAGGTACAGGAAATGCCCCTGTATCCGGAGGATGGATATATCAAAAAGATCGGCAATACCATTGTCGTCAAGTTTGCAGATATTGAAGAAAAGGAATCGTAGATTATGACGGAGTTCCATGCGGATGATTACGGCCTGTTTCTCGAACAGAGTGAACGCATCCTGGCATGTTTTGAACACGGTGTTCTGAACGGAACCAGCATCATCTCAAACGGATCGGAACTGGACGCCTGCCTTCAGGTTCTCCCCGAAAAAGGCATGCAGCTCTCTGTTCACCTGAACCTGATGCAGGGGCGCTGCCTCGCACCGGTTGAAGAGGTTCCGCTGCTGGCGGATGGAAAGGGGCAGTTCCGCGTTACATTCGCGCAGTTGCTGTTTTCCGGCTTCACGGGAAAAAGAGAATCCTATAAACAGCAGATCAAGGCGGAATATCGGGCCCAGATCCGGAAGCTTCTGCCCCTGTTCCGACAAACCGGACAGGAACTCCGGATCGACGGACATGCGCACTGGCATGTGGTTCCGGTGGCCTTTGATGCGCTGATGGAAGTGATCGGGGAAGAGAGCCTGCCGGTGACGTATATCCGCATGCCGGATGAACCGCTGAACCTGTACCTGAGGCATCTGTTCCGCCTGATGCCGTTTCCGGGAATCAATATCGTGAAAGTACTTCTTCTGAAACTGCTGGTCTCCCGAAACCGCAGAAAATGGAACGTGCAGCTGCAGAAAATGGAACAGAAACTCTTTCTCGGTGTGATGCTGTCCGGCAATTTTGACTATCGCCGGATGAAAACGATTCTTCCCGCCGCGGAATCCATGGCGGCGGAAAAAGGCATTGGTTTGGAGATTCTGGCACACCCGGGATCTGTACATCTTGAAGAAAACCTGGCGAGAGTCACCAACCAGGCTGACTATCGCTTTTTCACCAGTCCGGCCAGGGAAGAAGAGGGAAAGGCGTTTCTCCGTCTGAAGGAGACGGAGGTCTCCGGGAACAGAGCGGAGAGCTCTGAGAAAACCCGCTGAGAAGATGAAAAAACTGTTGCGTATCAGGGAAAAAACAGGTATAATATTCTATCCTGTTTTAGACAAAATGTGATGGATGATGTTCTTGCATGTGGATGTGAGAAAAGGAGAAAGTAGAAAATGAATATTGCCTTGATGGCGCATGACAGGAAAAAAGAGCTGATGGTGCAGTTTTGCATCGCTTACTGCGGAATTCTGGCGGAGCATAATCTCTGCGCGACCCATGTAACGGGGAAGCTGGTTTCCGAGGCAACGGGCCTGCCGATAACACTGTATCTGCATGCGGACCAGGGCGGGGCACAGCAGATCGGCTCCAGAATCTCCTATAATGAGATCGATCTGGTTCTGTTTTTCTGTGATCCGGCCAACCCAAAGGGGTTTGACGATATCAATAAGGTGGAAAGACTCTGCGATCAGTATCAGATCCCCTTTGCCACCAACGCCGCTACGGCGGAAGTCCTGGTTCAGGGACTTCGCAGAGGAGACCTCGACTGGCGTAATATCGTGAATCCGCAGAAGAGATAAAGCTTATCCAACGCCTAACGCCAAAGAGTGAAGTTCGCTTGATTCGGGAGCTTCACTCTTTTGACTGTCTGCCGACCGGCCCGAGGCAACGGAAAGAAGAACCGGACCGGGACGGCAAAAAAACCGACGAAAAGAGAGAAAAGAATGAGTATCGTAAAACCCAGAACCCTCTCCGGATTTATGGAGCTGCTTCCGCAGGATCAGATCAAGATGGAACGGATGATGCAGATCCTGAGAGATACCTATTCTCTGTTCGCCTTCACCCCGCTGGACACCCCGGTGATCGAGGCCGCGGAAGTCCTGCTGGCCAAAGGCGGCGGAGAGACCGAAAAACAGGTCTATCGTTTCCAGAAGGGCGACAGTGATCTGGCGCTTCGCTTTGACCTGACGGTGCCCCTGGCAAAATACGTCGCCGCGCACTACGCGGAGCTTGCCTTCCCGTTCCGCCGTTATCAGATCGGCAAGGTTTACCGCGGGGAACGTGCCCAGCGCGGCCGCTTCCGCGAGTTTTATCAGGCGGACATCGACGTGATCGGAGACGGAAAGCTCGACATCATCAATGAAGCCGAGATTCCGGCCATCATCTATACCGCGTTTACCCGTCTGGGACTGAAGAAGTTCCGGATCCGGGTCAACAACCGCAAGATCCTGAACGGTTTCTATGCCATGAACGGAATGTCCGAGAAGGCGCAGGACATCATGCGCATCGTGGACAAGCTGGACAAGGTTGGCGAAGTCAAGATCAAGCAGATGCTGATCGATGAACTGGATATGCGGCCGTATAAGGCGGAAAATGTTCTGGACTTCATGGCCATCAAGGGCAGCAACGCCGAGATCCTCGAGCGTCTGGAGATCTACCGCGGCATGGACGAGACTTTTGACCTCGGCCTGGAGGAACTGCGCGCGGTGGTTCAGCATCTCGCGGCCTTCGGTGTGCCGGAAGAGAACTTTGCCGTGGACCTCACCATCGCACGAGGGCTGGACTACTACACCGGCACCGTCTATGAGACGGAGCTGCTTGATTATCCGGAGATCGGTTCGGTCTGTTCCGGCGGCCGCTATGACAATCTTGCGGAATACTATACCGACCGGCAGCTTCCCGGTGTCGGAATCTCCATCGGCCTTACGAGACTGTTCTACGTGCTGCAGGAACAGGGCCTGCTTTCGGATGAACTGCTGACCGCGCCCTGCGACGTGCTTGTGATCCCCATGACCGAGGATCAGGGGCCCGCCATCGCCGCGGCTACCGCGCTGCGCGGCGCCGGACTGCGTGCCCAGCTATACACCGAGAAGCGCAAGTTCAAGGCAAAAATGAGCTATGCGGATAAGATCGGCGTCCCGTATGTGGTTCTGCTCGGTGAAGATGAGATTGAGAAAGGCATGCTCTCGGTTAAGAACATGCTCACCGGAGAACAGACCATGCTCACGGCGGAAGAAGCCGGCACCCTGATCCGGGAAAACGTAGAAAAGAGAAACAGCACCGCGCCCATTCGCGGCTGATCGCACAAGGAGGAAAGAAATATGCAGTCCCGTACACATACCTGTGGAGAGCTCCGGATGGAGCATGTCGGCCAGAAAGTTCAGCTTGCCGGCTGGATGGAGAACGTCCGGGAGGTCGGCGGCAGCCTGGCCTTCGTCGTGGTTCGTGATTTCTACGGCAAGACTCAGCTGGTCGTGGAGAATGAGGACCTGCTCCGTCAGGTAAAAGGAATCAACAAGGAATCCACCATCGGCGTGATCGGCACGGTCCGGGAGCGCGCCAGCAAGAATCCGAACATCCCGACCGGCGATATTGAGGTTGTCCCCGAGAAGATCACGGTTCTCGGCCGCTGCCGCAACAACGAGCTGCCTTTCGAAATCAACCGCAGCCGTGAAGCGGATGAGGCTCAGCGACTGAAATACCGCTATCTGGATCTCCGCAACCCCGCTGTCAAGCAGAACATCATTCTCCGCTGCCAGGTGATCGCGGCCATTCGCAAGGCCATGCTGGAGCACGACTTCCTCGAGATCACGACGCCGATCCTGACGGCTTCTTCCCCGGAAGGCGCCCGCGACTATCTGGTTCCGGCCCGCAAGCATCCGGGCAAGTTCTATGCGCTTCCGCAGGCGCCGCAGCAGTTCAAGCAGCTGCTGATGACCTCCGGCTTTGACCGCTATTTCCAGATCGCACCCTGCTTCCGTGATGAGGATGCCCGTGGCGACCGCAGCCCCGGCGAGTTTTATCAGCTGGACATGGAGATGGCCTTTGCCTCTCAGGAAGACGTCTTCGCCATTCTCGAGGACGTCCTGCCTCCGATCTTTGCCAAATACGGCAAATATGACATCGCCTCCGAGGCTCCCTTCCGCAGAATCAAGTATGTGGATGCGCTGGAGACCTACGGCAGCGACAAGCCCGACCTGCGCATCGATCTCGTCGCGCAGGACATCACCGATCTCGTGAAGAATGTCGAGTTCCAGGCCTTCCAGAACGGAAACACCGTCAAGGCGATCGTCGTCTCCGGCTGTGACCTCACGAGAAAGCAGATCGACAAGCTCTGCACCGATGTCGAAGTGCAGGCCGGCGCAAAGCCCTACTGGTTCCGTATGGATGAGTCCGGCGCGATCGTGGGCGGCGTCGCCAAGTTTGTGGACCCGCTCAAGGACGTGCTGACCGAACGTCTGGGCCTGAAGCCGGGCTGCCTCGTCGGCGTCACGACCGGCGTGCGCGGCCAGGCACAGAAGACCGCCGGCGTCATGATCAAGATGCTGGGTGCGCTGGTTCCCGGACATATGGACAAGGAGCGCTATGAGTTCTGCTGGATCGTCGACTTCCCGATGTACGAGATCGGCGAGGAGTCCGGCGAACTCGAGTTCTGCCACAATCCGTTCTCCATGCCCGCCGGCGGCCTGGACATTCTGCTGAAGGCGGAGCGGGGAGAGGTAGATCCCCTCACCATCACGGCCGATCAGTACGACCTGGTCTGCAACGGCGTGGAGCTCTCCTCCGGCGCGGTCCGGAACCATGATCCGGAGATCATGATCAAGGCCTTCGAAATGGTCCGCCTGGGCGAAGAAGACGTCAAGAAAAAGTTCCCGGCCATGTACAACGCCTTCTGCTACGGCGCTCCCCCGCATGCCGGCATTGCCCCGGGAATCGACCGCATGGTCATGCTGCTGGCCGGCGAGGACAGCATCCGCGAAATCATTCCGTTCCCGATGAACAAGAGCGCCCAGGATGTCATGATGGGCGCACCTTCCACGGTGGAGCAGAAGCAGCTGGATGAGCTGCATATCGCGATCACCTGCGAACCCGAGGCCTGAGCGGAGATGTTTTCCCGGATCCGAAGTCTCGGCGTCAGCGGAATCGGCGGCTATGAAGTCAGCGTGGAAGTGAACATCTCTTCCGGACTGCCTGCCTTTGATATCGTGGGACTCCCGGACGCCGCTGTCAAAGAATCTAGAGAGCGTGTGCGGGCTGCGATCAAAAACAACGGATTTAAGTTTCCGGTCAGCCGCATGACGGTGAACCTTGCCCCGGCGGACAAGAAAAAGGCCGGTACGGTCTATGACCTGCCGCTGCTGATCGGTATCCTTACAGCCACGGAGGATCTGAAGCGGATCCCGGAGGACTGCGCCTTTATCGGGGAACTCTCTCTGAAGGGGGAGCTGCGCCCGGTTCCCGGTACCTTGCCGATGGCGATGGCTGCCGAGCGGGCGGGGATCAGAACCCTTTTCGTCCCGGAAGAGAACGCGGCGGAAGCGGCCTTCGCGGAGAATGTTTCCGTGATCCCGGTCCGTGATCTGCAGCAGCTTCTGAAGCATCTTCGGGGCGAAGAAGAGATTCTGCCCGCTGTCCCTCCTGTGCCGGAGACGGATCAAATGGGACTTCCGGACTTCGCGGATGTGAAAGGGCAGGAGAATGTCCGAAGGGCGCTGGAAATTGCAGCGGCAGGAGGACACAACATCCTGATGGTCGGCCCTCCGGGCGCGGGAAAGAGCATGCTGGCCAAGCGGCTGCCGTCGATTCTTCCGGACATGAGCCGGGACGAGATGATCCAGTCGACCGAGATCCACTCGGTGGCGGGACTCACCAACCGCAGTCATCCGATCATTTCGGAACGGCCGTTTCGCTCTCCGCACCACAGCATCTCATCAGCGGGCCTCGCGGGCGGAGGCACCAATCCGAGACCCGGAGAAATCAGCCTGGCCCACAACGGGGTTCTCTTCCTGGATGAGCTCCCGGAATTTCGCAGCGATGTCCTCGAGGTGCTGCGCCAGCCGCTGGAAGACGGAACCGTGACGGTTTCCCGCGTGGCGGGAGCGGTGACGTTCCCAAGCCGATTCATGCTGGTCTGCGCGATGAACCCCTGCAAGTGCGGCTGGTACGGGCATCCCTCCGGACGCTGCCGCTGCAGCCCGAACGAGGTGCGGCGGTATCAGAACCGGGTTTCCGGCCCCTTGCTGGACCGCATCGACATCATCGTCGAGGTTCCCGCCCTGGAATACGATGAGATCCGGAGAAAAGCACCTGCGGAAAGTTCCGCCGCCATCCGGGAGCGGGTCAATGCCGCCCGTGCGGTACAGCGTGAGAGGTTCCCCGACGACAGCACCATGTGCAACGCCCATATGGGCACCAGGGAACTCCGATCGTTCTGCAGCCTCTCCGAAGAAGGGGAAGCGCTGATGCGGGACGCCTTTGACGCCATGGGGCTTTCGGCACGGAGCTATGACCGGATCCTCCGTGTGGCCAGAACCATCGCGGATCTGGACGGTGCGAAGGAGATCGGCGTGGAACACATCGCCGAGGCGATCCAGTACCGTAGCTTTGATTTTACAGAACAGTAAGAAACGACAATAGAATACCATCAAAAGACCTGTGGCAGCGGATCAATAATGATCTGCCGCCGCAGGCTTTTTTTTACCTCAAAGACATGGCGATTTGTTCCGCTGTCACAATTTCGTGTCGGTGATTGCGATTCCGTAGTGAAGCTGATCAAAGTCATTATTACTCGTTTATCATTTTTAAAACTGACAAATTTAAAACTGTCAGTTTTAAACTTGACAAAATTGGATCGGTTCCTTATACTATGAAAGAAAATCTATTTTCTACGAAGGGAGGAAGGATTATGCTGTATTTCAGAGATGAAGAGAAACGGCTGTTACGGCAGTTTTATGAGAGCGAGTCGGATAGGGCTATGGCTGTTTACGGAAGAAGAAGGACCGGAAAAACACATCTTATGATGGAATTTTATCATTCGTTTGGGGAAGATAATCCCTGTGTTTATTATCAATGTGCCAGTTTCGATTATCGTGACTGCCTTAAGGATTTTATCGAGCTGATAAAACCACTGGCGCCAGAATCTCTACTGTTTGACCGTATGCTCACATTCCGTGAGGTTTTTCAGTTCCTCTCACAGATCGGTATCAACGGAAAAACCTTCATCCTGGACGAATTTCCATTTCTGGTAAAAAGAAACGAGAATGTTCCGGCTGAATTTCAATGGATTATTGATCACGGTTTGGGAAGCAACAAGCTGATCCTTCTTGGTTCCAGCCTCTCTTTCATGAAGCATCAGATCGGTGATCGCGAGGCCCCGCTCTACGGCCGGTTCAGCAGAGTGATGGAAATTATGCCTTTCTCGTTCCGCGAGGTTTACCAGCTTTTTCCCTGCTTTGACGATGCGGTTGCAGTCTATGCGCGAACCGGCGGGGTAGCACAGTATGTGATGCTCTATCACGGGTTTTCCTCTGTGGAGGACGCCGACCGTGAGCTGTTTTTCAATCCATACGGACAGATGTTTCAGGAGGCGGAGAACCTGTTGATGCAGGAACTGCGGGAAACAGCAACCTACGTCGGGATCCTTCGAGCTATCGGTTCAGGGGAGAAAGAGGCGGGGCAAATTGCCGGGCGTTGTGGGCTGGATCCCCGGGCGGTGTTCGGTTATCTGAACAGGTTAATGGATTTGAATATCGTATCCACGGTTGCAAATCCTCTGGTAGAAAAGAAGAAAGCGGCCCGCTATGTCATTTCAGATTTCTTGTACCGTTTTCACTATACATTTATCGAACCGCGCATCTCAATGATCACTACGATCCGGGAAAAAGCCGCAGCCTATATATTGAACCATCAGTACACAGAGTATCTGGGATATGTCTACGAAGCCATTATTCGCAGTCAGTGTTATGAATACGGTTTGACAGGAACGCTGCCCTTTATGCCGCTTACAACAGGAAAATGGTGGGGCAATATCCAGGATAAGGGACAGTGGATAGAGAGTGAAATGGATGTCGTTGCTTTTAACGATGAAAAACTTGTGCTGGGAGAATGTAAATACCGTACGAAAGCGGTTGGCATCAATGAATTGCAACGCCTGAGGCTGAAGGGCCAGTTTGTACAGACAAAGGACAGGGAAGTCTTTTATCTGCTGGCCAGCAAAAACGGTTTTACAGATGACTTGAAAGCTCTTGAGGACCCGCATGTCATCCTGATCAGCCCGATCTGAAGCAGGACTTTGACGCCATGGGGCTTTCGGCACGAAGCTATGACCGGATCCTCCGTGTGGCCAGAACCATCGCGGATCTTGACGGCGCGAAGGAGATCGGCGTGGAACACATCGCCGAGGCGATCCAGTACCGCAGCTTCGACTCTACAGAACAGTAAGAAACGACAATAGAATACCATAACAGAAACGGAACCCGTGCTGAGCATACGTCAACACGGGTTCTGCTTTGTACCTATAAATAATGGTTGAATTTTACCTAAATCGGTATATAATAGAGATGGAGGGATAAAACATGACGATTGATTCCAACACCATTGTTTCCGTCAGTGAGGCCAACCAGAACTTTTCACGCGTGACCAGAATCGCAGACAAAAACGGACAAGCTGTGATTTTCAAAAATAATCGCCCGAAGTATTTGCTTCTGGACATTGAAAGCAGTCCGGTTTTGGACATGACAGATGACGAAAAAATAGATCTTGTCGCAGCACGCATTTTGAAGAAGTATAAACCTGCTTTTCTGGAATTGGCAAAATGATCAGATTCTCGAAAGAAAAGGTGCTACTGTTGCACAAAATGATCGCGCAGGAGACGGGCGGGAGCATCGGCGTAAGAGACGAAGGGCTTTTGGAATCTGCGCTGGAAGGGGCTTTTGCCACATTTGATGGGCAGGAATTGTATCCGGGCAAAGAAGAAAAAGGCGCGAGGATCGGTTTTACACTGATTTCCAATCATGCTTTTGTCGATGGCAATAAGCGAATCGGTATGTATGTGATGCTGACTTTCCTCGAGGTCAATGGGATCCACATGGAAGCAAGCAATGAGGAAGTGGCACAGGTCGGCTTGGCTGTTGCCGCAGGCAAGATGGGCTATGACGAACTGTTGGACTGGGTAAGGGCTCATCGAGTATAACGGAATAACACGACAATCAATACCATGACAGAAACGGAACCCGTGCTGAGCATACGTCAACACGGGTTCTGGTTTTTTTATGTGGGTTGAGAAAGAAGGCCTTTTGTGCTATGATATATTAAAGTTATTTTAAGAATTTTCTTTTACATTGATGTAACCCGGATCATGGCTTGCTGACGTGACAAAATGGGATAACGTGGAGATGATTGCAGGTAGTGAGGAATCGATAGTAGGCTTGACGAAAGCCAGTAAGATTCTTAATATAAATACTAATACTGATCATAGCGATCCTGGAAAAGGTATTGTCCAACTAATCGGCCTGATCCGGGGACGCCTTGTATCAACGTCAAAAATACGCTTCATAGAACGGAGGGTGGTGGAAGCATGACAAGAGAATATATACTGATG
>Ga0256404_1012811_pt1 | contig 10796 bp, 8 predicted proteins | sample RumenRJG_01DNA_FD_185990 | JGI IMG/M metagenome (GOLD analysis project Ga0256404, IMG submission 185990) | Bovine rumen microbial communities from Lethbridge, Alberta, Canada - RJG_01 | ecosystem: Host-associated > Mammals > Digestive system > Stomach > Rumen | place: Canada: Alberta | collected...
CTCTTATTCACTTCCAGCAAGGAAAAGAAACTGGTCAGCTTAAAGGAATATACGGAGCGGATGAAGGAAGGACAGAAAGAGATCTACTATGTCAGCGGTGAGAGCGTCGAGAAGATCGACAAGCTGCCGCAGACGGAAAAGGTTAAGGATAAAGGATATGAGATCCTCTATCTGACCGATGAAGTGGATGAATTTGCCCTGCAGGTCATGCGTGACTATAATGAAAAACCGTTCAAATCCATCTCTCAGGGAGATCTGGATCTGGATTCCGAAGAAGAGAAGAAAGAGCGTGAGAAAGCGCAGGAAGAGAATAAAGACCTCTTAACTTCCTTAAAGGACAGCTTAAGCGGCAAGGTGGCCGATGTCCGAATCTCTTCCCGTTTAAAGAGCCATCCGGTCTGCCTGGTGGCCCAAGACGGTGTCTCCTTAGAAATGGAGAAGGTCTTTGACCAGATGCCGGAAAGCCCGGGCTTAAAGGCCAATAAGGTACTGGAGATCAACAGCGACCATCCGATCTTTGAAGCCTTGAAGAATGTCTATCAGAACCATAAGGAAGATCTCGCTTCCTACGGATCGCTGCTTTACGATCAGGCGCTTCTGATTGAAGGCTTCCCGATTGAAGATCCGCTGGAATTCTCCAACAAGCTTTGCGAACTGATGATTCAGGCCAATAGGTAATCTTACAGGCTGTAACTGCGGTTACGGCCTTTTTCATTTCCGTTGTTTCCAAAGGAAAAACAAGGTAAGATATAAGGGATGTGAGGTAATTATTATGGCAGAAATCAAAGAAAGAAAAGAAATTGCCGATCAGTTTCACTGGGATCTGACGGTATTATTTCAAAACGATGCCGAATGGGAAAACGCCTTTGCGGCAGTGGATGAAAAATGTGCGAAAGCATCTTCTTTCTCCGGAACACTGAATTCCGTGGAAGGAATTCTGGCCTTTTTGGAATATGAAAATGCCATGGGCAGAGAGCTAAGCAATCTGTACGAATATGCGTCGCTGCGTCACTCGGAAGATACGAGAGACTCCAAGGCAACCGCCATGTATCAGAGAGCTTACGGCAAATATGCGCAGTTTGAAGCTTCCATGGCCTATGCCGAACCGGAACTGCTCGCGCTTCCGGAAGACAGGCTGCAGGAAATCGTTCAGGATGAGCGCTTAAGCTCCTACCGCTTCCTGCTCGACAATATCGTCCGTCAGAAAGCCCATACGCTTTCCGCCAAAGAAGAGATCCTCTTAGGTTCTCTCTCGGAAGTCATGGATGCTTCCGGTCAGACAGCTTCCACTCTGATGGATGCGGATCTGGTCTTTGACGACATTCAGGACAAAGACGGCAACGTCCTTCCGCTCTCGGAAGCCAACTACATTCCGTATCAGATGTCCTTGGACAGAGTCCTGCGTAAAAATGCCTTCAAGGCCTTTTATAAGACGTATCAGCAGCATATTCATACCTTTGCGTCCACTTACAGCGGCAACGTCAAAGCGGCCACACAGATGGCAAAAATCCGCGGATACGCTTCTTCCCGTCAGATGTCCCTGGACCGCAACAGTATCGATCTGGCTGTTTATGACAACCTGATTGAAACGGTGCATAACCATATGGATCTGATGTACCGCTATCTGCGCTTACGGAAGAAACTGTTAAAGATTGACGATCTGCACTACTACGATGTCTACGCTCCGCTCTCCTCCGGCAGCCATAAGCAGTACAGCTATGACGAAGCCAAGGAAATGGTCGTGGAAGCCGTGAAGCCGTTGGGCGAGGAATATGTCAAACGCGTCAGACAGGCATACGAAGAACGCTGGATCGACGTCTATCCGAATAAGGGCAAAAGCGGCGGTGCCTACTCCGCCGGAACATACGATTCCAATCCGTATATCATGATGAACTTTAACGGTTCTTTGGATTCCGTTTCCACACTGGCCCATGAGATGGGACATTCGCAGCATACATGGCTGACCAATCATAACCAGCCGTATCATTACAGCAATTACTCCCTCTTTGTGGCGGAAGTAGCCAGCACGGTCAACGAGAACCTCCTGATCGACCAGCTGATTGAAAAATGCGACGACCCGGAAGAAAAACTGGCGCTTCTGAATGAATATCTGGAAGGCTTCAAGGGCACGGTCTACCGTCAGACGATGTTTGCGGAATTTGAAAAACTGGCGCATGAGCTGCAGGAAAAGGGCGAATCTTTAACTTCCGATGCGCTTTGCGAACTCTATGAAGGATTAATCAAACTCTACTTCGGAGAAGATCTGATCATGGATGAGGAAGTGAAATACGAATGGGCCAGAATCCCGCACTTCTACTCTCCGTTCTATGTCTATGTCTATGCCACAGGCTACACTTCCGCGGTGGCCTTAAAGGAAGGTATCTTAAAGGAAGGGGAAGCAGCCGTCAAACGCTATCTGGAATTCCTCTCCATGGGCTCTTCCGCAACACCGCTCGAGGAGCTGCGTCACGCCGGCGTGGATCTGAGAACACCGGAGCCGATTGAAAAGGCCTTAACAAAATTCGAAAGCATTCTGAGCGAAGCGGAAGCGATCGCCGAAAAACTCTAAGTAAAGAAAACAGTCCACCAGGCGGTGGACTTTTCTATGCACTCAGAGCGGCTTTCTTCTTCCGGTTATGGTAAACAAGAAGGAAGGTAAGAAAGTGAATGAAAGCCGTCAGGATCCAGGTGATCGGATAGGACGCATATAACACCTGGATCGTATGGTGACTCCGGAAGTAGGTGGCGATCCAGACCAGACGGAAGATGCACACCCCAACTAAAGAAACAATCATTGGTCCGAAGGAAGCTCCCATGCCGCGCAGGGAACCGACAAAGACATCCATGATGCCGCAGAGGAAGTAGATCTGACAGACCAGCGACATGCGGATGAGGCCGGCCTGAATGACTTCCGGATCGCTGTTGTAGATGCCCAGCAGGAAGTTCCCCGCCTTGTAGGCACCGACCCCGGCAATCACACCGGAGAGGATCACAAAGAACTCGCAGGCAATCAGGATTTTCGGAACCCGTTTGATCTGACCGGCACCCACGTTCTGGGAGGTGAAGGTCAGACAGCACTGGTAGAAGGAGTTCATGATATTGTAGACAAATCCTTCAATGGAACTGGCAGCGCCGTTGCCGGCCATGACGATCGTTCCGAAGGAATTGATGGAAGACTGAATGACGACATTACTGATGGAGAAGACCGTTCCCTGAATCCCGGCCGGAATGCCGACCGTGGCAATTTCTTTCAGAACTTCCCCGTCGATTTTCAGATTGCGGAAATCCAGATGGATGGCGGAATCGTCAGCCACCAGCACATAGAGGATGATGATGGCGGAGACGTAGGACGAGATGGAACTCGCCAGACCGACGCCGGCCACATCCATATGCAGGCTGATGACAAAGAACAGATTCAGTAAAGCATTTAATACACCGGCAATGATCAGGGCATACAGCGGGCGCTTGGTGTCGCCTTTGGCTCTGAGAATCGCAGAGCCGAAGTTGTAGACCATCGTTGCCAGCATGCCGGTGAAATAGACACGCAGATACAGGGCCGAAAGATCCAGCACGTCTTCCGGGGATTCCATCATCTGTAAGAGCGGCTTGGCCAACAGCACGCCAACTATTGTCAGGATCAGACCCGAAACAAAGGAGACGGCAATGGAGGTATGCACCGCCTTGGAGACTTCCGTGTAGTCGTTCTTCCCGAGCCGGCGGGCAACGCAGACGCTGCTGCCGATGGAAAGGCCGATGAAGAGGTTGGTGATCAGATTCACCAAAGCTCCCGTGGAACTGACGGCAGCCATGGAGGCATTGCCGGAGAACTTCCCGACCACGATCATATCGATGGCGTTGAATAACAGCTGCATGATCCCGGAGGCAATCACGGGAAGAGAAAACCAGAAGACATTGGAGTAAAGGTTTCCGCCTAACATATCGATCTTTCTGCGTTTCATACCGTGTCCTCCCTGAATACTTACGAAGGGTATTATAGCACTCCCTTTTTTCATTTTTGATACAATTGACTGCTTTTTCTCATGTAAGCCCTATCACTTGACAGGTTTTATATAATGAAAGTGAACATGCACAGTATCTGGAATCCGTGGCACGGATGCACGAAGAAAAGCGAAGGGTGCCAACACTGTTACATGTACTATCTGGATCAGGTCCATCAGAACAAGGATCCGTCCGTGGTATATAAGACAAGTTCCTTCCGCTATCCCTTAAGCAAGCACCGCAACGGGCGCTACCAGATCCAAAGCGGCGAGAAGATCCACGTCTGTCTGAATTCCGATTTCTTTTTGGAAGAAGCGGACGTGTGGCGAGAGGAAGCCTGGCGGATCATGAAGGAGCGCAGCGATGTTCTTTTTCTGCTTCTCACCAAACGCCCCGAACGGGTCAGAGAATGCCTTCCGCCGGACTGGGAAGACGGATATGAGAATGTGAGTCTGAGTGTGAGCTGCGAGAATCAGCTCCGCACGGATGAGCGCATGCCGATTCTTCTTTCATTGCCGTTTCAGCATAAAGGCGTGATGTGCGCTCCTCTAATCGGGGAGATCGACTTCCGGGATTATCTTTCTGACGGTCAGATCGAGCAGGTGACCTGCGGCGGGGAGAACTATGACGGAAAGCGGCCCTGCAACTATGACTGGGTGAAGAAGATTGCCGAAGCCTGCAAAAAGAATAATGTCACCTTTACCTTTGTGGAGACGGGAACGGTCTTTATCAAAGACGGCAGAACCTATCATCTGAAGGATAAGAACCTGCAGAAGGAAATGGCCTTTAAGAGCGGCATCAGCTTCAAGGGGAAAGAACCTGTCTACCATTTTCTGGACCGGATGGGGCTCGAGATTCCCAAGAGTGAACTGTATGTTCCGCACTTCCGCGAGCACTGCAAACGGTGTCCGAATCAGGCCATCTGCAACGGCTGCACGGACTGCGGAAGATGCGAAAAGTAAAAGAAATACAAAAAACGTGTTCCTTCGGTTTTGAAAGAACACGTTTTTATTTGGTGCTGTTTGTTATTTCAGTTCAGATTGACCCAGATGGCCGGGCGGATGCCGACATTCTCATTGCTCTTGTACGTCCAGGAAGGAAAGCCGTACATATCGACCGTAACGGCTTTGTCTCCGTATCCGGTCAGTGTGCGCGTCCAGTAGGTTTCACCGCACATGCGCGCATCATCATCCGCAAAGAGATCCTCGTTCATGATCTCCTCCTTGCAGAGAAGGAACACTTCATCTTCACAGCCTTCTTCCGGCTCTGCATAATCGATCATATCGCGCTCGTCCTGCGTAAAGGCGTTAATGACAAAAACCGTATTCAGCCATTCCCTGACATCCGAGTCTTTATACTTGTAGCGCACGTCATCATATCGATGGTATTGTCCGTACGTGATGACATACTTGCTGAAGAGCAGAACATGTCCGTCATAGACTTCAAGGACTGTCCAATCCAGCGGCTCGCCGTCATATTTGCCGAAGGTTACCGTATTATCTTTGTAATTGTAAACGCCTCTTTTCAGCTGATCACTCATGATTCAATTTTCCCCCCCCTGATATTTTCATATCTGTTGATTCTATTTTACACCAGAAACGGATTGCCTGCCGCTTCTCTTATACATCAAAAAGTGACAATGAATAATCTGAATAAATTCATTCAAGGGACGCATGTCCTCTTTTTGAATGTTTGCGCTACTTTTATAATAAAGATAAGAGGAAAAACAATATGATAATTAAAAATGCAAATGTCTTTATCGACGGGAAGTTTCAGAAGACGGATGTCCGCTTTGATGAAAGCGGCATTCTGGAGATCGGAACCGATCTGAAAGGAGAAGAAGTCATTGATGCCAAAGGCAATGACCTCTATGCGGGAATTATTGACTGCCATATTCACGGCGGCTTTCTGCGCAGCTTCTCTGCGTATGTGAAAGAGGATACCTGGGAGGATTACGGCGATCCGGAAACGCAGGCCCGTTTCATCTGTCAGAAAGTAACGGAAAACGGTGTAACGACCGTTTTACCGACGATCGGGGACTTAAGCGAAGAGGATTATGTCAAATGTGTCCGGCTGATCCGGAAGATCCGCAAGGATATCAAAGGCGCGGATCCGGCTTACTTCCATCTGGAAGGGGCCTATATGAATCCGGAGCATCATTCTTCCTTTAACCATGACCATGACCGCCTGCCGAAAAAGGAACATACCTTAGAGATCATGGATAACGATCTGAGCGATCTGAAGCTGATCTCTCTGGCACCGGAACTGCCGGGGTCCATGGAGTGGCTCGACTGGATCACACAGTATCCGCAGATCCATGTGGAGGCCGGCTATACCAAAGCCAGTGCCCAGTGCATGATTGAAGCGGCCAATCACGGACTTGACCATACAACGCATATGTTTAACGGCTTTGAATACATGCATCACAGAATTGACGGACCGGATGTCGGCATCATGTACGATGACCGCATTCAGTGCCAACTGACGCTGGATGGCTATCATGTCTCTCCGATGTGGGCGAAGTTCCTGATTAAGGTCAAAGGCATTGAGAATATCTACGGCTTAACGGATCTGAGTTCGCACAGCGGACTGCCGGAAGGGGAATATCACTTCAAAAACGGACGGGTCATCATTGCGAAGGACGGCTTTATCCGCGATGAGAAAGGCACGATCCAGTCCGGCAACAATACCATGGATCAGATCATGCGCCTGGCCAGAAACCGCGTCGGTTTAAGTAAGGAAGAAGTAGCGCAGATCTTCTGCGAGAATCCGGCCAGCTGTCTTGGAATCCGTGACAGAGGAAAGATCGAAGTAGGCAGAAGAAGCGACTTTGTGATCATGGATGATAACTATCATGTATTGCGTACCATCATTAAAGGAGAAACGGTATATGAAAATAGTGAACGGTAGATTCTTTCTGGACGGAAAATTCTGGACCGGAATGGAAGTGCGTTTTGATACAAGCGGGATTCTGGAGATCGGGAAAAACCTCGACGATCCGGAAGCGATCGATGCCAAAGGGCAGGACGTCTATGCGGGTATTATTGATGCCCATGTACATGGTGGCTGGGGCAGAAGCTTAGTGGCCATTGAAAATACGGACAGATTCGGGGATATGGAAGAGCAGGTCCGCTATTTGATCAAGCGCTTCCCGTCCACCGGTGTCACCACCTTCTATCCGACCATTAATGCCGACTGGTCAAGCTATGAGACACTGGGCAGGATTGCCCGGGCGATCCGCAATGTCCGCAAGGAGAAGGTGTTCGGAGCGGATCCGTTAAAGCTGCATTATGAATGTGCCTTCTTAACACTGGACCGCTACGTGGATCAGTGCAGGGAATGGATGGCTCCGGCCAATCAGAAGGACAGCGACATCATGGTCGACTATGACTATTCCGATGTCGGTATTATTTCTTTAGCACCGGAAACGGAAGGGGCACTGGACTATATTGACTATATCGTCTCCAAAGGTGTCATGCCGGAGATCGGTTACGATAAAGCAACGGCTGAGCAGGTGATCGAAGCAGCGGATCACGGCTTATGCCAGGCGACTCATTTATATAACGGCTATCAGCCGATGCATCACCGTGAGAGCAATGCCAATGCGGCCGTGCTTTACGATGACCGCATCAAGGCGCAGCTGACCATGGACGGCGTGCACGTCTCGCCGATCTGGGTGAAGCTGACCATTAAGATCAAGGGCATCGACAATGTTTACGGCATGACGGACTTCTCCGCCAATGCCGGCCTGCCGGAAGGCTGGCACGACTTCGGGAACGGCATGCGCTTTGAGACAAGAGACGGCTTTAACTACCATGAGAACGGTCATCTGGCGGGCGGCTCCAATGCCATGAACGACATGATGCGCCGCGCCAGAAACATCATCGGTCTGAGCCGGGAGGAAGTCGGATCGCTCTTTACGGAGAGCCCGGCAAAATGTCTGAATCTTTATGACCGCGGCAAGATCGAGATCGGGCGCAAGAGCGACTTTGTGATCATGGATGAGAACTATAACGTCAAATGCACCATCATTGACGGGAAGATTTGTTACAAAGAGGGGGACACATATGCTGATTAAAAACGCCAAGGTATTTATTGACGGAGCATTCCGGGATGTGGATGTCCGCTTTAACGAAAAGGAAATTCTGGAGATCGGAACAAACTTAAATGATCCGGAAGTGATCGATGCCAAGGGACTGGACTTATATGCCGGTATCATCGATGCGCACTGCCACGGCGGCTTTCTGCGCTCCTTCGGCAGGGAAAGCCGGACGGATGCGTACGGCTCGCGTTATGAACAGGTACAGTTCTTAGCGGAGAAACTGCCGTCCACCGGCGTCACCACGGTCTTCCCGACGTTGGCCATGGACTTAAGCAGCTTTGCGGAAGAGAAGGAAGCGGTGCAGTTCATCCGCTCCATCCGCAAGGATCTCAAAGGGGCGGACTTAATGAAGTTCCACTTTGAAGGAACGTATCTGACACTGGACCGCTATATTGAAGAAGGCGGGGAATATCCGCTTCCGACCAAAGAGCACAGTGACTATCTGGTCTCCAATGACTACAGCGATGTGGCCTTTATCTGCGTGGCTCCGGAAATGCCGGGTGCACTGGAGTGGATCGACTATGTGGTATCCAAAGGCGTGATTCCGGAAGCCGGTTATACCAAGTGTACGGCGGAAGAGATGATTGCGGCAGCGGACCACGGACTGGCCACCTGTTCGCATATCTTTAACGGCTATCAGCCGATGCACCACCGGGAATCCTCTCCGGTCGTGGGAATTATGCTGGATGATCGGATCAAGGCACAGATCACCATGGACGGCTTCCATGTCAATCCGGCCTGGGTCAAGCTGGTCATTAAGGCCAAGGGTATTGAGAACTGCTACGGCATCACGGACCTCTCCAGCGTGAGCGGTCTGCCAAACGGGGAAAATGTTCTGCCGGACGGCACGGTCGTTGTGACAAAAGACGGCTTCAACTGGCGGACGGACGGTCATATTCTGAGTGGGAACATGACAATGAATCAGATCATGAACCGCGCAAGATTCACCTGCGGCTTAACCAAGGAACAGGTCGGCCTGCTGTTTGCGGAAAATCCGGCCAGCTGTCTGCGTATTAACGACCGCGGCAAGATCGAAACGGGACGCAAGAGTGACTTTGTTCTGATGGATGACAATTATGACGTTAAGATGACCGTCATTAACGGAGAAATCTTTTATCAGAAAGAAGAATAAAAAGAAAAGAAGCGGCTGCTTCTCTTACCTCATGGAGTAATGAGAACGGAGCAGATCCGCTTCTTTTTTTCGGTTGGTGTGATCCAATAAATCCAGATAGTCCGGAAGGAAGGAGAGCAGATACTCTCTGGGATAGTGTTTCCTGAGCCGCTCGTAACACTCTTCCATCGTCTTACTGTATTCTCTGTCTTTTAAATAGTCCGGATCGTCATAGCGGAACCTGAGACAGGCGGTTAACAGCTTCTGGGTCGGGGAGAGATGTGCGGTATTCTCCAGACGTTCCAGTGCTTCTTTCCAGTCTTCTTTCCGGTTCATCTTTTCCGCAAGGACGGCCATTTTATAGATTTCCGTGACAGACGGGTTATTCAGGTTGCGGAAATAGCGGTAGGCTTCCACATAATTTCCGAGTTCGATCTGCACGGAAGCTTCATGATAGCTGATCCATCCGGCGGTCTTCTCGTCCTTCAGGGCTCCGGCGATCCGTTTTGCGACATCGTAGCTTGCTTTCATCTTCTCTGCGTCCAGAAGCCGGGCGTATGTTTTGCCCAAAGCAGTTTTTGCGCGCAGCATCAGTACAATACTGCCTTCCAATGAAGCGACGGAATAGGTCTCCGCAAAGTGCTTTTCAGCCTTTTCGTAATGATGCGCACGGTAGGCGTTCTGCGCAGAGAAGTAATGGTAAAGGGCGGCAGGGTATTCCTGCGCAGCTGCTTCCGGATTGTTTTTTAAGAGGAACTGAGCGGACAGCTGGCGCTTGTCCATAAAGGATTCCATTTCCTCCGGGAGCGGTTTCCCCTGGTGCAGAACATTCCATAAGAGTTCATAGTCCATCGCAAAGACGCTGTCTTTGATCTGCGGGTGTTCGCTGAGATAACCGGACAGTTCCGGGAAACTGTAGATGAAAAAGAGAGAGTAGGCGTATTCCGTCATGTGAAAGAGTTCACTGTCTTCTTCTGCACCCGGAATTCCCAGCCGGTTGAGCAGGCGGAAGACGATACTTTCATCTCCCTGAAACTTTCCTGTTTCCACCTTTTTCAATATGGAAAAATCGCAGATGCCCTCGCAGAGATGTTTTCTCTGCAGGCGTTTCTGCTGCCTGCCTTTTTGAATCAAGTATCCGAGATATCGATTATTCATGTGGTTTTCTCTCCGTTCACCTATATTATATCTTAGAAAAGTCCTTTCTATGAAGATAGAAAAGGGAAATTGAACAATGATTGATAAATGTATAAAGCGGTTTCCCTATCAGGAAACCGGGATGTATTGATTTTACGGGTAATAACTAAAATAACAGGTCTCCGTTCTGATGCCTGATCCATCCGTATGGCATTTCGTGAACCTCTCAGCTGAATAGCCCTGAAGATAACGCTTCCTGTTCCGATACTTTTTATCGATCGGAGAGATTCTTTTTTACGATGTCCGCTTGAATATGGCATAACAGAGCATATTTGATATTGCAAAGTGAAGAAAAGGGGAGAGACATATCTGTCTTTCCCCTGTTGTACTAACGGTTTTCGCCGAAATACAGACGCAGTTTCTTTTCGGAAACCTTCACCGTGATGG
>Ga0256404_1012812_pt1 | contig 10795 bp, 8 predicted proteins | sample RumenRJG_01DNA_FD_185990 | JGI IMG/M metagenome (GOLD analysis project Ga0256404, IMG submission 185990) | Bovine rumen microbial communities from Lethbridge, Alberta, Canada - RJG_01 | ecosystem: Host-associated > Mammals > Digestive system > Stomach > Rumen | place: Canada: Alberta | collected...
TTATTTATTTTGAATTGACTTTTTTTAAAAATTACCTTATGATTAAGATGCGTGGTACAATATATATCACGCCGATTATCTCTCACGATTTAATGTGAGAGTATATTCAACCGAACCCCCTGAAGAGACCTGTCGAGAGATAGGTCTCACTTTTTTTTGTCCGTAAATAAAGCATTTGCGGAGATTTGAAGAAATTTTTTTAAGACCTCTACCCATTATTTGCCCATTATTCTAATGGTTTATATAATGTGTAATAAGTTTATTTTGATTTAAAATCTATTAATTTCAGTAAATGCTTTTGCTAGGTCATTAGCTTGATTATCTATATAATCAGCAACTTCATATAGTTTATTTTCAAACATATGAGTATAAGTATTTAATGTTTCTTCAATGTCAGCATGTCCTAAATAGTTGGATACAACTGATATATTAACATTGTTATTAATAAGCATTGAAGCACATGAATGTCTGAATCCGTGAAGATTGATTCTTTTTACGCCAGCATTTTCAGCATTTTTTTCATTTTGATAATTCATTTTATGAACTGTGATTGGTTCCATATCTCCAAATACAAACCAATTATCTTTAAAATTTTTAAATTGTTTAAATTTATTGTATAATTCAATTAGATCATTTTTTAAGTCATTAGATAATGGTAATGTTCTAATTGATTTTTTTGTTTTGGGTGGAGCTATTTTCCACCTTTTTGGTTGTGTTGCATCAGCTACTACAATTTGTTTCTTAACATATAATCGATTGTTATTTAAGTCTATACAATCCCATGTTAGACCTCTTGCTTCACCTCTACGAAGTCCACAATAGTATAGAGTTTTAAATAAGCATCTCATTTGTAAGTCGGTTATTACGGCTATAAACTTATAAAATTCTTCTGGTGTATAGAATCTCATTTCTTTTTCAAGTTCATTTGGATCATTGAATGGTTCTAATTTTGTATAAAACTTTCTTAAATTAAATTCATAATTTCTTTCAACGAAATTTATAACCATTTTAATAAACTTTTGAATATCTCTTTTATAAGTACTTCTAATATCAAGTTTATTAATTTCATTTCTCCATCTTTGATAATCCTCACCATTTAAATTAACAAGTTCTACATTATCAAGTATTCCCATATATCTCATTCTGTCTCTATATGTCTTTAGAGTAGTAGTACGAACCTTATCAGCTTTATATTCATAAAATTTTAAATAGGCTTCTCTAAAAGTCATATGAGGATTAACACTACTTGTTAGATATTTATCACGATATGCTAATTCCTCACGTTCAGCTTCTTCCTTTGTTAAAAATGCTTTAGAAGTATACTGCTTTAGAGTACCATCTATTTGTCTTTCATAAAGATAGAAAATCCAACTTCTTCCATCTTTAGTCCATTTATTTTTCTTTAATTGTCTTACAGGCATTAATTCATTCCTCCTTTGTTACCTGTAAAATAACCAAGTGTCGTTGTTATTTTACCATAATTTTTGTTTATTTTATAATTCGTAATCATTAGATTTTTCTTTATGTTGTTTTGGTTCATGCTTTTTATTGACTTCATGAACTCTAGCTTCCATAATGTCATGAGGGACATTATCTTTATTAATGTTTTTAAAACCAAGTAGATGAGCTACTGCAAGATAGGCTTCATTGATTTTATTCCATGCATATGTTGTTAATCGACTTATTTTTTCTTCTAATCCTTTTATTGTTTCTCTAAGTCCTTCAATAATACTTTTTTGTTCTTCAATGATTCCATCTTTTTCTTTTATTAATCTTTCTTGATTAGCAATTACTTTTTCTTTATCAGAATAAGTTTTACCAGATTTAAATTGTTTAATTTCATTTTCAAGTTTCTCAATCTTAATCTCATGCTTTTTTAGAACATTTTTAGAGGCAATATTTTCTTTTTTAATCTCTTTACTATAATCTATAATCTTTTCTACATCTTTGTCTTTATACCTCTTAAAAATGTCTTTAGAAGGATTTAAAAGTTCATCTTCATTAATATTTTTAAGTTCATCTCTTGTTTTTAATTCAACCTCATTTATTTTTTTATTAGATTCAATTTCTTGTTCTAACTTTTTATATTTATATTGTAATTCTTTTAAATTTTGCTCAGCTTTATCTTGGTGATGTTTGTTTGCTCCAATTTCACCACGATCTAGATTAAATCCTTTAGAATTAATATATTCGTTATATTCATCCTGTAATTTAGCATAAGATGATTTACCACCTAATTGTTTCCAAAATTCATCAGAATTTAGAAAATTCCCATATTCAATTTCATAAACAGCTTTACCATTTTCATCTCGTTTTTGAATAGGTACATTTTTAACCATATTGTCTTTAGTGTATATTTGCTTTGTAATTCTTTTACCTTTTTCATCAGTTTCAAATACTTTTCTTTTAACTTTATCGACAACTGGTATAAAGTAGAAGTGCATATGTGGAGTATCTTCATCAAAGTGTACTCCAGCATAAACTACATTTTCTTTTCCAACCTTATTAGCCAAAAAATTAAAACTTTCATCGAAGTATTCTAAAACTTTTTCAGGTATATCTTCATTAGATTTAATATCAGGACAAAATACAGGTTCGCCTTCATGTTTTCCTTCTATATAAACTCTTCCTGTATCTTTCATAGGCAATCCTAATTTTCTAAAAAAGTCAGGACCAGAAGTTACAATGCAACCATTTAATATATTTGTATTATCGCTTTTATTAAAATGAATATTATTTGTATATATTGTTTGATAGACTTTACTAGACAGAGTAGGATACCCATCTAACCCAACATATTCTTTATTAAATTGAGTTCTATCTTTATCATAGTTTCCAGATCCTTTTCTTTGTTCTAATTCAACTCCAAGTCCACCAATATCTTTAGACTTAATCTTATTTTTAAAAGTGAGCACTTGATAATCTACATTCATTTAGTACTCCTTTCTTAAAATTGTCATATTTTTTTAAAGTGTGACATATCTCACTAGGGCACAGCCCGTGAGTTTAAGGAGACCTTAAAAATCCCCTTTGTCTTGTTACACAAGTGGAGAGAATAATCAAATATTCCCTCCACTTGTGTAACAAGTGTTTTATCTAATTTATCAATTATCTAAAACATGAAAATGAAACACTATCGCCACTTTCATTTCTTCGAAACAAAACGTGCCACGTTAATCATTTTCTTCGGAAGAAGAATCAAGTTCTTCTTCATCGGATGGCTCCACATAACAACACTCATATAATCTTTCTTTAGCAGTTCTTTTTTGTGTTATGTGTAAGCCTTCTTTTTCTAATAGAGCCAGATTTGAATTTATTAATCTTCCCATACTTTTGGGTGTGAGTAGTAACTTGGCATCTTTTACAATACTTGTTGCTGTAAATTCAAATCTTCCTTTTTCGGATGCATATTTTACGAAGTTAATTAGATTTATATTTTCAACTTCTTCATCTAATGATTCACATATGGAGAATAATTGATTATCACTTTTTTTAAGCTCTAAATCTAATCCTTCAAAGTCTCTATTAGAAATAACCATTTTTATATGTTTCTTATTATTTTTATATTCTTTCAAAGTAATTATTCCATCTACTGAAGCATCGAATGCTGTACTACCTAATGTTAAATTTTGTTTATTTAAATGATGTGTTATTAATATAGTTAAGTTATATTTATCACATAGACTTCTTAACTTAGGCATTAGTAGTTGAGCTATATCTTGATAACTATTAATATCGTATGAAATTCCAAAATCCATATCTTTTAACATATCTATTATTAAAAATTTTCCATTATATTCAGTAGCAAACTGATGAATTTCATATTCAATATCTAGTAGCTTAATACTTGCTTTTCCATCTCTGTCAATTATGAATAAAGAATCCTTTTTAGGCTTTAGATTAAGGGTATTCAAGCGTTCCTGTAATTGACCTAAATCGGATTCTGTGCTAATATAAAGTACAGGTGAAGCAATTACTTTGTGTCCTAAAAATGGTTTTCCATTTGTAATGGAGTCGGCAAGCTGAAGGGCTAACATCGACTTACCGACTTTAGGTTGAGATACGAGTAGATATACACCTTTTGACCTCATTATTCCGTTTATAATGATGTCTTTTTTTATGTTTGAATTTTTATCTTCAATTCTTTTCAACATATATCTACACCTTCAATCCTTTTGTTCTATCTTCTAAATATGGTATATCTATATTTAGATATTTAACTACTTCTTGCATTGGGACTGCATTATTTGGTACATAATAACCTTTACCTTCAAGGTTGTTTTTTATTGTACTTTTAATTGTTAATGCTGTATTTCTACCAACTCCTGCAAGTTTCATTAGATCTTTTAGACTACACCATTGTTTAGAAACTAGATTTAATGTTTCTTCTGCAGTCATAGAATCACTCCTTTCTTATCTTTCTAATTCTTTGTTTTCTTTGTTCCATTTATCATATGGAATAGCATTAGCATCTAGTGTATTTGTTTCTGGATTATATCTTATATACTTACATATTTTTAATTCTAATATGATGTCCTCAATATCTTCTTTTGAGTCAGAGCAGTAGTTCTGAACTTCATATCCAGTAGTGATATTATTTGTTAATACCATTGTTAGAAATCCTTTAGCTCTAAGTGATAGATTTTTATCTTTTAAATATTCATCTGCACTTTTGTGAACTTTTACTAATGTTTTCATTTTTCAATCATTCCTTTCTTTAGAGTAGTGTGATATTTGAGTTTTTAGTTCCCTCTAAACTCGAGATTTTAGTTATCTCGTAACTCTATCTTTCCTAAGGATAGTTATATTTTACTTGCCTAGAATTTTATAGGTTCGGCATATCGGCGACTTCCGCAACCACTATATTTTCAAAGAGCACTCATCCCGTCCGATTACTAGGACGTCTTAATAATAACATTGTCCGAGAACCTTGTCAATACCTTTTCGTCCGAAAATGTAGACAAATAAATTTTTTAGTGATAAAATGTATTTGAGAGAGGATAATAAGGGAGAAAGTGGTGATTTTATGAACTCTGAAAAACTACAAAATTTAATACTTAGTGCTATTGAAAGAAAACAAATATCACAAAGAGAATTAGCAAAAATAACAGGTATAAGTAGAAGTACATTAAATGATATAGTTAATGGAAAAATAAAAAAGATCAAACTAGATGATCTTTATCAAATATCAATTCCTCTAGAATTGAATTTAGAGGATTTATTAGATGCCTGTGGATTTAATAATGTAATAAAAACTTTAAGTAGAGATAGATATGAAGGTATGTCTACTCGACAATTAAAGGAACTATTAGATGAATATCAAAAATCAGAGTATGATCTTTTAGATTGGGATGCAAAAAAAAGAAGAACTACTTCTTCAGCTAGAGATAAATTATTTGCAATTACTAATAAAATTGAAATGTCAAAACGTAGTGATATGAAATATACAAAAGATGATATTGCAAAAGATGTAAAAGAAGCTTTTGATGAATTAGAATTTGTACAAACTAAGTATGACTATTCTAAATTACCTAAAAAACCGTAGAATATTAGTAAAAATATGAATGATGATTATAAAACGAGATAAAATTATAATTTAGGGAGGTAACAACGTATGTTTCATGAACTTATATATTTAAAAATGCTAGAATGGTATCAATCAAGTGATTGTAAAATAAATGATTTGATTAATTATATTATAAAAAAAGGTAATATGAGAGATGCTCAAATAGAATCTATTAAGCTCTACTTATTTTTTAAAATCTATTGTAAAAACTTACCTTTATCAAAATTGTTTGAAGATGGCTATTTTATCAGAAATCTAGACATAGATTCTATGGCGATTTCAAAACAATTCAGGGATTATTTGTATGAGAATATTAGTGCTAGACAATTATATGAAATATCTATTACGAATGATAATTTCAAATCATTAAAAAAATGTATTGAAGAAAACTATGCTACTTTAGATTATAAAAAGATTTTTGATGATTTCTTTCATAATGTAAATTATGCAGATTATATTTACTCACTTCCTATGGGGGCAGGTAAAACATATTTAATGTCTGCATTTATGTATTTAGATTTATATTTTGCATTGAATGAGCCATATAATAAAGCTTTTGCACACAATTTTATTGTTCTTGCACCAAGCGGATTAAAATCCTCAATTATTCCAAGCTTAAAGAATATTAAAAATTTTGATGCTTCATGGATAATACCGGAGCCTACTGCAACAAAACTAAAAAATATGATTAAATATGAGATACTAGATGAAGTTAAAACTGGGAGTAAGAGTAATAAAACAAAAAATCCAAATGTCCAAAAAATATCTCAATATCAACCTTATAAAGATATGTTTGGTGTTGTATTTTTAACGAACGCTGAAAAAGTAATTTTAGATAACTTTGAAATAGAAAATCAACAAATGTATATGGATTTTGAATCATCTACTGAAGATGAACTAGCTTTGGGATATAAAATTGCTAATGAATTAAGGGACACTATTAGTAAAATACCAAATAAAGCGATTTTTATTGATGAGGTACATCATGTTGCAAGTGAAGAAATAAAATTACATCAAGTTGTTTCTAATTGGTCAAGAAACAGAAATGTCTGTGAAGTTGTTGGGTTTTCTGGAACACCATACTTAGATTCAAAAGAAAAGCTTAAAATCACTGATAAATTAGTAATTGAAAATGAAGATATTTCAAATACAATTTATTATTATCCTTTGATAAAAGGCATTGATAATTTTTTAAAAAAACCAAAGATTGTTGCTTCTACTGATAATAACAGTTTAAATATCATAAAAGAAGGACTGGATGAATTCTTTGAAAAATATTCAGATACAACATATGATGGTGTAACTAGTAAAATTGCAATTTATAGTGGTAAGATTGAAACTCTTGAAGAAGATGTATATCCTTTTGTTTCTGAGTATGTATCAGCATTAGGAATGAATCCTAATGAAGTAATTTTAAAATATCACGGAGGTAATAAAGATTATACTTTACCAAAAGAAAATGAATTAGAATTTGCTTCTTTGAATACAAAATTATCAAAGAAAAGAATAATTCTTTTAGTTGGAATTGGTAAAGAAGGTTGGGATTGTTCTAGTCTTACTGGTGTTATACTTTCTCAAAAAGGTTGTTGCCCTAAAAAAATGGTTCTGCAGACAACTTGTAGATGCTTAAGACAAGTAATAAAGGGAGAAAAAGAAACTGCTTTAATATACCTTAACTCTGATAATGAAAAAGAATTATCTAGCCAATTGAAAAAAAATCAGCATATTACAATTAAAGATCTAGAGTCTGGAACTACTATTAATAGTAATATTATTAAACGAATTAGTAGAATGGATAAACTAAATGTTCCTAATATTGAATACTATAGATTGAGCTTAAGATATGAAGAAGAAATTAAAGAAAAAGCTAATATATCTAGGGATTTAAAAAGAATTTTAACTAATAATACTATAAAAGATAACGTTTTAATAAAGGAAATAGATTTAAATGGGAATATAATTGATAATAACGTTAATGATATTGTTTATGGAGAAAAAACTACTTACAGTAAATGGTTATTAAACATATCAAAAGAAAGCTTTGGTTTCATTTCAATTGTTCAATTAAAGCAATATGAAAAAGAATTAAAAAAAATATATGAATCTATCACTGACAACGGCAAGTTAAATATGACTTATAATCATGTCTTGATAAATTCTCTTATTAGAAATGCATTTTATGATAAAAGAAAATTAACAACTATTAAAGAAGAAATTCCAGAGGAAGCAAGCATCTTGTCAATTAAAGAAATTCCTAGTGTTGAATGTGATAATGTAGAACTTCAATATCCGGATAGTTTTACTGTAAATGAAATATTGAATAAAGATAATAATATAAGTAATACATTTGATTTAGAATCGCTATCCAAAGATGAAATAATAAAAATTGCAAAAGAAAATCCAGAGTTATTTGCTAGTTTAGGAAAAGAAGAAAGTATTGAAGTTCAATTGTCTAATAGAACGTTTCATTATATACCTTATGTTTTTTCACAAAGTGCGTTTGAGAAATCATTTTTAAAACAAGTTCTAACTTTAAATAGATTCAATGGAAGTGATTTAGAGGTATATTATAATGGAGATCATAATATTTCTTCATTTAGAATTGAGTGTTTTAAAACAGAAGATAAGAAAGTCAAAAAAGTTGGACTTTATACACCAGACTTTTTAATTATAAATAGAAAGAATAATAAAGTTAATAAAGTATTATTAATAGAAACAAAAGGTTTGGGTTTTAGGAATCAACAAGAGTTTATTGATAGAAAAAACTATATAGAGAAAGATTTTATTCCATTTAATAATAAAAAAATTGGATATAAAAAGTTTGATTATCTATATATTGAAGACACATTAAAAGAAAATGAAATAATATCATTATTAAATAATAAAATATATGAGTTTTTTAAGGAGGAAAAATAATGGCAGTTAAATACGTTCCATATTTTAAAGATACAATAAGTGGACAAGCTATTTTAGACAATTTTACAAGAACTAAAAGGGTTTTAAAATATGCTGATAATGATAAAGTAAATGAAAAGATTGAAAGAGGGCTTCCTTTATATGAAACTGAAGTTACTGAGGTTGTTGGAGATAAGTCTGATAATTTAGTAATTAGAGGTGAATGCCTTTCTGCCTGTGCATATTTAAAAGAAAATGATATAAAAGTAGATTTGGTATATATTGATCCTCCTTTTGCTAGTGGTGCGGATTATGCTAAAAAAGTATATATTAGAAGAAATCCGAAAGTTATAGAAACAATTAAGAAAGCAGAAGAAACTCTTGAAGATGAAGAATTGAAGTCTTTTGAGGAAAAAATGTATGGTGATATTTGGAATAAGGAAGCATATCTAAATTGGATGTATGAAAATTTAATGGCAATTAAATCAATTATGAGTGAGAGTGCATCTATTTATGTTCATTTAGATTACCATATTTGTCATTATGTGAAAATTTTATTGGATGAAGTGTTTGGAGAGGATAATTTTGTTAACGAGATAATATGGTGTTATACTGGTCCTTCTCAAACAACAAGAAATTTTACTAGAAAACATGATTGTATTTATTATTATGCAATGGATGCTAATAATGGTAGTGATTCAAAATATATTTTTAATACTGAAATGGCGAGAGTAGCATATAAGAAATCTACTGCTTCTTCTGGGAAAACTTCATTTACTGGAAACACACCGGATTGGAAAATAAAAGAATTAGATGATAGAGGAAAACTTGTAGAAGATTGGTGGAAGGATATTGCAGGAATAGGTTACTCTCACAATGAAATAGTAGGATATGCTACTCAAAAGCCAGAAGCATTACTTGAAAGAATAATAAAAGTTTCTTCTAATGAAAATATGATTGTTGCTGATTTTTTTGGAGGAAGTGGCGTTACTGCAAAAGTAGCTAACGATTTGGGAAGAAAATTCATTCATGTTGATGTTGGAGTTAATAGTATTGAAACAACTAGAGATAGATTAGTATCTTCTGGAGCATCATTTAAAGTATTAGATATTAAAGATGGCGTTAATCTATATAGAAATCCGGTTCAAACAATGGAAAAATTAGACAAGTTAATACCTGGACTTGTAAATGAAGATAGTGTTGATGAATTTTGGGAAGGCGTAATAAATGATAGCACAATTGGGAAGATTCCAGTATACGTTCCAAATTTAATGGATTCCTCAACCAAAATATTAGATATAGTAATGATAAATAAAATAATAAACCAAGAGATTATAAAACTCGATGATTCAATTAAGAAAGTTATTATCTATTATATTGATATTATTGAAAGAAAAGAAATAGAAAGTTTTATTAAGGAAAATTTAAAAGTAGATATAGATATAGAACTAAAAGATCTGAAGGAAGTATTAAATGAGACTGTAGTGGATGATGTTGTTGAATTTCATATAGAATCTAATAAATTATGTGTTGATTGCTTCACAAGTGATAGATTAATTAGAAAAATTGATGAATATAATGAAAAAATGAATTCACAATCATTAAGTAGTGGCAAAAAACCTAATTATATTGAAATTAGTTCAGAAGGATTAGAACTAATTGAATTAATTTCACTTGATTGTACTTCTAAAGATGGTGTTTGGCATAGCGATGAGGAAATAAAAATTGATAAGTTTGGTTATATTATTAATAAAGGAAATAAAACTGAAGAACTATGGGATGGAACAATTGGATTTGAGAAGAAACCACTAAGAGTCAAAATTAGAAATATTTCTGGTGATGAATCTATACATATAATTAATTAATGACATTATGACATTAAATTTGTGGGTGATGTACCTTAAAAGAAATGTCATAAATGTCACTGATAAAAACGATAAAAAAAAGGATGCAACCTATCTTTAGATTACATCCTTTATTCTACCCATTATTCACCCATTATTTTTAATAGATTTTGATAAAATTTTATTAAATTTTAGTAAACATAAATAATGAAGAAGCCTTATTTTACAGGGATTTAAGCCTAGTCGACACTTGGTAAAAATCTCCCCCTGAAGACACTGTCGAGAGACAGTGTCACTTTATTTTATAAGGGTTTTAGAAGAAATATGATATAAAATAAAGGACATTTAAAGGACATATTAAAAATTGAAATGCACCCCTTAGAGTAGACACAATAAAAAAAGGAATTTACAAATAATATGATAAAATACACTTTCGAAAGGAGGTGTATTTTATTATGGCTTTAAAAGGGCAAAAATTTAAGAAATATAC
>Ga0256404_1012814_pt1 | contig 10795 bp, 19 predicted proteins | sample RumenRJG_01DNA_FD_185990 | JGI IMG/M metagenome (GOLD analysis project Ga0256404, IMG submission 185990) | Bovine rumen microbial communities from Lethbridge, Alberta, Canada - RJG_01 | ecosystem: Host-associated > Mammals > Digestive system > Stomach > Rumen | place: Canada: Alberta | collected...
TTTTTAAACTGTTTTTTTGATTCTTTTAACATTTGTTTTTCCTCCTAATAAACCTACCGTGTATATTTTATAAATATTTTTCACACTTGTCAACACCTAAAATACATTTGTGTGCATGTATATATGCACACTCACATGGTTTTATAGTCTTTATTACATTTTATTTATTTTTTTATTACAATTATTTTACATATTATTTTTATCATATCTTATTTTGCTTTATGTAATGTTTGCTAAGAAAATTGCATAAAAAAATAGATGCTTTATAGCATCCATTTTTTTCTCTTTTATTATTCCAAGAATCCTTTGTAATGTCTCATTACAAGTTGAGATTCTAGTTGTTGTACTGTTTCTAATGCAACACCTACAACGATTAATATTGATGTTCCACCAAATGCAATATTTAAGTTAGTAAATCTTAATAACATTGGTATTATAGCAATAACTGCTAGGAACAAGCCTCCAAATAATGTTAATTTAGATATTATAGCTGATAAATAATCTGTTGTTGGTTTTCCTGCTCTTATTCCTGGTATAAATCCACCATTCTTCTTTATATTATTTGAAACCTCAGCTGGGTTAAATGTAATATAAGTATAAAAATAAGTAAATCCAAGTATTAGTAGTAAATATACTATTGCGTTAGCAATTGAATATCCAACTGGTACATTTGATGTTGATGTAGCAATTGAAAATTTATATACTCCTGCCCAGAAACCTGATGCAGTAGCAATGTTTTTATTAAACATTTGAATAATCATTGCAGGAAATGTCATAAAGCTACTTGCAAAAATAACTGGCATAACACCTGCCATAGCAAGTTTTAATGGTATGTTTGTGTTTTGTGCACCAACCATTTTTCTTCCTACAACTCTTTTTGAATATTGTACTGGTACTCTACGTTCAGCTTGTTGTACAAATACAACTCCAGCAACAAGTAATATGGCTCCTATAATTATAGCTAATGCTATAAGTAATCCAGTTGTAGAGAATGCTCCTGTTCCAAATACCAAATTCCATATTGTTGTTACTGCTCCAGGCATGCCTGCAACTATACCAACAAATATAATCATTGAAATACCATTTCCGATTCCATTATTTGTAATTTGATCACCAAGCCACATAAGTAATGCTGTTCCTGTCATTAGAGATATAACAACAGTTGCTCCTGTCCAGAATCCTGTATTTATGAATATTCCAGAATTACGATAAGATAAGTATATTCCAAGTCCTTCAATTAAAGCTAATACTACAGTTAAAAGTTTAGTATAACGATTTATCTTATCTCTACCTTCTTCTCCACCTTCTTTTGTTAATCTTTCTAGTGCTGGTATAACCATTGCTAATAACTGAATAACAATTGAAGCTGTAATGTATGGACTTATTGACATAGCAAATACAGATAAACGAGAAAAAGCTCCTCCTGATATCATATCTATTAAAGATGCCATACCTTGACCATCAAATGCCTGTGCAAGTGAGAAACTATTAACTCCTGGTACTGTTATATAACAACCAAGTCTAAATATTACTATTAAAAGTAATGTATATAATAGTCTTTTTCTTACATCAGGTGTTTTTAATGCATTTTTTAATGTATTAAACAATTAAATCACCTCTGTCTTTCCACCTAAAGCTTCTATCTTTTCCTTAGCTCCCTTAGTGAATCTAACAGCTTTAACAGTTAATTTTTTATCTAATTTACCCGTAGCAAGTACAACTATGCCGTCATTTGCTTTTGAGATTATTCCATCTTTAATTAAGCTTTCTGCTGTAACTTCTTCAGTTGTAGCTTTATTAAGCATTGTTAAAGTTACTTCAGTATAGTTTTTAGCAAATATATTGGTAAATCCTCTTTTTGGTAATCTTCTATATAATGGTGTTTGACCACCCTCGAATCCACGTCTAACTCCTCCACCAGATCTTGCTTTTTGACCTTTATGGCCTCTTCCTGATGTTTTTCCTAGACCTGATCCAATTCCACGTCCAACTCTTTTTTTAGTTTCTGTTTTTTGTGCTGGTTTTAATTCGTCTAATTTCATTGTGGGATTACACCTCCTCTTTCTTTTTCCAATGTCAGTGGACACTCTTCTTCTCTTAGTCATTTCACTTTGGTAGAAGGGTGTCTACACAGCATACTTGATCTCTACGTCGTTTCCTCCTAGAGCTCAAGCACCCTCCCCCCGTGTGAATTAAAGTTGACCATTTTTAGAGTGCTCTCCTTTTGTTAGATAATTTCTTCTACTTTTTTTCCTCTTTTTGCAGCTACTTGCTCTACAGTTTGCATTTTCTTTAAACCTTCAATTGTAGCATATACAACGTTTCTAGGATTGTTTGTTCCTATAACCTTTGTACGAATATCTCTATATCCTGCAAGTTCTATTACTGGTCTAACGCTTCCTCCTGCTATAATTCCAGTACCTTCTGCTGCTGGTTTAAGCATAACATTTGCGCTACCAAATTTTCCTACAAATTCATGTGGTATTGTTGTTCCAACAACTGGAACTTCAATTAAATTCTTTTTAGCTTCTTGAATTGCTTTTTTAATTGCATCTGGAACTTCTGCTGCTTTACCATTTCCAACTCCTACATGTCCATTGCCATCTCCAACAACTACAACTGCGCTAAAACGGAATGTTCTACCACCTTTTACAACTTTTGCAACTCTATTAATTGCAACTACTTTTTCTTTTAATTCTGGTGTATTGTTGTCTTCTTGCACTTCTTTTCCCTCCTTTTTCTATTGTCAGGGGACACTCTCTAACCTATTGCAAGAGTGCTCACCTTATTCAATTAAAATTCTAAACCTGCTTCTCTTGCTGCTTCAGCTAATTCTTTTACAACTCCGTGATAAACATATCCACCTCTGTCATATACAACAGATTTGATATTTTTTTCTAATGCTCTTTTTGCTATTAATGCTCCAACTTCTTTAGCTGCTACAACATTTGCATGTTTTTCTTTTACTTCTTTATCTAAAGTAGATGCTTGAGCTAATGTAGTTTGTTTTTCGTCATCAATAATTTGTACAAAAAGATTTTTATTACTTCTATAAACACATAATCTTGGACGATCTGCAGTTCCACTAATTTTTGTGCGAACTCTAATGTGTCTTCTAGTTCTTTCAGCTTTACGATCTATTTTTGTAATCATTTTTTCTCCTTTCCTCATGGGACAGGGGACACTCTTTACCTTTTGGTCACTTACACTAGGGTTTAAAGAATATCCCCTTCCCTTGTGAATAAGTGATGTCAACTTTTTGGTGTTCTCCCTTTCATGATTAGTTCTAAACTAAATTCAAATCAAAAACAAGTATTGCTAGGCAATATTTATTTAAAACACCGGAGGTGTGCTTTTTGCACATCGAGGATTTTTAAATAAATTTTAACGACGCAAGATGCTGATTTTAGTTCGTTTAGATTATTTTTTACCTGCCTTACCTTCTTTACGTCTAATATGTTCATCAGAATATTTAATTCCTTTTCCATGATATACTTCAGGTGGTCTTTTTGTTCTAATAACTGCTGCTGTTTGACCAACTACTTCTTTATCTATTCCTTTTACAATAATAGTGTTTGCATTTGGAACTTCAAATGTAATTCCTTCAGGTTCTTCCATTTCAACTGGATGAGAATAACCTAAGTTCATTACTAATTTCTTTCCTTGTTTTTGTGCTCTATATCCAACACCAACTATTTGTAATTCTTTTTGATATTGATTTAAAACACCTTCTATCATGTTTGATATTAATGTTCTTGTTAATCCATGTAAACTTCTATTTTCTGCTTCGTCATCAGGTCTTGAAACTGTAATTTCTGTACCTTCGATTTTAACAGTCATATTTTTATGGATGTCTCTTTCTAATGTTCCTTTAGGACCTTTTACAGTTAAGTGTTCTCCGTCTAATTTGACTTCAACACCTGCTGGTATTGTAATAGGTTTGTTTCCTATTCTTGACATTTTTGTTTCCCTCCTTCTTGAAAAATAATTAGAAAATCTATTTTCTACTATTTTTTATTACCATACATAAGCTAAAACTTCTCCACCTAGTCCTTCATTTCTTGCTTCTTTATCTGTTTTAATACCTTTTGAAGTTGAAATTAAAGCTATTCCTAATCCATTTAATACTTGTGGTAATTCATCTTTTGATGCATATACACGTAGTCCTGGTTTACTTATTCTCTTGATTCCATCGATTACGCCTGCACCTTTTTCACTATACTTTAATGTAATTCTAATGATACCTTGATTGCTATCTTCTTTTATTTCTTCAAATGCCTTTATGTATCCTTCTTCAAATAATATTTTAGCAATAGCTTTTTTCATATTTGAACTTGGAACATCAACAGTTTTATGTTTTGAACTGCTTGCATTTCTAATTCTTGTTAACATATCTGCTATTGGGTCTGTAGTATTCATATTTAAATATTTTCCCTCCTTTTTTTCTAATGTCAGGGGACACTCTTCTAACTTTGGTAATTCTAGTTCTGTAAGAAGAATGTCCCCTCCCCTTATGAATTAGTATTTACCAATTTTTATATAATTGTCCCTTAACTTGTTATTATTTTACCAGCTTGCCTTTTTTACACCTGGAATCTCTCCCTTGTGTGCTAACTCTCTAAAACATACACGGCAAATTCCAAATTTTCTAATATAGGCATGTGGTCTTCCGCATATTTTGCATCTATTATATTCTCTTGTCTTATATTTTTGAGTTCTTGCTTGTTTTACTTTTAAAGATTTCTTAGCCATATTTCAGCTTTTCCTCCTTTTTCTTTAATTTTTAAATGGCATTCCTAATAGAGTTAGCAATTCCTTTGCCTCTTCGTCTGTTTTAGCTGTAGTAACAAATATAATATCCATACCTCTTATTTTATCTACTTTATCATATTCGATTTCTGGGAATATTAATTGTTCTTTTACACCCATAGAGTAATTTCCTCTACCATCAAAAGAGTTTTTTGAAACACCTCTAAAATCTCTAACTCTTGGAAGAGCTACATTAAATAATTTGTATGCAAAATCATACATTTTTGAACTTCTTAATGTAACCTTACATCCCATGTTAACTCCTTCTCTTATTTTAAATGCTGCAATAGCTTTTTTTGCTTTTGTAACAATTGGAGTTTGACCTGTGATTATTTTTATATCATTAATTGCATTTTCTAATGATTTTGGATTGTCTTTTATATCTCCTAATCCTACATTAATTACTATTTTTTCTAATTTTGGAACTTCCATAACTGATTTATAATTGAATTTTTTCATTAATGCTGGAATAACTTCTTTTTGATATTGTTCTTTTAGAATTTCCATAATATATGTATTTCCTCCCTTCTAAAATTCTATTTAATCTTAGTTCCGCATTTTTTGCAAACACGTACTTTTTGATCTTTTTCTATTTGATAGCCTATTTTTGTAGTTTTTCCACATTTTGGACATACTACGTTAACTTTACTTGCGTGAATAGCGCATTCTACAGGGATAATTCCTCCTTCTTCACCTTGTTTTCTTGGTTTAACATGTTTTTTTCTAACATTAACTCCTTTAACAATTATTTTCTCTGTTTTAGGTATTACTTCTAGAACTTCACCTGTTTTACCTTTATCATTTCCTGATAAAACTTTAACATTGTCGCCTTTTCTTATTTTCATTATTTTTTTTCACCTCTTCTTTTCTTATTTCAAGGTCTCACTATAACACCTCAGGTGCTAGTGATAATATTTTCATATAATCTTTATCTCTTAATTCTCTTGCAACAGGTCCAAATATACGTGTTCCTCTTGGGTTTTTATCTTCTTTTATTATGACTGCTGCATTTTCATCAAATCTAACATAAGATCCGTCTGCTCTTCTAATTGGTTTCTTTGTTCTAACTACTACTGCTTTAACTACATCACCTTTTTTTACAACTCCACCAGGTGTTGCTGTTTTAACAGAAGCAACTATAACATCTCCAACTCCAGCATATTTTCTATAAGAACCACCTAAACATCTAATGCACATAATTTCTTTTGCACCAGTGTTATCAGCTACTTTTAATATGGATTGTTGTTGTACCATTTTAGGCTTCCTCCTTTTTTATTTTATAATTGCCTTTTCTACTATTTTAACAACTCTGAATCTCTTGTCTTTTGATAATGGTCTTGTTTCCATAACTTGAACTTTATCTCCAACTTGACATTCATTATTCTCATCATGAGCTTTTAATTTATATGTTCTTTTTTGAACTTTTCCATAGGTTTTATGTTTTTCACTTGTTTCAACAGCTACTACTGCTGTTTTATCCATTTTATTAGATGTAACAACACCTATGTAGGTTTTACGAAGATTTCTTTCTTCCATTACTCAAATCTCCCTTCTTTGATTATTTAACTTCAGCTAACTTTCTTTCAGTTAATACTGTATTTATTTTTGCAATGTCTTTTTTCACTTCTTTAATTTTCATAGGATTATCTAATCCATTTGTTGCTAAGCTAAATCTTAGTTTAAATAGTTCAGATTTTAATTCTCCTAATTCTTTCTCTAAATCTGGTGAAGACATCTTTCTTATATCATTAATCTTCATCACTTTCACCACCTAATTCTTTTTTTACAAATTTTGCTCTTACAGGTAGTTTCATTGAAGCAAGTCTTAATGCTTCTCTTGCTGTTTCTTCAGGTATTCCTGCCATTTCAAACATAATTCTTCCTGGCTTAACTGGTGCTACCCAATATTCTACAGCTCCTTTACCTTTACCCATACGAGTTTCAGCTGGTTTCTTTGTTATTGGTTTGTCTGGGAATATTTTAATCCAAACTTTACCACCTCTTTTTACATAACGAGTCATGGCAACACGGGCTGCTTCTATTTGATTTGTAGTTATTAATCCAGCATCTACTGCTTGTAAACCATATTCTCCGTCTGTAACTATATTTCCTCTTGTAGCTTTTCCTCTATTTCTACCTTTTTGTTGTTTTCTATATTTTGTTCTTTTTGGCATTAATGGCATTATTTGTCTCCTCCTTCCACATTTTTCTTAGTTGGAAGAACCTCTCCTTTATATATCCAAACTTTAACACCGATTTTTCCATATGTTGTATCTGCTTCTGCAAATCCATAGTCAATATCTGCTCTTAAAGTTTGCAAAGGTATTGTACCTTCTTTATAGAACTCAGTTCTAGCCATGTCTGCTCCACCTAATCTTCCAGATACTGCAGTTTTAATACCTAAAGCACCTGCTTTCATAGTTTTTTGCATACATTGTTTCATAGCTCTTCTGAATGAAATTCTTCTCTCTAGTTGACCTGCAATGTTTTCTGCAACAAGTTGTGCATTAACATCAACATCTTTTACTTCAACTATATTTAAGTTTACTTCTTTACCAATCATTTTTTGTAATTCATTTTTTAATGTTTCTGCTAAGTTTCCACCTTTACCAATAACTAAACCTGGTTTTGCTGTGAAAACATTAACTTTAACAAATTTAGCAGTTCTTTCAATTTCAATTTTTGAAATTCCGCTAACATATAATTTCTTTTTAACATACTCACGAATTTTGTGATCTTCTACTAGGTAGTTTGCAAAATCTTTTTTATTTGCATACCACTTTGAATCCCAGTCTTTTATAACACCAACTCGTAATCCATGAGGATCCATTTTTTGTCCCATTATATAATATCTCCTTTCTTTAAGCTCTCTCTTTTAATACTATTGTTATATGGCTTGTTCTTTTACGAATTCTTACAGCAGAACCTTTTGCAGCAGGTCTTATTCTTTTTAGAGTTGGACCTTGGTTTGCATATATTTCTGCGATGTATAATTTTTCATGAGCCATATGATGATTATTTTCAGCATTTGCAATTGCTGATTTTAATAATTTTTCTATTATCTCTGACGCAGCTTTTGGCGTAAATTTAACTGTTGCTAAAGCTTCATCAACATTTTTACCCCTAATTAAGTCTGCTACAATTTTAACTTTTCTAGCTGATATTCTAGCATTTCTTAATGTTGCTGATGCTTCTGGAATCATTACTTCTTGCTCTTCCATTTATTTCTCCTCCTTTTGGATATTGTCAGGGGATACATCTTGTTTTTAAATGTTCTCCCATTTTATTATTTATTTGTAGTTGTTTTCTCTCCTGCGTGTCCTTTAAATGTTCTTGTTGGAGCAAATTCTCCTAATTTATGTCCTATCATTTCTTCTGTAATATAAACTGGCACATGTTTTCTACCATCATGAACAGCTATTGTGTGTCCAACCATTTGTGGATATATAGTAGAAGCTCTTGACCATGTTTTTAATACTTCTTTTGCTCCTGTTTCATTCATTGCCTCAATTCTTTTCATTAACTCTGGAGCTACAAAAGGAGTTTTTTTGCTTGATCTTGACATATTATTTACCTCCTATTTTCTTCTCTTAACTATCATTTTGTTAGATTTTTTGTTTTTCTTTCTTGTCTTATATCCTAATGCTGGTTTGCCCCAAGGTGTCATTGGTCCAGCGTGTCCTACTGGTGCTCTACCTTCACCACCACCATGAGGGTGATCTACTGGGTTCATTACAGAACCTCTAACTGTTGGACGAATGCCCATATGTCTTGTTCTTCCTGCTTTACCAATTTTAACATTTTCATGATCTGTATTTCCTACAGTTCCAATTGTTGCTCTACATCTTGCTAAAACAAGTCTCATTTCTCCTGATGGAAGTCTTACGTGAGCATATTTTCCTTCTTTTGCCATAAGTTGTGCTTCTTGTCCTGCACTTCTTACAAGCTTTGCTCCTTGACCTGGATTTAATTCGATATTATGAATTAATGTACCAACTGGTATATTTTCTATAGCTGTACAGTTTCCTGGTTTAATATCAACTTTGTTTCCTGATACAACTTTATCACCATCTTTTAATCCAACTGGTGCAATTATATAAGATTTTGTTCCATCTTCATATTCTATTAATGCAATATTTGCGCTTCTATTTGGATCATATTCGATACCAATTACTGTAGCTTGCATATCATCTTTGTTTCTTTTAAAATCAATAATTCTGTATTTTTGCCTATTTCCTCCACCTTGATGACGTACTGTAATTCTACCATATGAGTTTCTTCCTGCTTTTTCTTTCTTTACTGTTAATAAAGATTTTTCAGGAGTCTTCTTTGTTATTTCATCAAATGTTGAAACTGTTGTGTTTCTTAATGATGGAGTTGTTGGTCTAAAACTTTTCATTCCCATTGCTAATTTCTCCTTTAATTTTATTTAGTAGATTTTTTCCTGCTCTACTAAGCAGATATTTTTTATTTTCCGAGTTATTTCTCGATAATTTAATTTTAATTTTTCTAAACGAATCAAAATTAGTAGATTGCAAGGCAAACTTTATGAGCAAATCCGAAGCGTACGAGCTGTACGTTGCAGGATTTACGAGTAAAGTTTAACGAAGCAAGATGCTGATTTTCATTCGTTTATATTTAAGCTCCCATAAATTCATCAATAGAGTCTTTATATTTCTTAGTCATTTTAGTAGCTTTTCCGCCTTTTGCAAGATATGTTTTTTCGTTTGGATTTGTATCGATTGTAACGATAGCTTTTTTCCAATCTGATGTTTTTCCTTCATATCTTCCAACTCTTTTTGTTTTTCCTTTTACTGTAATTGTACTTACTTTTAAAACTTTAACTTCAAATAGTTTTTCTACTGCGTTTGCAATATCAACTTTTGTAGCTTTTTTGTTTACTTCGAAAGTATATTTACCTTCTTGCATAGAGTCATTGCTTTTTTCTGTTATAACAGGTGCAATTATAATATCTTCTGGTCTCATTATGCATACACCTCCTCTAATTTCTTAACAGTATCTAGAGTTATAACTAAATTTTTGTATTTTAATAAATCATATACATTTATTGTATTTACAAGAGTTGTTTTAACTCCTTCGATGTTTCTTGCAGATTTTTGAATGTTCTCATTCTTTTCTGGTAATAGTATTAATGTTTTTCCTTCTACTTTAAGGTTATTTAATGCTTTTACCATTTCTTTAGTCTTTATTTCTTTCATTTCTAAAGAATCTACAACTGTTAATTCTTTTTCTAATACCTTTGAACTTAGCATTGATTTAATTGCTAATCTCTTTTCTTTCTTATTAACTGTGTAGTAGTATGAACGTGGTTTTGGTCCTAATGCAATACCACCTTTAATCCATTGTGGAGCTCTTATAGAACCTTGTCTTGCTCTACCTGTTCCTTTTTGTCTCCATGGTTTTCTTCCACCGCCACTAACTTCAGCTCTTGTTTTTGTACTTTGTGTACCTTGTCTTTGATTTGCTAAAAAGTTAACTAAAACGCTATGTACTACAGCTTCATTTGGTTCAATTCCAAAAATAGCTTCATTTAATTCTACTTCTTTAACTTTCTTTCCTTCTATACTATATACGTCTATTTTAGGCATCTTCTATTCACTCCTCTCTTTATGCTTTTACGCTTGTTTTTATTTTTAAGATAGCACCTTTAACTCCTGGTACACTACCTTTTACTAATATTACATTTTTATCTAAATCCACACGTACTACATCTAGATTTTGAATTGTAATTGTTTCAACTCCCATGTGTCCTGGTAATTTTTTTCCTTTGAATACTCTACCTGGAGTTGATGTTGAACCCATTGATCCAGGTCTTCTATGATACATAGAACCATGTCCCATTGGTCCTCTAGATTGTCCATGACGTTTAATAACACCTTGGAATCCTTTTCCTTTTGATGTTCCTTGAACATCTACTCTATCTCCAATTGCAAAAGTATCAGCTTTAACTTCATCTCCAACTTTA
>Ga0256404_1012817_pt1 | contig 10793 bp, 8 predicted proteins | sample RumenRJG_01DNA_FD_185990 | JGI IMG/M metagenome (GOLD analysis project Ga0256404, IMG submission 185990) | Bovine rumen microbial communities from Lethbridge, Alberta, Canada - RJG_01 | ecosystem: Host-associated > Mammals > Digestive system > Stomach > Rumen | place: Canada: Alberta | collected...
ACCGAAAAAGACGGCACGATCACCCTCCCAAAGGAGACCATCGCTATTTATACGAAGGTTGACTGAAGCGCTCTACCGGAGTAAAATTTACAGTATATGGAGGATATTTATGCCACAGTTATTACCTTCTAGTAAGACCAGAAATCTAGATGACTGGAAAGTCGTATGAGCTGATGGCAGATTGACCAAAAAATAAGAACGGTTTCTATGTGTTCGTAGTGGACACATGGGAACCGTTTTTTTGCTGTACAGAAATATATAATAGTAAAAAAATAAGAATGCAACACTTTGTTATATTTGGTTGCATTCAGAAAAGTCGCAAAAAACCGCCAACCCACACGGTTTGCGGGATGGCGGTCTGCATAATAACTCAAAATGAATAAAAAATGTAAAAAAATTTTCAAAGAGGGGTTATCATATTTCTGGGAAGGCCGATAATATAGGTGTAAAGCAAAAGATGAGAATATTTGGAATGCAACAGTTTATAACAATCTGTTGCATCTGAGATGCAGGGATGCATCGAAAAATGCAAGGAGGTAAAGGATGCTAAAAATCGGTATGACACCAGGTGAGTACATCACTCTGGGTGATGACATCAGGATAGTCTTCTCAGGCGGCACAGGACATCACATCCACCTGCTCGTAGATGCACCGAAGGATGTAAAGATTCTCCGAAGCAGCTACAAGGACAGCAAGGATAAAGCTCCGTACTACGCAGAGAAAGAGCAGACATCCTATCTAAAGAAGAGATGATTGAAAGTCATCGATGAATTGGGTAATACACATCACGAAGCCATCAGTTTTATGTGCACTAGGATTGATCAGCGAACAGATGTCTATTATAAAAACTAACACGTGGGAACGGATTTCCCACACAAACCTATCTATTTAGTTTAATTACACGGAGGTAATTATTATGGTAGTACAGCACAACATGCAGGCAGCAAATGCCAACAGAATGCTTGGCATCACAGTTAACTCACAGCAGAAGAGCACAGAGAAACTTTCATCAGGATATAAGATCAACCGAGCAGCAGATGATGCAGCAGGCCTCGCTATTTCCGAGAAGATGAGATCACAGATCCGTGGTCTTGATAAGGCTTCAACAAACGCTCAGGATGGTGTATCAGTTGTACAGACAGCCGAGGGTGCATTAAACGAAGTTCACTCAATGCTTCAGCGTATGAATGAGCTCGCTACACAGGCAGCTAACGATACAAATACAACAAAAGATCGTGAGCAGATTCAGCTTGAAATTAATCAGCTTACTTCAGAGATTGACCGTGTTCAGTCAACAACACAGTTCAATACTATGAATCTTCTTGATGGTTCATTTACAGGAAAGAGCCTTCAGGTTGGTGCACTTTCTGGTCAGACTATTTCTATCAGCATAAGCAATATGAGCTCTGGAGATCTTGGAATTAGTAAGAACGGAAATGCAGTAAGCGTTGGTTCAAATTCTCTTGCTGGCGACGCCATGTGCAAAATTCAGATTGCTATTGATAAGGTTTCAACACAGAGAGCAACTCTTGGTGCAGTTCAGAACAGACTTGAGCACACCATCGCAAACCTGGATAACGTATCTGAGAATACTCAGTCAGCAGAGTCACGTATCCGTGATACTGATATGGCTAAAGAGATGGTTCAGTGGAGCAAGAATAACATCCTTCAGCAGGCAGGTCAGTCAATGCTCGCACAGGCTAACCAGTCTAACCAGGGAGTTCTTTCTCTCCTTCAGTAAATCAGGTAATTCTGCAGGCTTGATGTCCGCATGATATTTGAATTACATAGTGCACATTCGGGAGCCCGGTTTTCCCAGGCTTCCGTTTTTTGAGCTAAGAGGTGCTTTATGAAAGAAGAAAACACACAGCCTATACTTTCTATCTCTCTTCTCTGTTCGGGGAGGAATAAAGAAGAGATGGTGAAAACGCTTGATTCTCTGATGAGTATCAGAAATAGAATGCTATCAGAGATAGTGATAGTTGATACAGGCTGTGGACCGGACACTAAACCGCTGTTATGGAAATACGCTGACCAGGTGGTACCGTTCACATGGTGCGATGATTTTGCAAAAGCCAGGAATGCAGGTCTTGAGAGATGTACTGGCGAATGGTTCATGTTCGTCGATGATGATGAAAGTTTTGAAAATACCGACGCTATTGTAGATTTCTTTAACAGCGGAGAGTATAAGGAGTATGGCAGAGCAGAGTATAAAATAAGAAATTATACAAGGTTTGATGGAAGTTTATATGAAGATACCTGGAGTGCCCGCATTGTCAAAAAAGTCGATAATCTGATTTTCTGGGGCAAAGTACATGAATATCTGAAGCCGGTCGGAGGAAAAGTTAAAAGGCTTGACAGCTTTGTACATCACTATGGTTATGCATATGTCAATAGGGAAGCTAAATTCCGTAAGGCGTACAGGAATATTCCGCTGATTCAGGATATGCTGAAAGAAGAACCTGATAATCCTCATTGGCGTACTCAGCTGATACAGGAGTACAGGAATATCGCTGACTACAGTGATATGGAATCTCTCTGCAGATCTTCTCTTGAACAGATAAAGGACATAAATTCGGCGATAGCAAATAACGAACGCGCGAGCTTTTATGAAGGAGTGCTTCTCCCTGAGATGGTGACATACCGTTTTGATGAAGTCATAGCTGATGCGAAGTCATTTCTTGAGGATAAGCGGAATTCTGAAAAGTGTAATACCGGTCTCCTGAGTTATATGGTAAAAGCCTATTCCTGTAAAAAAGACTATCAGCATACTTACATATACGCACAGAGATATCTTGAGAGTTATCAGCATTTTAGTCAGATAGAGGATGTCAGCGTAAACGACATGACATTCATGTGCGGCAATGTATTCAGTCATATGAATATACAGTATTGCATAAGCAGGATTATCTATGCTGGAATTAAATGCGGGAATATATCTGCCATTTACGACTACTTTGATATGTTTGATCTGGAGGAGAAGGGAGAACAGGCTAAAGTATTTACAGAGGGTGTGATCAATGCATTTGCAGAGTTCGATTATGACAGCAGATTCATAGACTATGCGAAAAAGCTTTGTAAACATGGTTTATTACTGGCGTTGAGTATTCAATATATCTCTGAAATAGAAAAGAAAAGTATAAAGAAATTCGAAAAACTTGTCAGAGTATTCGGGCAGACAGGATGCTTCGATGATCCGTATATGATCTATCTCAGGCTGCTATATGCATATAGATATGACGATTCAATCTTGGAAGAGACTTACAGAATACTATTTGGCTGTGTAGTTGACCCGTTTGATATGGATGAAAAGACCTGGGAGATAGCTGCGGAGGCTCATATAGATATAGCTTCGATAATAAAGACTGTGCCATTCACACAATGGAAGCGAGGAGTAAATACTTTCTTTGAGAAAAAGTCTGATAGTAAGGAAGAGATTATAGATAGGATAAACTGCCTGAGTGAACAGGACGATGATATCCGCTTTCAGTATTTCAGACTAAAAGCAGAGGAAATGAAAGTAACAAATGCTGGTGCTGACGTGGAACGGATGATTGTGAATTACTGTACGGATTGTGTGAATTTTTATCTGGAGATATACAGAGCGGACCTTTTTACTGGTGATACGACCATACTGCCAGATGAGTGCCGATTCGCAATGAGCTTTATAAAGACTGTCAGTAATGAGAATTCTTTTACACCTTTAGAGTATATAAAGGAGCTTGAACAATGTGCCGCTATTTATGATCATTTTGCTAAAGCAATGAAAGCATATATCGGTAAAGTGGGAGAGAAAAAGAAAAAAGAACTACTTCAGAGTTTATAGAATGGAGACTGAGTAATGGCAGTAGATGATACAAAACAGAGATTAGCAGAGCAGTTTTCAAGCATAGTCCAACAGGGACTTTATAAAGACGCTGATGAGATGCTAAGAGAATTAAAGACAGGTGTCAGTCCTGATGAGTATCTGTCAGAAAGCCTCTGTATTACAGCGGCATTCCTGTATAACAGACTGGGTGATAAAGAGAGTGAATTATACTATCTGCAGCAGGGGCTTCTGATCAATCCTACAAGTCCATCGCTCTTTGTGTCTTTAGGCGACTATTATGCAAAAACAAATCCCAAGCAGGAGCTTATCTGTCTTTATCAGGCACTGTATTACGCAAAGAAATACTGGGGACCTGAACAGACTGGATTTATAGAAGAGATAATAGATGCGCTTGAAAAAGCAGGAGTTTCTGTACCAAAGACATCGATAGTTATTCTGTCATTCAATACAGAGGAATATATAAGACAGTGTCTTGACAGCATTAAAGAAACTCTGCCATTAGATAGATGTCAGACTATAGTAGTAGATAACGGTTCGAAGGATGGAAGTGTAGACTATCTTCGGTCTCTTGACTGGATTACGCTGATAGAGAATGAGGAGAATCATGGTTTTCCAGGCGGCTGCAATGACGGAATAAAAGCAGCAGACAAGGATAACGATATATATCTGCTGAATTCCGATACTATCCTTCCTGTGAATGCATTATTCTGGCTGAAGATTGGTTTATATGAGAATAATGAGGTGGCTAGTACAGGAAGTATCACCAATTATGCTGCTAATGGACAGAATGTCGGCGTTCTTCTGACTAGGCTGGAAGACTATATCAGCTATGGTGAGAAAACTAATGTACCGATGGAGTTCCCGTATAAGTATAAGACGTTTCTGATTGGATTTTCACTGCTACTGAAGCGGAGTGTTCTTGATGAAATCGGAACTCTTGATGAACGGTTTAACCCGGGGAACAGCGAGGATGTGGATCTGGGACTTAGGATTCTGAAATCAGGCAGGAATAATGTTCTGTGTCTCAACAGCTTTGTATTCCACTACGGAAGTAAATCATTTGCTGAATTGCAGAAGAGTGGTCAGAACTATAATGATCTTCTTGAAAAGAATGACACCAGGCTTCAGGAAAAACTAGGCTTTAATCTTTGGAGATACCACAATTACAGAAATGATCTTCTTGAGGAGATAAAGGCTGACAGAACCGCTGATCTTCATATTCTTGAAGTGGGATGTGGTGTAGGAGCTACGGCATCGCTGATAAAGACTCAGTTTCCTAATTCAGAATATATCGGAATAGATAAGTTTGAAAAAGCAGTTCCATATGCATCTGCCTTTGGCAAGGCGATATGTGCTGATATAGAAAGTGTTGAATTAGGACAGGAGTACGACGGATATTTTGACTATATACTTCTTGGAGATGTATTGCAGTACACACATGATCCGGCTTCAGTTCTTAATAAGCTGAAGAAGATCCTTAAGAGGAGAGGGAGACTAATAATAAGTGTTCCGAATGTAAGGCATTGGTCAGTGGTACTCCCTTTACTTGAGGATGACAGGTTTGCCTATACAGATGGCGGAATTATTGATAAAGGGACTGTCAGATTTTTTACAGAAAATGATGCAGCAAGGCTTATATCAGGCAATGGCTATTCTATCAGGAATATGAAGTACACCATAGGAGAAGAACCGTCTGAAGAAGAAAAGAAGGAGCTTAAATCAATTGCAGATATTTTTGAGCTGCCTGATATCAATGATTTCGTAATAAAAGAATATATATACACTGCGGAGAAGAGCAATGGATGATCACCAGATAGCTTTTATCATCTGTACTAATAATAAGGTCATGTTGGATGAATGTCTGATGTATATTAGTCTTTTGAAAGTGCCGGATGGTTTTATGACAGATGTGATCACTATAGAAGGCGCAGAAAGCATGTGTGCTGGATATAATGCTGCTATGAATGAAAGTCCTGCAAAGTATAAGATCTATATGCATCAGGATGTGTATATCACGGACAGGAATTTTCTGATCAGGCTGCTCGATGTATTCAGATCTGATGACGGAATAGGTATGGTGGGGCTTGTAGGAGCACCGCAGCTTGACAGGCATGCAATCATGTGGGAAATGCCTCGCGTCGGGAATCTGATGACTGAAAAGATAGACCATATGGACTATGGATTTCATCCGGGTGAAATCATAGATGTGGACTGTGTAGATGGTTTATTAATGGCCACCCAGTATGATCTGACCTGGAGAGATGATATTCTGGAAGGATATGATTTCTATGATGTATCTCAGTCTTTCGAGTTTCATAAGAAGGGCTATAGGGTAGTAGTAAGGGATATCGACAATGACAGAGTGATACATGATGATGGCGTTCTGAATATGTTTGGCTGGGAAAAGTGGAGACAGATATTTATCAAAGAGTATAAGGATATGCTTGACCCGGTGGATTATAGAAAGACGCATGGATTAGAAACAGGTGAGGAACATTGGAAATATCTATATGATCATAGAGATGAGTATCTGAGTATTTTTAAAGATGCTACAGATTTCATGGATAGGGTGATAAAAGGCAATGACTTCACCATGTATGAACTTTTTATAAGGATGGTCAGTGATCAGTCATCAGTATGTGAGAAGTCTGATACAGTTGTGAAGCTCTATCATATTGCTCAGATAGTGATGAAAGAAAGAGAGAAGGCACAGCAGGATTTTCTGTCGGATGTCAATTCAGTCAAAGAGGCTATGGACAAGTACCAGATTACCAGGCAGATGATAATGCGTCAGATACTTGGACTTTCTGGTCCATATAAGAAAGAAGCCGACAGATATCTGGAGTCAGAAGTCTCAGATACTGCGTATAGGATGATAAGAGAACGCATGTGACAAGGTGGATTATATGGCACAGAAAATAGCAATAATTTCATTTGCCAGAAATGATTCTGAGGCAGATAGATTCAGCAGGATGATGTCTGATCTGAATATTCCTGAGGATATTGATGCCGAAGTATTCTTCATCAATGGAGCAGATAATGCCGCTGCAGCATTCAATCAGGGAATGAAAGCGGCTGAAGATATACATTTCAAAATGTATATCGACTGCAATGTGGAGATTCTGAGTTCTGATTTGATAAGGGATGGTATCAGATTCCTGGTCGATAATCCGAACATACCAATGCTTGGTGTCACAGGTACGGATCAGATTCATTCCGATGGAGTATCTTATCAGGGCGTTCATAGGATAAATGATTTATTGCTATCGGGAGATAACTATCTTCCCGGAGATTATATTAAGCCAGGTGAATCTGTATTGCTGGATGGTGGAGTGTACTTTACATCGTCAGATGTAGCATGGAGAGAAGACCTGGTTGAGACAGGATATTTCCTTGGACCATCGCAGAGCACAGAGTTCAGGCGAATTGGGAAGAATGTTGAAGTATTAAAGACTGGAAAGAAATATATAAGAAATCAGAATGATATCTGTGATATTCCTGAACATGACAGGCAGAATTTCCTAAGAGAATATTCAAAGGATATACTGCCACTCGTCTCAGTCATCATTCCATCGAGCAGGCCGGGCTATCTGAAGGAAGCTCTTGATTCGGTGCTTGCACAGGATTATCAGAATATGGAGATTTTTATTTCTGATGACGCGGAATCAGGAGAAGCTGAGAAGTATGTGACAGAAATACAGAAGACAGACGATAGAGTGATATATGAACATCATCCGGGATATGCTGCCACACAGAATTGGGATGTCTGTAAGGCATATGATAATTCTGCTGCAAGATATGTGAACTGGCTTATGGATGACGATCTGTTCCTTCCAGGAAAGATATCGACAATGACAGATGTGATGTTGGATCATCCTGAAGTCACAGTGGTTTCTTCAGTCCGATATACGATTGATGCATTCGGGAATAGAACAGGGATGTATGGGTTGACTGAGATTACTCAGCCGGTGGAAATGAGTGGTGAAGAAGCCGCATTAGCAGTTCTTTCTCTTAATAATTTTATAGGAGAACTGTCTACGGGACTTATAAGAAAAAGTGCCATGCTCAATGGCAAGGACTTGGGATATAAAGACCCTGATTGTGGGCCACCTGATTCGACTACCTGGCTTAAGGCTTTGGAAAGCGGAGATCTTTACTACTTTAACAGACCATACAGCTGTTTCAGAGTGCATGAGGGTTCATCAAGCATGAATCTGGCTACACTAGTGAATGTGGTTTATGCGCAGGGAGAATGTATTCAGGATTATGCAGAGAAAGATGTATTTCTGACCGATGCCGAAAGAATCGGCTCGGCATGCTGTGTATACCTGTCCAGAGCAGGATACTATCTGAGGAAGGCATTTGAAGAGGGAAGGCATGAAACACCATATGTCAGAAATCTGTTGGATCAGGTCAAAGTAATTGATGATCTTATGATTGATGCAGTAGATGATGGCATGGTGAATAAAACACAGATGAAGAATTGATCATCGCCTGGGCGTGTCATGACTGAATCGGTGATTATATGTGAAAGTCAGAGCGGGAAAGCATAAGCTTTTCTGATGGCGAAGCATACGCAAAATCGGAGGATATTATCAAAGCAATAGTAACAGGTGCTGCCGGATTCCTTGGCGCAAATCTTGTAGAAGAACTGGTAAAGAAAGACTACGAAGTAATCGCAGTAGTAAGAGCAGGTTCGGCACACAACAACAGAATAAGCAATCTCAAAGGGGTGAGGCTGGTTGCAGCTGAACTGATCGAGTATGATAAGCTGCCTGAGCTGGTAGATGAGAACGCAGATATATTGTATCATCTGGCATGGGGCGGAGGCAGTTCATTAAGGGAACAACAGATAAATATTTCAGCAACATTGGCAACTGTTGAAGCAGCGAAACAGCTTGGATGCAGAAGATTTGTGGCGACCGGCTCACAGGCAGAGTATGGTGCACATCAGGAACTGATTACAGAAGAGACAACACCTCATCCGTTTACAACGTATGGAGCTACGAAGCTCGCGGCAAAGGGGGTGCGGACAAAAACCTGAACCTGAATCAGGAACCAGAAGGAGGTCTGCGCAAACATGTATTCTTACGAGGATAGGATGAAGGCAGTACAGCTTTACATCCAATATGACCAAAATGCAGCTGCTGTTATCCGTGAGCTTGGCTATCCGAATCGGCACTCATTAGTGAGCTGGTACAAAGAGTATCTCAACAACAATGATCTTAAGAAAAAGAGATTCCGCCCAGAGAAATACAGTAAGGCTCAGCAGGACACTGCTGTGAGGTACTATATGGAGCATGGTAAATGTGCTTCAAGAACATTGCGAGCTTTAGGATATCCAAGCAGAACATTGCTGAAACAATGGATCAAAGAGCGTCACCCTGAAGAGAAGTCACGTTGTTATTCTGCACGGCCTTTGGTATACTTAACGAAAGAAAAGAAAGAATCGGCAGTGCTTGAATTATGCCAACGAGATAAAACCGTGGATGAGATTGCTTCACAGTATAACGTAAGACGAGAATCCGTCTATCTCTGGGCAAGAAAACTGCTTGGAAAAGGAAGCGTGTCGTCCGTGCCAAAGAGAAAAAAAGATACATCATTAACTCCTGATACCGTTGAAGAGCTTCAGGCAACGATTGACAGCCTTAAAAAGCAGGCAAAAGAGCTTGAAGATGAAGTCTTTCGTCTTCGTGTTGAAAAGGACGTCATTGAGAAAGCAGCTGAAGTAATAAAAAAAGACCAGGGCGTCAGTCTCAGCAGCCTGACGAACCACGAAAAAGCGATCGTGATTGACGCCCTCAGAAGCCAATACGGCCTTAAACTTCTTCTAGGTGTTCTGCATATGTCAAAGAGCAGTTACTTCTATCAGGAAGTCGCTATGTCTGCTCCTGACAAGTATGCCGAAGTCCGTGGAAAGATAAAACAGGCCTTTGATGAATCTTCAAACAGATATGGCTACAGAAGAATTCATGCTGTTCTAAAGAATGAGTCTGTAACTATTTCTGAAAAGGTTGTACGCCGTCTTATGAAGAAGGAAGGACTCATTGTTAAAAGTGTTAAGAAAAGGAAATATAACTCTTACAAAGGCGAGATTACTCCAGCCGTTCCAAACGTAATTCAGCGTAATTTTCATGCTGATGCACCAAACAAGAAGTGGCTGACGGATATCACAGAGTTCGCTATTCCAGCAGGTAAAGTATATCTCTCTCCAATTATAGATTGTTTTGACGGACTTCCAGTCGCATGGACGATTGGAACATCGCCAAACGCTGATCTTGTCAATGAAATGCTGGATATGGCAGTAACGACCTTAAAGGCAGATGAGCATCCTATTGTGCATTCCGACAGAGGATGTCATTACCGCTGGCCAGGCTGGATTGAACGTATGGAAGCTGCCGGTCTTACACGGTCTATGTCAAAGAAGGGATGCTCTCCAGATAACTCGGCGTGTGAAGGTTTTTTCGGCCGTCTTAAGAATGAGATGTTTTATGGTCATTCCTGGCAGGATGTAACGATTGATGAATTCATCAAGACTCTGGATGACTATATACATTGGTATTCAGAAGAACGTATTAAAGTATCACTTGGTGGAGTTAGTCCGACTCAATATCGTAAGCAACTCGGATTGATTGCATCATAGGAGGTCCAGAAAAACGTCCGCACCCCCATTCTTTCTGTTTAATTGCAACTTGGTCGGGGAGGGAAAGTGTTGAAAGACAGTTAAATGTAATTGGTAAAGATGATTATGCGGTAGTAGCTTCTGTGAATGGGTAAAGTCAAATGACGCATTAATAATAACTTCCACAAATTGACCGCAGTTAACTGATATTATATAAGAGGCTTCATCAGTTTGTGTGGGTAAGTAGTAGCCTCGGCTACACACCCTATCCTTGTTCTGCTTGACTGCCAACTAGCTGGTTGGATGCCCTGTGTCAAGGGTTTCCGCGAAGCGGCGCTTGCG
>Ga0256404_1012820_pt1 | contig 10791 bp, 7 predicted proteins | sample RumenRJG_01DNA_FD_185990 | JGI IMG/M metagenome (GOLD analysis project Ga0256404, IMG submission 185990) | Bovine rumen microbial communities from Lethbridge, Alberta, Canada - RJG_01 | ecosystem: Host-associated > Mammals > Digestive system > Stomach > Rumen | place: Canada: Alberta | collected...
AAGGAGAAGACATGTATCAGGTTAACACAAACTATCTGAAGTTACCGGGAAGCTACCTTTTTTCGACTATCGCGAAAAAAGTAGCCGCTTATCAGGAAGCACATCCTGAGAAAGAGATCATCAGACTCGGGATTGGCGATGTGACCCAGCCTCTGCCGAAGGTCGTTATCGATGCCCTTCATAAGGCTGTTGATGAGCAGGCTGACGCTAAGACTTTCAAGGGGTACTCACCGGATCTCGGATATGAGTTTTTACGTAATGCGATAGCAGAGCATGACTACAAGGCCAGAGGATGCGACATAGCTCCTGACGAGATCTTCGTATCAGACGGTGCCAAGAGCGACTCTGGAAATATCCAGGAGCTTTTCTCTGAGGATAACAGGATCGCTGTTACAGACCCTGTTTACCCGGTTTATGTGGATTCAAATGTCATGGCTGGACGCTGCGGGAACTACGACCCGAAGGCCGAGATGTGGGACAGAGTCATCTACATGCCTTCTACCGCTGAGAATGGTTTCGTTCCTGAGCTTCCTAAGGAGACACCTGACATCATCTACCTCTGCCTGCCGAATAACCCGACAGGAACTACTCTTAAGAAAAATGAGCTGCAGAAGTGGGTCGACTACGCTAACCAGAAGGGTTCGATCATCATTTTTGACGCAGCTTATGAGCACTATATCTCGACTCCGGACGTTCCTCATTCGATCTATGAGTGTGACGGAGCAAAGGACTGCTGCATAGAGATCAGATCATTCTCAAAGACAGCTGGATTTACAGGACTTCGTCTCGGATTTACAGTAGTTCCGAAGAGCCTGAAGTCTGGTGATGCTTCACTTCATGATATGTGGGCCCGCCGTCACGGTACGAAGTTCAACGGAGCTCCGTACATCGTTCAGCGCGCAGGTGAGGCTATCTACTCAGATGAAGGCCAGAAGGAAGTAAATGAGCTGGTCGGCTACTATATGGAAAATGCCCGCATGATCCGTGAAGGACTGACAGCAGCAGGCTTTACCTGCTACGGCGGAGTAGATGCTCCATACATCTGGATGAAGACTCCGGACAAGATGACCAGCTGGGAATTCTTCGATTATCTGCTTGATAATGCAAATGTCGTAGGAACTCCGGGAAGCGGTTTCGGTCCTTCAGGTGAGGGCTACTTCCGACTCACAGCTTTCGGGACTCACGAAAATACAAAGGCAGCTCTTGAGCGCTTCAAGAACCTTTAATAAAAATAAAAAAGACAGGCCCTGACAAAGGGTCTGTTTTTTATTTGAGCACTCGGATCGGCTTGAAGTTCAGGTAGTCTCCGGAGACGAGAGAGTACTTCACACCGTGGTATCTGCCCTGGATGCTGTCGTGGAAACGCTCCTTGCCGTGGCTGTGTGAATAGATGACCTGTTCGGCGCCTATCTCCTCGGCGAGACGGGTGAATTCTGAGTCTGTCTGTATCACTGAGGTAGGCGGGTAGTGAAGAAAGATGATATATTTAGTGTAGCCCGCAGCTTTTGCAGCGTCTATTCCTGTCATCAGCCGCTTCATTTCTCTGTCGACCAGCTTTACGGACTGTTCGTAGGCTGCCTTGTCGTAGCCGGTTATCAGATCAGTTCTCGTATCTATAAAGAATGGGCCCTCAAAGCAGAAGCCTTTCGAGCCTACCAGGGCATAATCCCTATAGGTGTAGAAATTATTCTGGAGAAAAAGCAGCTTTCCCTTGAACATCTCATTCAGCTTCTCGGTCTGATTTGCCTTCCAGAAATGATCGTGGTTTCCACGGAGGAGTATTTTTCTCCCGGGGAGTGCTTCGATGAATTCCAGGTCACGCTGGCACTGGACGAGGTTATTGCCCCAGGAGTGGTCGCCGGTCAGGACCAGAGTGTCGTCAGGTCTTACGAGTTTTTCTATATTTTTCTTAGCTTTCCATTCGTGATCTTTCCAGATCTTTCCGAAGCGTTCCTGCGATTTCTCCGGAGTGGAGAAGGACAGATGCAGGTCGCCCATTGCGTAAAGAGCCATTTGCCAACCTCTTGTCTTTCGTTTTGGTTACTATTATAATATAGCGGTTGGCAAAATCAAGCCGGCTATGAAAGGGTTTTTACCGATGGATTCAAGGGTAAAAGGGGCATTTCTTACGGTTTTCGGAGGTGTATGCTGGGGGCTTTCCGGCTCGATGGGACAGTACCTGTTCACAAAGCAGGGAATGGATTCGAGGTGGCTGGTGCCGATCAGGCTCGGACTCGCCGGGATCATCATGTTCATCTACTGCCTGATCAGGTACAGAAAAGATACGTTTAAACCGATTTCAAATAAGGTAGACCTTGGGAGGCTTATAGTCTACGGACTCTGTGGTGTAAGCTGCAGTCAGTTTTCTTACTTCCTTTGCATTCAGCTGAGTACAGCGGCGATGGGGACTATACTCCAGGATTTATCGCCTATTTTTATCCTGATGGTCACCTGTATCAGGGGACACAGAAGGCCGAAGTCGAATGAGATAGTGGCGGTGGTTCTCGCCATCTGCGGTGTTGTGCTTCTGGCTACCCACGGCTCGATACAGAACGCGGTCATCTCGCTTCCGGCCATCATTTCGGGAGTCATCTGTGCAGTCTGCGTTATGATCTACAACTGTTCTGATACCCTGATCGCAAAATACCCGACTGCTCTTCTACAGGCGTATGCGTTCCTGATAGGCGGAGTATTTTTTGTGCTCGTGTTCAGAAGCTGGACGATCCAGTACACTCCGAACAGCATCGGACTTTTCGGGATAGCCTTCGTGGTTCTCGTCGGAAATGTCCTGGCGTTTACTTCCTATATAAAAGGCGTCTCGTACATCGGACCGGAGAAGGGAATCCTCTACGGATTTTCAGAACCGATCACAGCGGCTGTGATCACGGCTACAGTGTTTAGGACGGCTTTGACTCCATATGATATCGCCGGATTCGTGCTGATATTCCTGATGCTCGTTCTGATAAGCAGGAAGTGAAGATGGGAAAGATCAGATTTGTTTTAAAACAGGAGACTGACGAGGACAGGGAGTTCTTCGAAGAGGCAGAGCTGTGTCCGGATATAGAGCACGATGTGGTAGTCACCGACAGTCAGGATGAGCTGTTCCGGCAGACGAGCCGTCACTTCGCGGCCATAGGATATGAGAGAAGCGGAGAGAAGCTCTCTGGCAGATTTATCATAGGCTCGCTCTGGGCCTTGGATGATGCTTTCATTAAAAAAGTTCACGATATTTTTTACAGGGTGCCGCAGGTGATACTCGAGACGGAGAGGACTGTGATAAGGCAGTGTGATCCTGAAAAGGACATCCTTTCGATGATAGAGATGTACGAAAAACCGCATATGACGGATTTTATAGAGCAGCTGTACCCATTTGCAGAGGAGACAGTCTACCAGCGGGACTATTTCGATAATATCTACAGTCTCTACGATTTCGGGATGTGGAACGTATTTTTAAAGGTAACTGGGGAGCTGATAGGCAGGTGCGGCCTCGAGTACATGCAGCCGCCTATAGACTCTCCGGAGTCTGATGATCCCTGGCTTGAGCTTGGATATGTCATAGACCCGGACTTCTGGTATCAGGGCTTCGGTTTTGAGACGACCAGTGCCGTCATGGAGATGGCGTATGAAAAGGGGCACAGTCATATTTTTGCACAGATAGATCCACGTAACGCAGCTTCTGTCAGGCTGGCGGAAAAACTCGGATTTTTTCACGCAAAGGGTGATATCTGGGTATGCAACCGATACCAACCGCGAAAAAACGGGTAATGTTTATGAAAAAAATCTAAATTTTTCTTCACAAACACTTCAGAATGTGTTAATATTTTCTTAATAATTCTGAAAGGGAAGATGAAATCGGGGACTGTCCCCCCTTTTCGAGTAGATAGATTTGGAAGCAGTAGTTTATATCATAGTTTTTATTCTGGGCTCGTGCATCGGGTCATTTCTTAATGTGCTGGTTTTCAGGATACCGAAGCACGAGGGTTTCGTAAAGGGCAGGAGCCACTGCATGAGCTGTGGACACGAGCTCGCCTGGTACGATATGTTCCCGGTGTTTTCGTATATTTTTCTAAGAGGGAAATGCCGGTACTGCGGGGCGAAGCTGTCAAAGCAGTACCCGCTGATAGAAGCGCTGAACGGGATACTCTGGTGCCTGGTTCTAGAGCAGTACGGCATCTCGATGATGGGAATCCTGACTGCGGCTCTTCTTTCGATGCTTATCGTGTTAAGTGTGATAGACGAGCGGACCAGGGAGATCCCACCAGGGATAAATATTTTTATCCTGGTGCTGGGAATCGCGAGAGTCGTATCAGAGTTTGTCGCTGTAGCTGAGGACTGCCATAATTCTTACAGCTTTTTCTACGAGACGATCCTCGATGAGTACAGTCCGTTTGATGATTTTTTTTCACAGATGATAACCATTAGACAGATAATCATCTCACATGCACTGGGGCTTGTGGTCGTGGCAGGAGTGCTTCTTCTGATACTTCTGATAAGCGGTGGCACGGCGATCGGCGGAGGAGATGTGAAGCTGATGGCGGCGGCCGGACTTTTCTTAGGACTCAGGCTTACGGTCGTGGCATTTTTCTTAGGATGCATAGTCGGGGCGGTAATACATCTGGTAAGGATGGCAGTCTTCAATGCCGGAAGGGATCTGGCGATGGGACCTTACCTCGCGGTCGGAATCGGTTTCATGGCATTGTATGGAAGCGATATATTAAGGGCTTATGTCAGCCTATTATCATAGAAGGGATTTTTTAAAAAATGGCACAGGTAATCAATCTACAGGCAGGAGACAGAGTGTCTATGGTCTGCCGTTCGACGAAGAGAGCAAATGGAGTATCTGTTTCGGATCACTTTATTTTTGCGACGCCGGTCGGCTGTGTTTCGGACGGCATGATAGCGGATCCGGATACTTACGCGAAGATCCTGACTCAGGAGCTTAATAACCACGGTCTTAAAAATGTGACCGATGTAAATGTATCTCTTGCATCCGGAAAGATAGCGACCAGAGAGGTCTCACTTCCGAAACTGAAGGACAAGCAGCTCGCTTCGATGATAAAGTCGAATGCCGATGATTATTTTCCGGTCGACATGTCTCAGTACAAGCTGGCTTACTGTGTCATAGGCGATGAAGCCGCCCAGGCTCACGCACAGGAAAATCCTGATGAGAAAAAGCCAGGTAAAAAATCAGATACCCAGAAGGTGCTCATCGAAGCTGCGCCTAAGGAAGTCCTGAATTCCTATGTGTCACTTTCTCAGAAAGCACTTTTTCACATAAAGACTATCGACTCGTCACAGAATGCCCTGTACCAGGCTCTTAAGACTGTAAAGATAAAGGGCACAGTCATGTATGTCGACATCGATTCAGTTCGTATGGACTGTCTTTTCCTAAGGGACGGTGCATACGTGATGCAGAGGTCCTTCACTTACGGCGGTGACGAGATGATATATCCGTACATCGACCGTCAGGGCATGACAGAGGAAAATTACTTCGAAGCTTTCACAGAACTGACTGCTCCGGGAAAGAGCTCTATAGAAAAAGACTTAGCAGAAGACCTGTTAAGCCGCTGTGTAAGCTCTATCACCAGAGCTGCCGATTATCTGAGAACTACAAAGAATTTGCAGGTAGACGGGATCGTGCTTTTAGGAACCTGCGCGCACCTGCCGTTCCTAAGAGAAGCCATCCAGGAACAGTCCGGAATAGACGTGGCTTTCATCGAGAATATCAAGGAAACTGCTCCGTTAGTAAGCGGTTCCGCTGATGTGGCACGCTTCCTGACCTGCGCAGCCTGCATCCTGAATTCGATAGATCTGACTCCGGATGCCTATCTGGCGAACAAGTCAAAGAAGGGCTTTACCTTTGGTGGCGGAGATGATTCCTACACAGTGCCTGTGATCATAGCAGTAGTGCTCGTGGCAGTAGGAGTAGTCTTAAGCCTTATGTCGGTGCTCGGTTACCTAAGCAAAAAGCAGGAACTCGCCGATATACAGAATGAAATGACGCAGCGGGCTCCGGCAAAGGAAGCTTACGATGCGTACATGGCTTACCAGAAGAATTCGGATTCTCTCGACATCATAAAGAAGGACGCTGAGGGAAATAACAAAAAGCTCCGTAAATTTTTCGATGAGATCGAGGCAAAAATGCCTTCAGACCTTCTGACATTAAACGCGCAGTGCAACGCTTCGACGGTGACACTGAACTGCCAGTGTAAGGACCTGGACAGCGTCGCAAACGTGATAAGTGCCTTCAGAAAATTCGAGTCGATCGAAGTATCTGATGTATCTGTTCCATCGATCTCACTCGATGATTCAGAGAACGGCGAGTCGACTGAGAACTTCACAGTCACAGCGACTCTTGCGCCGGACGGCTCTACAGCGAACCCTGAGACAGCTTCATCTGACGGAACAGTAGCTTCGTCAGACGGTACAACGACTGCTACAGGCAGCAGTGCACAGTAAGGAGGGTTTGTCAGATGAAAATGCAGTTACAGAAAAAAGATATAAAGCTGATCATAGTAATGGTCGGTGTACTGATCCTCGTCATCGCCTACTTCGTGGTCTATAGAAACTACGATCAGCAGACACAGGACCTGCAGTCACAGATCGACACGCTCCAGCCCGAACTGAAGCAGCTCAGGGAATACGACGAGCACAAGCAGGAGTACATCGATGGCACAAATGCCTGCAAAGAGAATATGAAGTCTGTCATGTCATCTCTTCCTACATCTATCTGGACAGAAGACCAGATCATGCTGGCCAGAAGAATGGAAGAGGACTTAGACATCACAGATACGAGTGAGTCTTTTGCTGATCCGATAGTCGTGACACAGTTCAAGGGAACTCCGCTCGATGACATCGATAATTACAGCGACCAGGTGGACATGACTTCGAACAAGTATCAGATGACACTTGCAGCTGACATGGATTATTCGCAGATGAAGGATTTTCTGGATTACGTGTACGATGAGGATTACATGACAGGACTTGATTCGATCACGATGAACTATGACGCCGAGAAGGCGGATCTTAGTGTATCGGCAGTTATTAACCAGTATACCCTGTCATATCAGGATGCGCCTGAAGAAGACCACAAAGTACCTGAAGTATCAAAGGGTGTAAAGGATCCGTTCGGTACTTATTCAGAGTAAATGATTTTTTGGAGGAGCTAATGCTTAAGTCTTTAAAGCAAAAATTAAATAATGCCTTGCACGACAACAGCGGCGCCTCCCTTCTGGAGCTTATAATCGCCGTGACGATACTCGCTATCGTCACGGCACCGCTCCTGAACACCTTCGTGATCTCAGCAAAGCTCAACGCGAAGGCAAGGACGATGGGACTCGAGACGAATGCTGCGACGAGCATCTATGAGAAGATCAAAGGCTCGAATGCTTCCGATATAGTTTCATCAGAAGAAGATGGAAGTGTAAAAAAGGAGCAGACAGAGAAGCTCGGTAAACTCTTCGGAGCAGACAGTGTGGCTGTGACTCCTACAGTGCAGACTTCTGAAGATGGTCTCTATAAGCAGGAGACCAGAGCTGTGGACATAGACCTGACCGGAGTAAGCTCAGGCGTGGAGCCTGGAGACCGCAGCTTTGATGCCAAGGTAAATCTGACTGCTATTCCGACTGGAAGCGATGGGCTGGTTACTTTCAGCCAGTATGATAACGACTATGTGAGATCGGACAACGACACAGCTCGCACCGTCCAGATGTCATTTAATAATGTCTGGATGCAGCCGACTGAAAAGAACAGTGATCCTGACCAGAGGATCAGTTCCCATCTGCCGGAACAGATCACTACGGATCCACTGAAGGAAGGAAAGAAGATCACTAAGGATCCTGATGATAAAGGCCAGAAGATCACAAAGCAGCAGAGACTTATCACCATATCATTTAACACAAGCACCGCATCCGATGGTAAGGTTACTGTGACTCCAGTCATCACCTATGAGTATGACCTCAGATGGAGAGAACTGGTAAAGCAGGGAGAAGAGGAAAAACTCGTAGAAAAAAAGATCTATTCCCAAAGTCATTCTGAGACGAGACCGGCTGACTCTGAGGACCAGGCAGTCTATAAAAAGCAGCTTAAGGATTTTACCTATATAGACGCCGGGAAAACTGAAGCTGATCATCATTTTTTCGATGTGATGATATTTTACAGGCCGTATTATGATGCGTATGCCACTGACAATGGATATAAGGAATCAGTTATCATAGAGAACGAGTCTGATCTGAAGGGTGATATCTTCATCGTAAAAGAGAAAGCTGATGACACCAGGGAGTACTCTGGTCTTGTCAGGCTGATAGAAAATCATCCGCAGGAGAAGAGCAGGTTTAATCTCAGGGTTCATACGAACATGGGCCTCAGGCAGAGCGATGATATGCTTAAAAAGCAGAGTCTGTCAGGCGGTATCTTCAGTTTTATGAAAGTATATAATTCTGCCGGGTACTATAACCTGACCGAGAACTTAAGAGATACAGATGAGAAATACTCAGTTACGACTCTTCTGAAACAGGAAGCCATAGATCACATCTACAAGGTAAAGATCGAGCTCTATGAGAGCGGAGGCCTGGCTGCAGGAAAGTCACCGGTGATGAAGCTCAACGGCATAAAAGTAAACTGATAAGGACTTATATGAGCAGGATTAGAGATTTTTTTAAGAAAATAAAAAAATTAGATAACAGAGGCGAGGCTATGATCCTGATGATCGTGGCCATGGGTATTATTATCTTTCTCGGGATGTCTCTGCTCTATGCTACGAGCACTGCTTTCATGATAAGGAATACGGAAAGGCGCAGTGAACAGACTTTTACCTCGGCAGATACCGGTATGGATCTGCTTAAAAACAGGCTTACTGAAGTGGAGAGTAAGGCTGCCGCGAAAGGTTATGCCACAACTCTTAACCTCTATGCCGATGCAAAGTCTGACCAGGTGAACTTCAGGAAGTCTTTTATCGACGGACTCCTGCACCTGGATGTGTATTCCGATGGTACTGTAAAAGTAAACGATGTAGCTGATAACACAGCGAAGAGTCTTTTTATAGGAACCGGTGAAAAGATCACTGCCTACAATGAAGATGCTGTGAAAAATCTCTTCAGGGGAAAGGCCGGTTCTGAAGGTGATACCTATGAGCTGACCTGTGATGGAACTGTAAAGCAGGAGGATGATTCGAGCGCCGTAACGCTTCAGGGCATTCACCTGACCTACACGAGACATGACGGGTATGTAACGACAGTTTCTACAGATATAAAGCTAAAGGTACCTCAGATCACAGCCTCAGCTCCGAGTATAGGATTCCCGGATCCGAATCTGTCGGAGTATTCCTGTGTAGCAGATAAAGGGATCATCTTCTATGACACGGCTTCAAAGGGAAGTACGGCCAAGTCTGGAAGCTTTTCTGGAAGCATATATGCAGGATCTGTAATTACACATGAGAATTCACTTACAGTAGCAGCAAACAAGAAGATAATCATAGGAAGAACCAGGATCACTTCAGAAGATGCGGCCGGAAACGTCACCTTTTCAGAGAAACGCACTGATGGTGAACTGACTGTAGATCCATCGTATACAGGTAACGGTGGAGGCATAATCCTGCAGAATAACGCTGAGCTCTGGACACAGGATATCAACCTGCAGAAGAATTCTCCTCTGACATCAGACTCTGGATCGCAGATCTATGTCGCAGATGACCTGAACTTCGAGGACGGTGGAAGCGCATCTATCAATGGTTCATACATAGGATTTGGAAACGGAAGTACTTCGGGAAAGTCGAGCTCTATCCTGTTTAACTCTACCAATAAAGCAAAACTGGATCTGAGTGGTGCAGAAAACCTCGTTCTGGCCGGACGCTCTTTCATCATGAGGGGAAATGACACCACCGATTCGTTTAATGGTGACCAGATAGGAATGGGCTCATCCATCACGGCAAAGGGCGAGCAGAGAGCATATCTGGTTCCTTCAGGTAACGGAACTATTCTCGGTTCCGGTATAACGAATCCACAGATAGTAGATCAGAAGGACCTGGATAAGACCACAGCAAGAGTACGGGAACTGGTAGAGGATAGCTCTGAGAAAAAAGTTTATGGCATGAGCCAGCCAATAGGAAGCTTCTTTGGTTCAGGAGTTCCTGTGGTAAAAGTGATGTCTTTTCCGATAACGGGGACATCGAAGTACAAGCAGTATTACTACTTCAGTTTCGACAGTGTGGCTATGGCAAATGCCTACTTTAAGGACTACTTCGAGGCGAACAGCAGTGAGATAGATAAGTATATCAGACAGTATGCCGATATATCGGGACTGAACAGTGCAGCATCAAGAACCGCAGGCACAGGTCTCTCAGGCGATACCTCTGGAAAGCTTCAGGTGACAGACGCAGACCCTGATACGACTCAGATGGATAACGAGATGAAGGGGTATCAGGACGATTATAAGAACTACTCTGAGACACTCGACAAGACAAGCCCAGGATCACAGACTCCTTTCTATCACATGATAAATGTCAAAAAACTCCAGCAGACCTGTGGAGTGCGTGACACTAACACGGCTGTGCCAGTAGCATGGTGGGAGGACAAGAATAACGTAAGTGCAGTGGATTCCAACCATGCCGCGTCTTCTGGCAATAATAATCTGATAGTAGTAGACAGGCTCTATAACAAGCGGGGTTCATTCGTGCTGTACACCTATGATGGTTCCCAGCTTACCGAGTTTAAGAACCTGAAAACTGATAATGGCACCATAAGGACTACACCTGGAGCATCTGATAACGGCTGCTATGTACTGATGCAGGACGCT
>Ga0256404_1012821_pt1 | contig 10791 bp, 13 predicted proteins | sample RumenRJG_01DNA_FD_185990 | JGI IMG/M metagenome (GOLD analysis project Ga0256404, IMG submission 185990) | Bovine rumen microbial communities from Lethbridge, Alberta, Canada - RJG_01 | ecosystem: Host-associated > Mammals > Digestive system > Stomach > Rumen | place: Canada: Alberta | collected...
GTAGATGGAGGAGACCTCCGACTCGGCCTGCAGGACCACCATGCCGGTGGTTTCCCAGGGTTTCTCAGCCATGAGGGTTTCCATGACTTCCGACTGCGGGGTGATGGGATAGCCGAAGTAGCCGTCCGTACCGCTGGCAATCATTGCTTGGGCAATAGCTTCGTTGCCCTTCATCAGTTTCAGTTCTCTTGCCATATTTGTTTCCTCTTTTCGTGTTTAGATTTGTTTTTTGTAAACGGAAATCACCCCGTCGGGGCACACCATCGCGCAGCTGGCGCAGCCGATGCATTTGTCATTGACGGTTTGGGTGTAGTTGTAGCCCTTTCCGTTCACTTCTTTCGACAGCTCGAGGCATTTCACTGGGCAGACGGGCACACAGACTCCGCAGCCTTTGCAACGCTCGGTATCGACAATGATTTGTCCTTTAAATGCCATATTTTTAATGTTATAAGATTAATAAAATGTTGTTTTTTTCCTATAATTAGTGCCTGCAAAAGTACGAAATAAATTCTATTCTATCACCAAAAATGGTGAAAATATTTTTCGATTTAATGTAACGCATTGATTGTTAGTGTGCTGCATTGATAGGTTCTCCCTGATGGAAAAATGCCGAATTTTTTGAAGAAAAACGAAAAAAAGGGCAAAAATGGCTCGGACGCAACTGGCTGATAATAGGCGGTTTGGAGGTATCCTCTTCTTCTCCTCTTCTTACCCTCTTTTTCCTCTCCAGGGCGTCGAGTGGGGATGGCTCGGAGGGCGGAAGGTGGAGGGCGGAGGGCGGAGGGTGGAGGGGGAAAATTATCCAATTTTCATAAGCCTGGAATAGAGTGCATTGTGGAAAAGTTTCAAAAAAATTTAATTGCATGTGTTACTTTTTGCGTATTTTTGCATCTAACTAATGTAGAAAAAGCAAACGGAAAAAGGAATGCGGTGACCCGAAAAGAGACAAGACATATGGAATTCGAGCAGATGTTGCGCCGCTCGCGCTGCATCCTGTACAAGGTATGCCTTGCGTTCACCGACCGGCAGGCGGACAATGTCGACGACCTCTACCAGGAAATCGTCTGCAACCTGTGGCGCGGATGGCCGAAATTCCGGGGCGAGAGCGACCCCACCACGTGGGTCTACCGCATAGCCCTCAACACCGCCGGCATGGAGCTGCGCAAGCGCAAGCGGAGGGAGAGGTACGAGCTTGTGCCGCTCGACGAGAGGCTCCTTGGCACCCTGCGCGAGGACGACGACCCGCGACGCGAAACGCTCTACAACCTCATCGACCAACTGCCCGACGACGAAAAGAAACTCCTCTTCCTGCACCTCGACCACCTCTCCAACGCCCAGATCGCCGAAGTGGCGGGCACGACCGAAGCCGCCGTCAAGCAACACCTCTACCGAATCCGACAGAAGTTGATACAAATGCATAGACAAGAAGATGAATAAAGAAACCCACACAAATCCGCATCCCGGCACTGACGTTGTCGAGGGAGATGCCCTTTTCGCCGACCTGCAGGCCTTTTGGGACGGGCAGTCGAGCCGCATCGAGCGCGCGCTGTCCGCCGCCGGCGGCCGCCCCTGGCCGGCGGCGGCGAGGCGGCAGCCCGCCGCGCCCGGCCGCCTCCGCCTGCTGGCCGTCTATGCCGTCCTCTCGGCGGTTGCCCTGGCGGCAGCCGTCTATTGGGGCGTGCTTTTCCCGACGCTCGTGTTCAACACGGCCTCCCTCGTCACCAGCCTTGTCGTCGAGGCCGTCCTTCTGCTCCTCTTGGCCGGGTGCCTCTACTGGGCGGTCGGCCTCCTGGTCCATGACCCAGCGCGGGTGGGCGTCCTGCGCATGTCGCGCTTCAGGGAAGACGACCGGGTCCGCACCTGCGTCCGCCAGGCTGCGGCGGCCTGCGTCGCGGCGGTGTTCACCCTCACCGTGGCCTCGTGCACCACGACCGGCATCGACGGACACGCCATCACCCAGGACCACCACGGGCGCGCCGCCGCCGTCGAGCATGTCGAACAAATCATAGCCCTGATATGAACACCCGAAGGCTTATAGAGAGACTTGCCTCCTGGCCTGCGACGCTGACCCTCTGCCTGCTGATAGTCCTGGGCGCGCTGGCCGTCAAGCTTTGGCCGCGCACCGTCCCCTTCGAGCAGTGCAGCGAGGTGTACAAAAAGTATGCAGGGGCGGACGGGGTCGACGCCACATTCCTTAAGGACTTTAGGGTCAATGACTCGGTTGCTGTCGATGTGGTCTTGCTGGAAGCCCGAACCGATTCCGCGTGGGGCATGCTGCAACAGGACTTCAACATCACTCCGCCGCCACAGGAAGTACTAGAGATAGCTGGTGATGATCGTATAGACATTTGGGCAGCACCAAAGAAAGACTATTCTCTTCCAATGGATTCAATTCTATTAAACAACGACTTGATTGCCATGTCGTGGACCGATCGCAGAATCAGCGTATTTTCCATCGAAACAATGCAGCAACTGCGTTCCGTGATACACAATCAGTTTAAAGAAAGTATATCCAAAAGCCAAAACTAAAAACCCAAACAAAATGAACAAAACAACTAAAACCGTAGCACTGTTTTCAGTGCTGAGTCTGATGGCCGTAGGCTGTCAGAAAGAAAATGTAGCCGATTTCACATCCGGAGCATACACCTCCGAGGCCGACAGCATGTACCATGTGCAGTATACTGTCGATGGCGTAACCTGTCAAGCAACCTTCCACAGTAAAGTCGAGCGAACAGAGTTCTTCCGTCATCTGTTAGCAATGGCAAGAAACGGCCACGAGGTTGTTTTCTACTCTGGTAGTAAAACCACCCAATATTTTGCCACAAAAGACGTGGTTTATTATTCCACATCCGAAGAGAAAGATGCCCTTGCCTGGATGGAGAAGATGCACGAAGACGGATACAAGGTCAGCGTCAAGTTTGATGCCGAAAAAAAAGTCTATAATTGTGTTGCCTGGAAGTAGAAAAATAACCTGCAAACTCCCATTAGGTGCTGTTTGCACAAACCGAATAAAGGTATGCAGTTCTTCAGCCGAAGCCCCGCACAAGTTTGGTGCGCCGTTGTGTCGGGGCGAGAAAAAACGAGAGGGTGCCAGCGCAGGGAGAGTGTGATTGAATGTTGAAGCTCACAATTCACTCTTCCCTGCCATCCCGCACCCGAGGCATAGAGCGGTCGCTCTACACGTTGGAAACGTAACGTGCACCTACCGGCTTTATTGTGTGGCAGTAGAAAAGTTGCAAAAGGCCACACAGCACCGCTGCAAACACTAAAACTACTGAGAAACATAGAAATTAACAAAAAAGAAATTAAAATGAAAAAATGTATTTGGGCTATTGCAGCCGTAATTATGGTGGTGGGTACGATTACTATCGTTGCCTGCACAAAAGACAATCCTACAAATGAAATGCTTGTCACTTCTCCATCACAACATAAAAATACCAAGATGGATGGAGAAATAATAATTGCGGAATGGTCGGATAATGGAATTTCCTACCGATTCGATAAACATCACGTATTATCTAACATCCAAACACAGTTCAAAGACTCTTTAAACGTGAATTGTGTTATGGAAGATATTCAAATTACAATCAAAGATGTGGATAATGAAAAAGTGCCCATTATAGCTATTTCTTACTTTGACTTTGATAACGAGGTAGCCGTAACAATGTTTGGAATTTTAACGCAATATGCTGAAAAATCTCCTTCCGTAATGCTTGCCTTGAAATGTAGAGAAATCAGTGCTAGATGCATTGGGGTAAATTGCAAAGAAGGTTGTAATCCTATTGTTGGAAAGACTATGTCCGGAGGCACGCTTGTACTTGATTGTTCTAATTGTACAAAGGCCTCCAATCCCAATAAGTCCTATAAATGCGACTATAATGTTACACAGAGATTAGTTTCAAGACTTGTTTTTGACAGCTTCCTAATGGATTTATTCTAACCCACAATCCAGCGAGTAGTTGTGAGACCATGCAACTACTCGCTTACAATCCACAATATGGCATCAAAATTTGTAACGATCTTGATATTAATTGTATCGAGTGTTCATCTAGTACGGTCTCAAACTGCAGCCGAATTATGGAGTAGAACATTTGTATCTGCTGTGCGGAATGCGTCAGGCATAAGTTATTCCCTCACAGTCGACGGCATCAGCTACGGAGAGGCCTTTAATCTCGATACAGTATGTCACGTGATAAGTACCCCTGACGAAATGCGACATATCGATGGCTCCGATGGGTTGGTGAATCTTTACTTGACTCAGGATTCATTTTTACTTTTCAATCGCAGGACTGATGACATTGTATATGGGTCTGTGTGGAAAGATGCTACTCGCACTGAAAGTTCTTCAGAATTCAATTTGTTGATATATCCAAATAAAGTAGCATGGGGTATGATACCCATACACCTGCCGTTATATTTTGCACAGTGGAACTATTTTCCCGAAAAGGATTCTCCTAAAAGTCATCACGACACAATTTGGAACGACTCGCAATATTATGTGTTTTTAGTCGCGGATCATAGTGTTGGTTTAATGGACGGCGGTGTTTTTGTTCCTAATGATGATTCAATATTCTACTTCGTCAACAAAAAGTCCAATCTTATCGAACGTGTGGATATATGCTCGCATAATAGACTGAACGAAGAATATGGCTATCGGTATGAGCGTTATTTGTTTCATAATGTAAAAATACTTGATTCTATACCCACTGCAGATGAAAAATGGAATATTAACAGCCCAATTTACACAAATACACCAAAATACAATATCTACCACCATATTCCCCCTTCGTTAGCCACAATGCGTCCCGAAAAGCAATTTAAAATTATAGACCAAGAATTGTTGGACTACCCTTTATTGGACGTTTATGGAGATACTGTATCCATTGGACGAATGCGAGGGTGGCTGTTGGTGGATTTTTTTCAGTATGGATGTCCGCCCTGTGCAGAGTTTCATAAGATGATAAAAGAAGAAGGTGATAATAATGGAATGTGTGTCTTAGAAAAACATGGGGTACGAATTGTTTGCATACACCCTAAAACGGGTCTTTCAAATGCATTCAAACAATATGTTGAAAAATTTGAGCTACAAGGCAGAGCCTACTGCGCACGCGAATTGGCTCCTTTAGTAGATAACCTGCGCTTTTATCCAAAATATTATCTCGTCTCTCCAGAAAAAAAAATTGTCATCGAGGATGAATACAATCCAGAAATAATAATCAAAATAATGAATGAGTATGAGAAATCTCGCTAACATTTTCCTTTTCTTAATGTTTTCCACTATGCCCGCGTATGGACAACACGTAGCTTGCGCGAAGATTCAATTCCAAGAAGAGGTGTATGATTTTGATACAATTACTGCCGACACTAATAGTTATAGTTGTTTCTTTCATTTTACAAATACTGGCAATGCTCCCTTGTATATTAACGATGTCGTCTCTTCTTGTGGGTGCACAGTAACTGAATGGCCTACAATTCCAATCATGCCCCAAGAAGATGGCTCGATTGAAGTAAAATATGATGCCACTCAACTTGGCAGTTTTGTAAAAACTTTATTAGTTAAATCGAATGCAAATAACAGTCCTAAAGTGGCTCTGCAAATCAAGGGGTATGTCAAGGAATGTTCACAGCACAAAAATAAAATGATACGGAGGGTGACCAATAACCGCAATGCAAACGCTTCAAAATAAGCATTATTTTCCATGTTGGTGGCTATCGCCAAGGTGGGAAATAGCCACGTAAAGACATCAATCCATGTATGAGATAACCAACAAAAACACAATGAAAAAGAAAGCATTAAAGAATTTCGCAAGCATTCTGCTTGTGGCAGCCTCAATGATGGCGTTTTCCTGCGACCCCGACGAGAAGGCCTCGCCCAGTCCCAATCCGACAAGCGATGTGTACCACACCGCGTGGATCAACGTGCAAACCGACACCTACGAAGACGAGTACGGCAACCTGCACGAGTCGGTCGAGACCAACATCATCAGGTTTGAGACCGAGACAACGGGCCGCATGGAGTACAAATACGTGACAGCCACGGAAAACGAAAGCGAAAGCTATCCGTTCACGTACACTTATTCCTCGCCCAACGGGACTTTCACAATCAGCGAAGGTGGCGAAACCGAGACGTTCAATTTTTCGTACAACGCTGGCAACAACACGCTGGCACTCTACGGCAGCGGGGGATTTTACCTGATGTTCTCGCGTCTGCAGGAGTGACGGTGCGCGCGCCGTGTGGGACAGATTCCAACTTCCGTCTTTGCACAAAGAACAGAACGGTTTTGCGTTTCTGCAACAGAAATCGAAGAAAAGATGGATAGGGGTAGCTCCCTTACGATCAATCCCTATCTCATTACATTTTGTTTATTTATTAACAAAAATTCCATCAATAATGAAAAGAATCAGAACATCCAAAATCCGCCCGCCACTCCTCTTGATGGCCATGGTCTTCTCAATGACAGCTTGCGGCAATAAAGAAGATAGCAGACTGGAGGTTTGGCAGTGTAATGTACCCGATGCTTACACCATTACCATGAGTGTTGACAAGGCCCCAAAAACAGCACATTGTGTCGTGCATAAAACAACCTACGGAGAACAGTTTGAATTACTATTCAAAGATGGCATTTCATATGTCTACTCACTGTCATCCGATACCTCTTTGACCATTATGCCATTGGGGGAGTTTCGGTACTATACAACCTCAACAGGGGAGGTCGAATTACAATACAAGGGCTTTAACAATACTTATGCTGGAACAATAGACACATACAAATTCATAAAACAACAACCAATATGAAAAGAGTAGCCTTTTTAGTATCAATGCTGATATTGTCTCTTACAATATCGGCGCAAGATTTGTATTATATGTATGGGAAACAACGTATTCCCCTCCAAGCCAAAGAAAACTCGCTTGTTCTCATGGTACATAATACAGATGGTATTTTTGATTTAATAAATGAATTGGGGAAATATGGGGAAATTCATTACGAACTATCCAAAACAGACGGTTTCGTTTCCATTGAAATCCCTCATGAAGAAGTGTTCAACAATGTGATTTCCATCGCATCTAATAGTAGTTTGGTTAAAACATATTCACCGGCCTTCATATGCGAAGACTTTACTCTCCCATCGTATTGTATTGGAGAAGTCATCACAAAACTCGCTTCTGGAAAAACAAGGGCGCAACTTGATAGTGTAGTCGAATCATTAGGGTATTCTATTAAAAACGATGATAAATTTGTGAAAGAACAATTTATTGTATCCGTAAACAAAAAAGATGGTAACAAAACAATCGAAGCTGCAAATCTACTATTTGAGACCGGGTTGTTCGAGTTTGCAGAACCCAATTTTCTTGTAAACGATGCATTTAACACATCAGATCCTTTGTTTCAGTATCAGTGGGGGCTAAAAAACACAGGGCAGAATGGAGGCATAGAGGGAGTGGACATTAATGCTGAACCAGCGTGGGACATCACGACTGGTTCGGCAAACATTGTGGTTGCAGTTGTTGACAATGGAGTGCAAATTAGATCATCCTGATTTAGCGTCCAACCTAATATCAGGATACGACGCAACGGGAAACGGAACGGATGGAGGACCACTCAATAATACCGAAAATCATGGAACTGCATGTGCTGGCATTATTGGCGCCAGACATAATAGCAATATGGTTGCTGGTGTCGCTCCTTCTTGCAAGATAATGCCAATACACGTAACATACGGAAGCTATTATACAGACTCTTGGCTTGCAGCAGGGATTAACTACGCCGTTACACATGGTGCTAGCATAATAAGCAATTCATGGGGAGGGGGAGCATATAGCACGGCAATAGATAATGCAATAAAAAATGCAATTGAAAACGGACGCAATGGGAAAGGATGCGTTGTGGTCTTCTCATCAGGAAATAGTAATTGTTCAGAAGTAGAATATCCGTCATCAACAAACGGCGTTATCGCTGTTGGTGGAGTTGATAGGTGTGGACAACGTTCTGGACGTAGTGATATAGCAGAAGATCCCTGCGACCCGTGGCCGAATAACTATAAACCTGGGAGTTCCTATGGGTCAAAATTAAGTGTAGTAGCACCTGGAACAAATGTTTACACAACAACAATAGGAAGTTCTTATGTGAGCAATTTCGGTGGTACATCAGCCGCCTGCCCACACGTGGCTGGTGTAGCCTCCCTCATATTATCTGTGAATCAAAACCTTACATATCTTCAGGTAAAGCAAATAATTGAGGTGACGGCTAGGAAATTCGGAAACTATGACTATCAGTTACACGAGGAACATCCCAACGGTACATGGAATAACAAGACAGGTTATGGAATGGTAGACGCCTACGCGGCCGTTGAGATGGCGCAATCTTTTAAACCCGATTTGTTTATTCGCGATAGTGAAAATGACAATGGCATAACACCCAGTAATACACAAATCATGTGGAATAGTCCTGATATTTGGATTGAAGATATATCTGGTAACATTTGCAACCCTCCAGGTAACACCTTGTGTTATGTATGCGTACGAATATGGAACAATAGCACCCTTTATTCTGGAGCGCAAGAAAGGCTCTTCTTGAATTGGGCGAAAGCAGGTTGTGATCTTCGATGGGATTGGAATTGGTCTGGGCAAAATAATTTCCCCTGTGGAGGGGAACCATTTACTGGTGGTGTAATTGGTTCTGCAAACGGAATACCTATTTATGGTATTGAGCCCGGGGGCTCCAAGATAATGCGTATACCTTGGCTTACACCAATGGCGGAAGATTATCAAAACTGCACTCAATTTGATGCAGACAGGTGGCATTTCTGTATTGTTGCTAGAGTACACGATGGTTATCCCATTACAGGGGAGCACCAAAGTAATGGAGAAATGGGAGGATTTACAATCAATAATGACAATGTGGCATGGAAGAATATCTCAATACTAGATGCACAATACAATACAGCCGTTGTTTCTGTCTCCAATCCTTTTGACCATCTTCAAAGATTCCGTTTGCGTTTCAACACTAAACCTAACGGAGCTGGCGACATTATTTTCAAACATGCCGAAGTCTTCATCCGCCTAGATGATGAACTTGTCAGACTATGGAAGGACGGAGGAAGCGTCTGTGTGGGCGGCAAATATCTGGGCGAAAACAGATTTCTTGTACAAGAATCAGACTTTTATCTCGAAAATATTGTAATGCCTATAGGCCGTCATTATACTATTGAAGCTGGAGTACGCTTCTTTACGCAAACCACCCCTCTCTGCAATGAGTTTGAATTTGATATCATAGAGGAAGACGAAAAAGAAATTATCGGCGGTGAGCATTATCTGGCAATTAAAGACCCTCAAAAACGATTTAAGGCCGTCGCACTTGAAGACAAAACCGTGCTATCGGGCGATAGTACAGCGTTTACTGCACAAACAATTACTGAAGATGCACAATACACTTGGTTCAGTACTACAGGCGATACTCTTGCCATTGGCGACCTGTTGCAGACATCACAGAATACAACCCGACAGTACATTCTTGAAGTGGTATCTGACGCGGACAACTACAAAGATGTCGACACCGTGACGGTCACTGTACGCCGTGCTGCCATTACTGCACTCACTCCCAATCCCGCCAATAACCAAACTGTGGTCAGCTACCGTTTGGCCGTCGATGTGTCCAGTGCGTCTATCGTCATTGCCAATGCCACAGGTCAGGTGCTATACTCCGCACCGCTCGATGTGACACTGACTACCCACACCGCTAACCTACAGGCTATCCCATCAGGACAATACACCGTCCGCATCGAATCTCAAGGCTCACCTCTCGACTCCAAAACTCTCATCGTCTACTGACCCTACTGATTTTTTCTATACCCACGAGGGTATCCCATAAGTCGACAACGCCGCATCGCGGCGTCGGATAACGGTCGTGGGCGCGTCTGCAGGAGTGACGGTGCGCGCGCCGCTGACTCCGCAAGCCGACAGGACTGCGCCGCGGCCACAGGTAGGTGGCCGCGGCGCTCCTTTTGCGGGGGACACAATAAAAAAGGCGAAAGTGCGTTAGGGAGGGGTAAAAAGGAGTAGCCTATGAGTATAAACCTACGCGAGTCGCTTAAATATATCAAGCAGTATTTCAACCTCTTGCATGACAAGGAGGACGAGCAGGAGGTCATCGAGCAGGTGCGCGGCAGCATTGTGTTCCGCGGCACCAACCTGTGGATTCTCATTTTCGCCATCCTCATCGCCTCGCTGGGGCTCAACGTGAACTCGACGGCGGTCATCATCGGCGCCATGCTGGTGTCGCCCCTGATGGGTCCCATTATCGGCATGGGTCTGGCGGTGGGAATCAGCGACTTCGAGCTGCTGAAGCAGTCGCTGAAGAACTACGGCGTGGCGACCCTCATCTCGGTGGTAACGGCCACGGTCTATTTCTTCATCTCGCCCCTGAGCGAGGCGCAGAGCGAGCTGCTGGCACGCACGTCGCCGAGCCTGTACGACGTGCTCATCGCCTTCTGCGGCGGCGCGGCGGGCGTGCTGGCGCTGACCTGCAAGAGCAAGGGTCAGGTCATCCCCGGGGTGGCCATCGCCACGGCCCTCATGCCTCCCCTCTGCACGGCAGGCTACGGCCTGGCCACGGCCCAGTGGAGCTACTTCTTCGGTGCCTTCTACCTCTTCTTTATCAACACCGTCTTCATCGCCACGGCCACCTTCCTGGGTTCCAAGCTGTTGCGGTTCCACCCGGTGCATACCGTCAACCCCGAGACCGCCCGGCGCGGACGCCGCATCATCTACTCCATCGTCATCGCCACCCTCCT
>Ga0256404_1012822_pt1 | contig 10791 bp, 8 predicted proteins | sample RumenRJG_01DNA_FD_185990 | JGI IMG/M metagenome (GOLD analysis project Ga0256404, IMG submission 185990) | Bovine rumen microbial communities from Lethbridge, Alberta, Canada - RJG_01 | ecosystem: Host-associated > Mammals > Digestive system > Stomach > Rumen | place: Canada: Alberta | collected...
CAGCAGGAGGCCGATCTCGAGCGTCAGAAACAGGACCTCGAGAAGCAAAAGAAGGCTCTCGAGCAGCGGCAGAGCGAGCTGGCGGATCAGTCGGGAGACCTGAAGGCTGCCGGGGCCAAGATTGGTCAGGAGGGCAGCGACTCTACGATTGGCAAGATCATAGACAAGGTGACCGGCAAGACGGCTGACCGCGAGAAGCGGGCTGGAGCCAATCAGGAGGCAGCATCCCGCAATGCTAGTGAGTCGGACTCGGTGCAGAAATCGCTGGCCGAGACCCAGCAGATGCTCGATAATGTCGATAGCAATATCAAGTCGCTGCAGGGGCTGCAGCAGGAAGCTCACAGCCTCACGGACAAGGCCCAGGCAGCCTACGATGACAACAAGGGAACAATCGACAAGGTCATGAACTATGTCGGCGTGGGAGCCGATATCGTGAAGTCGATTCTGTTCAATTAAATAACGTATGATGCAGGCAATACATCAGGGAAAGGCAAGGGAAGAACTATGCGGAAGGTATTTGCAATACTCGCAGCGGTGATGCTCATAGCAGTGGCTGCCGGCTGTGGCAGTACGAATCAGACGAGTGAGAGCAGCCAGGGAAAGAAGCTGCAACCACTGACGATCGGTGTCATGCCGGATACGGACTCCATCCCGTTCATCATCGCCCAGGAGAAGGGGTACTTTGCTGAGGAAGGCCTTGATGTCACGGTGCAGCAGTTCAAGAGCGCCATGGATCGGGACTCGGCCCTGCAGAGCGGCAACCTCGATGGCGATATCTCCGATCTGCTGGCGGTGGCCTTCGCGGAAGCGGGTGGCTTCGATGTCCGGGTCACCTCGTTCACAGATGGCAATTACCGGCTCGTGGCCAGCCAGGCGTCGGGCATCAATACGGTCCCGAATCTGGCCGGGCAGGATGTAGCCGTGTCGAAGAACACGATCATCGACTATGTGACGGACCGCATCCTCGCGCAGGAGCATATGACGCCTGACAGCATCAACAAGGTCATCATCCCACAGATACCGACGCGCCTCGAGATGCTGCAGAACGGCAAGCTGGCGGCTGCTACGCTGCCAGAGCCGATGGCCAGCATCGCGGTACATAATGGCTGCACGCTCATCACGGATTCGGAAAGCATGGGCATCAATCCCGGCGTGATGGTATTCACCAAGAAAGCGACGACGGACAAGGCCGAGTCGATCAAAGCGCTGTACAGGGCCTATAACAAGGCTGTGGATTATCTGAACAATACGCCGCGCGAGGAGTACATCGACCTCGTCATAGAGAAGAGCGGTTTCCCGGACGCTGCCAAAGAGGCTCTGCAGTTGCCGAAATATCATCATGCTGATATGCCCAAACAGTCGGATGTCGATGAATGCATGAATTGGCTCCACGAGAAGGGGCTGATCGATAAAGCCTATAGCTATGATGATATCGTGACCAATCTGTTGAACTGAGAGATTGCCAAAGAGATATTTTTAGGGGAAGAGGGATATTTTGAAGCCTGAGCCGAATATGAGCAGCCGGGAGCCAGCAATCAGGATCAATGATCTGACGGTCACCTATGAAGAGGCGCATCATCTGGTCAAAGTGCTCGATCATATCGACCTGACGGTGGAGCAGGGGCAGATATGCGCCCTCATCGGCCCCTCGGGATGCGGCAAATCGACGTTGCTGCGGGCAGTGGCCGGTCTCACGCATGATTATGAGGGCACGGTCGCCATCAATGGCGAACCGGTCGACCCTCATCGCCTGAGCATCGGCTTCATGCCTCAGAACTACGGCCTGCTGCCCTGGAAGAATGTGCGGGATAATGTCGAGCTGGCCTGCCGCATAAAGAAGCAGCCGGTCGCGCAGGAAAAGCGCGATCGGCTGCTGAACGACCTCGGGCTCGCCGGCTTCGAGCAGCGCTATCCGCGCGAGCTGTCGGGCGGACAGCAGCAGCGGGTCGGTCTGGCCCGGGAGTTCCTGCTCGAGCCTGATCTGTTGCTGATGGATGAGCCGTTCTCAGCGCTCGATGCGATAACGCGCGAGGAGATGCAGAACATATTCCTGCGGCTGTGGCAGGAAAACTCGGTCACGACGCTGCTCGTCACGCACTACGTCGAGGAGGCGCTCTATCTGGCGCAGACGATCGTCGTATTCAGCGCGAGCCCGGGTCAGGTGCGGCGCGTGATCGTCAATCCGCTCGCTGGTGACAGGGCCGCTCGCGGCGGCCAGCAGTTCCAGCAGCTGGCAAACCAGTTGCATGACATGCTGCGCGGGGAGGTGGAGCACTGATGCCGATAAGTTCCTGGCGCGTATTGCGCTCCTATCTGCTAGGGGCCGTATTCCTGCTGGTCGTCTGGTCCGCTGTCGCGGCAGTCATGCAGCTGCCCATCGTGCCGCAGCCGTGGCGGGTATTCGAGCGCCTGGCTAGCATCATGGTCAGTGCGATATCCATCCACGCGCTGTACAGCATATGGCGCATCGCGGCCGGTCTGGTGCTGGCGGTCATCGTCGGCTATCCGCTCGGCCTGCTCATGGGCTATTTTCCGCGGGCCGACCGCCTGCTGGCGCCCATCGTCTATCTCACGTACCCGATCCCGAAAATCGCTTTGCTGCCCATCCTGATGCTGCTGGCCGGGGTCGGGGAGCTCAGCAAAATCATCATGATCTTCCTGATCATCGTGTTCCAGGTCGTCATAGCGGTGCGCGATGGCATCGGCGGTCTGCCCCGGGAGACCTATTATCCGCTCTATTCGCTGGGAGCCTCACTCGGCCAGGTCTTCCGCTACATCATATTCCCTGCGACCTTGCCGAAATTCTTTACCGCTATCAGGGTGGCCATGGCGACGGCGATCTCGGTACTGTTCTTCACGGAGACGTTCGGGACGCAGTACGGCATGGGATATTTCATCATGGATGCCTGGCTGCGGGTCAACTATCTCGATATGTATGCCGGCATCGTCGTGCTGTCGGCTATGGGGCTGCTGCTGTTCGGCATCATCGATTTTTTCCAAAGCCGTTTGTGCCGGTGGCAATGATGAGGTGATTTCGTTTGTCCAGGCTGATTCGTATTCTGGCGGGGCTGGGTGTCCTGGTCTGTCTGATCGGTGTCGTGCTGGCAGTGGCTGTTCCGGACAGCTTTTGGAGCCAGCTATGGCCTCATGACCGCGGGAACGGTCAGATACGGGTGGAGACGGTCGGCAATCCGCCAGCGGCAGCTTTGCAGGATGTGAAGCTCGCAGCAGAAAAATTCCCCGACTTCATCGCATCCTGTACGGGGAACTATGCGATGCAGGATGTCAGTCTGTACCTGGCAGCGGATGAGGATACCTATCAATCGACGCTGAGTGACAAGTTCGACCTGAAGGCCGATGAAGCAGAGAATATCGCCCGCGTCTCGGGCGGCTGGACGGGCGGGGCCACCGGCATAACGGTGATCAATGCCGCGGCCGGCGTGATGAGCGACAAGAGCAATCACTATACGACGACGGCACATGAGCTGTTCCATCAGCTCCAATATGCGTTGGCGCAGGGGCATGATACAGACGATGCGGCCATATTCTGGCTCGAGGAGGGATCGGCCGACTTCGTCGGAGCCGCGCTTTGCGAGGAGCTCGGCGGCCGAACCGTGGACAAATGGCATCTCGATGTCGAACTCGATCTGCTCGGAGCCGCGAAGCTCGTGAAGATCGATGCCCTGCAGCACTGCAATCAGGAGCAGCGCATCAAGCTCATGCAGCAGGACCTGCATACCTATCAGCTGTCGGACCTCATGACCTGGTACCTCGTGACGCATTATGCGGCCGGCGGTCTGTCGGACAGCCACAGCGCGAACCGGACGGGTGTAAAGGCTCTGGCCGGTTATTTCGAGGCTCTGCGGGAGACACATGACGGTCAGCAGGCATTCGCCCGCTCCTTCGGCGTATCGCTGGATGATTTTCTGCAGGAATTCAGCCGCTGGTGGGCGCAGGAGCGGCGCAGTCCGCTGCAGCTCGATATCGAGACCCGCTCCGGTGTGAGCCAGTCGCTGCGGGATTCGTTCACCGGGGAGACCGGAGAGGCCAGGGGACTGCTGCGTCGGTTGCTCGGCAGCGATATGCATGGGCACTATCGTGTCATACTGGCGGCCGATGCCGGTGATATGGCTGCGGCCGCCCGGCAGGAGCTGGGACTCGATGCGGATGAAGCCCGGAATATGGCCGGCGACAGTCTGTGGGTCGAGCATGGCAGCACGCTCATCATGAATGCCGGTGAGCTGTCGGATGGCATGCAGCGGCGCTTCATCGTCGGCACGATGCTCATGCGGCTTTATGAATCACAATATATGAATATCACCGGCCGGGCGGATGATACGGCTGGCAAGACGCTGGAATGGCTCCAGCATGGTGCCGGCTATCTGATGGGCGTGCAGTTCGCCATCGCCGGTCAGCGGGTCACATTGGCTGACTATCAGCGCAACTGGCAGCAGGAACTGCACGGCTCCCCCCTGACGAATCCCATCGATCTGGCTTCGACAAAAGGCTATAAGCAGGCGGAACAGGAGTACGGCAACAAGGCCGTATCCGAATTCTCCGAGTATGCGGCTGCCGGGCTCCTGCAGCATGGCGGCTGGCGCAGTATCCAGCACTGGCTGCAGCAGACGCGCACGCAGGGCGATGCGGCAAGGGCATTCCGCTCGGTTTATGGCCGGTCGGCGGACGAGTTCCTGCAGCAGGTCAGGCTGACGATCCGGTGACCGGTTATTTTTCCGGGCGATTGATTTTCAGGGCGGCGAGGGTCTCGCCGTCTTTTTTATAGCTGAGGCGTCCGGCCAGCATATCGGTCAGCTTCGCGATATGCTGGTCGATGGTCTCGCTGGTCACGAGCAGATGCATGGTGACATCAGCTGCGTATTCCGTTTCGGCTGTCTCGTCGGGCATGATTGTGGTGCCGAGCTCCGCCTGATTGCGGAGGTAGGCCTGGACCGGTGCCAGATGATCATAGGTCAGCCGTAGTGATAGCCGCAGGTAGGGCTGCATCTTTATCATCGGACATGCTGCGAGCCCCAGGGCGGCAGCATGGGAATAGGCGCGTATGAGACCGCCGGCCCCGAGCTTTATGCCGCCGAAGTAGCGCGTCACGGTCACGACGATATCAGTCAGGCCGTTCTGCTTGATGCACTCCAGTATGGGATTGCCGGCGGTGCCGCCTGGCTCGCCGTCGTCATTAGACTTCTGCAGGCGCGCATCGGGGCCGATGACGTATGCGGAGCAGGTATGGCGGGCGTCATAGTAGTTTTTCTTTACAGCTGCTATGAATTCGCGGGCCTCGGCTTCACTCTCGACATGCTGGGCACACGTCAGGAATTTTGATTTCTGTATTTCGTAGCGCGCCAGCGTCGTGAGGCTGTCAGCCGGTGTCGTTTCTATGGTGTTATAGGCTTTCATTTGTTTATTTCCTTTGCATAGTTACATTGATAGGCAATATTATACCGCTATTGTCCAGAAAATTGTATACTGCCCGAGCGATAATTTTTTTAAAAAACTATAGTATTCGCTCATGGTTTATGCTACTATCTATGTGTTAGAAAAATCAAGCTGCTCCACGAGAGGACACTACTATATTCGAAATGTAGTGAAGCAGGAAAGGTCGTGTTATTGAGCCGATGAGCGAAAACAAAATGCAGCGTGGTCTGAAAAACAGACATTTGCAGCTGATATCACTGGGCGGAGTCATAGGCAGCGGGTATTTCCTCGGCACTGGTTATGTGCTGGAGAATGCCGGCCCGGGAGCCATATTGGCCTATATGCTGGGCGGCATCATCGTCCTGTGCGTCATGCTGTGCCTGGCCGAGCTGGCCGTAGAGAAACCGATATCGGGCTCTTTCGTGGTCTATTCCCGCGAGAATATATCGCCGGTATGGGCCTGCGGTGTGGGCTGGGCCTACTGGATTACGTGGGTGGCCTATGTGCCATCAGAGATGATAGCAGCCGGCATCATCATGAGCAACTTCCTGCCACAGATCAGTCAGCTGTGGTGGGCAGTATTGTTCGGCCTGCTGATAACGGTTATAAATCTATTCCATGTCGATAAGTTCGGTGAGAGCGAGTTCTGGCTGGCCCTCGTGAAGATCGTGGCCCTCGTGGCCTTCTCCATCGTGGCCGGTCTCATATGCCTCGGCGTCATCGGCGATCAGGGCTACATCGGTACGAGTGTGCTGCTGGGGAGCGGCGGCTTCGCCCCGCATGGCTACTGGGCCATATTCCTGACGATGGTCATCATCCTCGTCAATTTCCAGGGCACGGAGATCATCGGCCTCGCGGCCGGCGAGAGCGACAACCCGGCCAAGAGCATACCGATGGCGGTCCGCAATGTCACCTGGCGCATCATCGCTCTCTACATCATCCCGATATCGCTCCTGATATCTATCCTGCCCTGGGATCAGGCATCGCTGCAGGAGAGCGTTTTCGCGGCAGCCCTGAATCAGTATGGCTTCACGGGCTTCGGCGCTTTCTTCGCAGTCGTCATACTGACCGCGGCCATCTCGTGCTCGAACAGCGGCCTCTATGGTGCCGCCCGTGCCCTGCACGCCCTGGCTAATATGGATATGGCACCGCGCACATTGAAGCATATCAATGACAATGGCGTGCCGTCGCGCTCGATCATGCTTTCCATATGCGCTTGCTGGGCCGTCATACTGCTCTACGCGATCAATCCGGATTCGGATGTATATACCTATCTGCTGGCCGTATCGGGCTTCACGGGCGCTATCGCCTGGATATCGATATGCTGGAGCCAGTATTGCCGTCGCAGGAAAATCCGCCAGCAGGGCCTGGAGGATACGCTGAAGTACAAGGTGCCGTTCTTCCCTTATGTGACGTTGTTCGGCATCTGGGCGCAGGTCGCCTGCCTCGTGGTCATGGCATTCGTGCCGGAGCTGCGACAGGCTCTGTATGCCGGCGTACCGATGCTGCTGATCCCTATGATATGGTATAAGCTGCGTCAGAAAAGACGGGCGGTCCTAGCGGCGAGAGCCGGTCATTGAGAGGAATCGAATATTGATTACAGGTGGCTGTGGCTGAAATGAGCAATCGTTCCAGCCGCAGCCATTTGCAGTTTCTCGGCCTTTACCCAAGACAAGCAACAATGCAGGGGCTGTAACGGAAAATACGATATCATCAGACCTAAGCACGTAGTACCGCGACAGGCATGGTTCCTCCATTCCGCTATTGTGGTTTGGCTAAAATAAAATTTTTCCCATTTAATAGGTCCCTTGAAAGTACTTAAACGCGCTGCGCTTGAACGAAAGTACTTTCCGCGGGAATGCTTGATAGGGAAAAATTTTCTTTCTTCACGCCAACCCACGACGCTCCATTCCGAAACCATGCCTGCCGCTGCTTTATCATTGGAGATGTCGATCTTGTCGTGTCATGCATGCTTTTTCCAGTGAAATATTCTCGGACCGGAGCAGGAAAAAGGGAGGCAGAATGCGAATAATACATATAAAAAGAAAAAAGATTTGTATTATTTGAACGTCAGGAGGGACATAAAATGCGGTTGAGATTCTTAGGCGCAGCTCATACAGTAACCGGCTCCTGCTATCTGATCGAGACGGGCGAAAAGAATTATCTCGTTGATTGTGGTATGTTCCAGGGGGCCAGGCGCATCCGCGACCTGAACTACGAGGACTTTGACTTCAATCCGGCTGATATAGATGCTGTCGTGCTGACTCATGCCCATGTCGACCACTGCGGCCTGATTCCGAAGCTGGTGAAAGAGGGGTTCAAGGGCTCTGTTTACGCGACGAAGTCAACCTGCGACCTGGCCCACATCATGCTGCCGGACTCGGCGCATATCCAGGAATCCGATGCGGAGATGACGAACCGCAAGAACCAGCGCCGCGGCGAAGCTCCAATCGAGCCGATCTATTCGCTCGATGATGCGACAGAGGCTCTGGAGCATTTTGTTCCTGTCCCCTATGATTCGATGGTCGATCTGGGGCCGAATATAAAGATATGCCTGCGCGATGCCGGACATATCCTGGGCTCGGCCATGGTCGAGATGTATGTCACCGAGGATGGCAAGGCGTCGAAGTTGCTGTTCTCCGGCGATATCGGCCAGCCAGACCAGCCGATCATCAAGGATCCGACCATCATCAACGGCTGCGATTTCCTCCTCGTCGAGTCGACATATGGCGACCGGCTGCATCAGCTCTATGATAAGGAAACAGCTCTCGCGGAGATCATCAACGATACGATGGATCGCGGCGGCAACCTCATCATACCGTCATTCGCCGTAGGCCGCACCCAGACGCTGCTCTATTACTTCTACCGCCTCTGGAAGGCTGGCCGGCTCGATGGCGATATCCCCATCGTCATAGATAGCCCGCTGGCGATAGCTGCTACGCGCATCTTCCTGAATAACGTCCAGGATTTCGATGAGGAGACGAAGGCAGCCTTTGCCAAGAGCGGTCATGTGCCATCGTTCCCGCAGGTCAGGGTCTGTGAGACACCGGAGGAGTCGCGAGCTTTGAACAGCTCCGAGGGCTCGGCAATCATCATATCGGCCTCGGGCATGTGCGATGCCGGACGTATCCTGCATCATCTGAAGCATAACCTCTGGCGGCCGGAGTCGACGATACTATTCGTCGGCTATCAGGCAGAGGGCAGCCTGGGGCGCCGGCTCGTCGATGGCATCAAGCGCGTCCGCGTGCTCGGCGAAGAAATCGCGGTAAAGGCCCAGATCCAGAATCTCGATGGCTTCTCGGCTCATGCTGATGCAAATCAGCTCATCGACTGGATGAGCCACATCCAGAATCCGAAGCCCGCGAAAGTCTTCGTCGTCCATGGCGAGGGCCAGTCGCAGGAAGCGCTGAAGGAACGCATCCAGAAAGAGCTGGGCAACGAGGTCTACATACCGTTCCGCGGCGATGAGGCGAAGATCAGCGGCCGGGCATCGACGATTGTGAAGTCGAATATCCCGTCCGTCAATGTCGAAGCCGAGATGGAGGAAGTATTGCAGTCCTTCGATTCGGATTACCGTCAGCTGCGTCGGCAGGTGCTGCAGCTCGTCGTCCGCCAGCCGAAGTGCATGGAGCAGATCATAAAGGTCATGACGAAGGGCCGCAACTATCTCCGCAAGCTGTTCCAGCCGTATAATGTCTGAGCCTTGTGCGAAGTATTTGTAAATTATTGTTTTCTTTGTAGGAGATATTTGACACATACTATATATTGTGTTATATTTGATACAGATAGAGTTTATTAGTAAAGAGTGGGCTGTGGCTCACTCTTTACTCTTATGTTAGGAAGGTACCCCGGTACCTTGGCGAGGTAGAGATGGCAAAAGCAGATTTGATTGAACAACAGGTAGAGGATATCGTCACCGGCTTGCTGCAGGGACAGGATGAGATCGAGCTCGTCGATGTGGAATACGTCAAGGAGCACGACTGGTATCTGCGCATCTATATAGACCGGGCGGACGGCATCGATATCGAGGATTGCCAGGCGCTGAGCGAGAAGGTCGAGCAGGTGCTCGATGAACAGGATCTCATCAGCGACCCCTACATACTGGAGGTTTCCTCTCCCGGCATCGACCGGGTCCTGCGCAAGCCGCGGGACTTCGTGCGCGAGCGGGGCAAGGCCGTAGATGTATATCTGTACAAGCCGCTGCCGGGGACGAAGGACAAGATCATAACCGGAGTACTGCAGGGGCGCGATGAGGAGAAGAAATGCGTCATCCTGGACGAGGACCGCGAGATCGGTCTGGACCTCATTGCGCAGGTGCGTCTGCATATAGAGTTCTGATAGCAGCAATGCGAACTATCATATAGAAAACAAGCCCGATAGGAGGATAAATATTTTGGCGAGAAGAACAAAGAAGGCACAAAAGCCGGCAGTGGACAAGGGACAGGAGTTCCTGGCCAATCTCAGAGAGCTGAGCAAAGAGCGGGGCATCCAGGAGGAAGTCATATTCGAGGCCATAGAGGCTGCGCTGGCTTCCGCCTATAAACGCAACTTCAACTCGGCGCAGAACGTCCGCGTTTCCCTGTCCCGGGACACGGGCATCTATCATGTATACGCGATAAAGACCGTCGTAGAGGACGATGCAGTCCTCGATGATATCACGGAGATATCGCTGAGCGATGCCAAGGCCATCAATGAGGATTATGCCGTCGGTGATACGATCGAGATCGAGGTCACGCCGGCAGACTTCGGCCGCATAGCGGCACAGACCGCCAAGCAGATCGTGGTGCAGCGCCTGCGCGAGGCAGAGCGGGGCATCATCTATGATGAGTTCCTCGAGCGCGAGAGTGATATCATGAACGGCCGTGTCGAGCATATCGATGGCCAGAACGTGTTCGTCAACCTCGGCAAGACGGAGGCCGTGCTGACCCCGTCGGAGCAGATTCCGGGCGAGACGTATCACTATGGCGACTACATAAAGACGTACGTCGTCGAGGTGCGCCGCACGAACAAGGGCCCGCAGATCATCGTATCGCGCACGCATCCGGGCCTGCTGAAACGCCTGTTCGAGCTCGAGGTGCCGGAGATACAGGAAGGCATCGTCGAGATCAAAGCCGTCGCCCGCGAACCGGGCAGTCGCTCGAAGATCGCCGTGTGGTCCAATAGTGAAGAAGTCGATCCAGTAGGTTCGTGCGTCGGCCACAAGGGCATCCGCGTACAGGCCATCGTCGATGAGCACGGCAGCGAGAAAATCGATATCGTGAAATGGAACGAGAACCCGGCCAAGTTCATCGCCAATGCGCTGAGCCCGGCCCGCGTCGTATCAGTCGCGGTCAACGAGGACGAGAAAGTCTCGCGCGTCGT
>Ga0256404_1012823_pt1 | contig 10791 bp, 9 predicted proteins | sample RumenRJG_01DNA_FD_185990 | JGI IMG/M metagenome (GOLD analysis project Ga0256404, IMG submission 185990) | Bovine rumen microbial communities from Lethbridge, Alberta, Canada - RJG_01 | ecosystem: Host-associated > Mammals > Digestive system > Stomach > Rumen | place: Canada: Alberta | collected...
ATTCCTATTGAAGAACTTAAGGGTTGGTCGTATCGTGATGACAGGATTCGTCATGACTCGGGCAAATTCTTTAGTATTGACGGCATTCACATTGAAACGAATTACCGCAATACTCCTGAATGGGACCAGCCTATCATCAACCAGCCGGAAATAGGTTTTTTGGGCTTCATCGTCAAGAAATTCAACGGGGTGTTACATTTCCTGATGCAGGCTAAGATAGAACCCGGCAATCTGAATGTAGTACAGTTGTCTCCCACGTTGCAAGCCACTCGTAGCAATTACACACGGGTGCACGGGGGTAAATCGCCCACCTATCTGGAGTACTTCAACGGAGAAAAGGATGTGACCGTATTAGTGGATCAATTGCAGAGTGAGCAGGGAGCCAGATTCCTGCACAAGCGCAATAGGAATATCATTGTAGAGGTGGACGAACAGGAAGAGATTGAAGTGAAGATCAACTTCATTTGGGTTTCGCTTGGTCAGATTAAAGAACTGTTGCGCTATCCAAATGTGGTGAATATGGATAGCCGTACTGTTATCTCCTGCATTAAGTTTGGCAGCTACCCGGAACAGTCGCTGAAGTTGCTCGACAGGGTGAAGCGGATGACGGGTGTCCATTCTTCGAAGCCTGACTCTTTCTTGTATTCAGTATTGAGTTCGGAAAATCATCTGCATGATCTGCAAGACATCATCCAATGGATTACGGCTTTGAAGTTCAAATATGAGTTGAGCGTGCAACCCATTGGCATCTCACAGATGCAATATTGGAGTTATGACGGTAATACGATTAGCCATGAGAACAAGAAATACTTTGATGTAATAGGTGTTCGTGTGGAGATTGGTAATCGTGAGGTGGTTTCTTGGGACCAGCCTATGATTCGTTCTGCCCAAGAGGGTTTGATGGGATTTGTGGTAAAAAAAATCAACGGAATCTATCATTTTTTGATTCAAGCTAAATTGGAAAGCGGAAACTTTGACGTGGTGGAGATGGCTCCTACGGTTCAGTGTCTCACAGGTAATTACCGTAAGGGGCAGAATGAATATACCATTCCATATCTTGAAACTGTATTAAATGCCCCAGAGAATAAGATCTGGTATAGCAGTTATCAGAGTGAGGAAGGTGGTCGCTTCTTCCAAGAGCAAAACCTGAATATTATTGTTGAGGTGGGGGATGACTTCCCTGTTGAAGTTGAGGAGAACTACTGCTGGATGACGCTGAACCAGATGCTTAGTTTTGTAACTTACAATAATTATTTGAACATTGCTGCCCGCAGTTTGCTGTCGGCCATAAGTTTTTATTGATGATGATTAGAATTGGAATTATTTGTCCTTCAGAGATTGCCTTCCGTAGGTTCCTGCCCTCGCTGAAAAAAGCAGAAGGGCTGGAATATGTGGGTGTAGCCATTGCCAGCAAAGAAGAGTTTGTTGGTGCTACCGATGAGATTCTTGCCAAGGAACGTCAGAAGGCCCAGAACTTCGTGGACAACTACGGAGGCAAAATCTTTGAGGGTTATGGAGCCTTGATTGCTTCTGACGAAGTGGATGCCATCTATCTGCCTCTGCCTCCAGCTCTGCACTTCAAATGGGCAAAACAAGCCCTGCAGCATGGAAAGCATGTGCTGATAGAAAAACCTTCAACGTGTAGTTTGGCTGACACCCAAGAACTGGTGACACTGGCAACAGAAAAGGGACTTGCTTTGCATGAGAACTATATGTTCGTGTTTCATAACCAAATTGAAGCCGTGAACGAAATAGTCAAGAGTGGTGAGATTGGTGATGTTCGTCTCTACAGAATAATGTTTGGTTTCCCCCGTCGGGCAGCGAATGACTTCCGCTATAACAAGGCGTTAGGCGGTGGTGCATTGTTGGATGCCGGTGGCTACACCATGAAACTGGCAACGGTACTGCTGGGAGGAGAAGTAAAACTGACTGCTGCCTATGCAGGCTATTTGGATGAGTTTGAGGTGGATATGTATGGTTCTGCTACCGTTGAGAATGACAAAGGTGCGGTGGCACAAGTGGCGTTTGGAATGGACAACGACTACCGTTGTGACTTGGAGATTTGGGGTAGTACGGGAACTTTGACCACGGGTCGTATTTTGACTGCCCCTGATGGCTTTACACCAACCTATACGCTGAAGAAGAACCAAGACATTCATACAGGCGAGCTGCCTGCTGATGATGCCTTCTTGAAATCCATCCAGCGGTTTGGAAAGTGCGTCACTAATGAGGCAACACGGAAAGAGAATTACCAAATCTTGTTGCAACAGGAAAGATTGGTTGAGCAGTTCAAGAAGTTGAGCGAAATGAAGTAAGAATGGATTGTAGTTATACGATAAAGGACTGTGTGTTGGTGGATATTCCCACGTTCACCGATGAGCGTGGGGCAATCAGTGTGATGGACAAAGAACTGCCCTTTCAAGTAAAGAGGGTATTTTGGCTCCATCATATTGCCGAGGGAAAGGATAGAGGAGCACATGCCTTGTTGGATAGTGCGGAGATTATGGTCGCTGTTCATGGCTCCTTTGTCGTGGACTTGGACGATACAGAAAGCAAGATAAGCGTTGTTCTGGATGACCCCGGTAAAGGATTGATGATACAACCTGGCATTTGGTTTAGGACACATTCCTACAAAGAGGATGGTGTATCGTTGATTCTAGCTTCAGAAGAATATGCACGGGATAAGTACACGTATGATTACGAAGAATATTGTAAATTAAGAAAAAAATAATAAGCATGAAAGGTATAGTCTTAGCGGGCGGCAGTGGAACCCGCCTTTACCCGATAACCAAGGGTGTCAGCAAACAATTATTACCCATCTACGACAAACCGATGGTGTATTATCCCATCAGTGCTTTGATGCTGGCAGGAATCAGGGATATTCTGATTATCTCTACCCCATACGACCTATCAGGCTTCAAACGACTCTTAGGTGATGGCTCAGATTATGGTGTACATTTCGAGTATGCCGAGCAACCAAGTCCAGACGGGCTGGCACAGGCTTTTATCATAGGTGAAAAGTTCATTGGTGAAGATAGTGCTTGCTTGGTGCTGGGTGACAATATCTTCTATGGTGCAGGATTCACAAAGCTATTGAAGAATGCAGTCGAAGATGCAGAACAGAATGGAAAAGCTACAGTCTTTGGCTACTGGGTCAGTGATCCCGAACGCTATGGTGTGGCCGAATTTGACAAACAAGGTAATTGCCTGAGTATAGAAGAGAAACCTAAGGAACCCAAGAGCAACTATGCTGTAGTGGGTCTCTATTTTTACCCCAACAAGGTAGTGGATGTGGCCAAGCATATCAAACCTTCTGCTCGTGGTGAGTTGGAGATTACCGCTGTAAATCAGGAGTTTTTGAAGGATGGTGAATTAAAAGTACAAGTCTTTGGACGAGGTTTTGCTTGGTTGGATACTGGCACTCATGACAGCCTTGCTGAAGCCTCTACTTTTGTAGAGGTGATAGAAAAACGCCAAGGTTTGAAAGTGGCTTGCTTGGAGGGCATTGCTTACCGCAACGGCTGGATTAGTGAAGAGCGTATGAGAGAGATTGCTAAGCCAATGTTGAAGAATCAATATGGACAATATTTGCTCCGTGTAATCGAAGAAAAGAAAGCAGAGGTCGATTCGGACTCTTTTAGAGGAAAATTAAGTGTTGTAAATAATTGAAATAATATATACATGGAAGAATTAACTCAGAAGCTCTCCAACGGAGAGATGACAGTTCAGGAATTGCCCATGCCCCAATTGAGCGAGGGTATGGTGCTCGTGAAAAACCACTACTCACTGATTAGTGCTGGTACAGAAGGTTCAACCGTAAAGGCTGCACGTCAGAACTATTTTCAGAAAGCGAAAGCACGTCCGCAGCAGGTGGCGCAAGTGATGCAGGTGCTGAAGACACAAGGCATCGTGCAGACCTACCGCACGGTGATGAAGAAACTGGAAGCTTATTCACCCCTTGGCTACAGCTGTGCTGGTGAGGTGATTGAGGTGGCTGACGATGTGAAAGACTTTAAAGTGGGCGACCTTGTGGCATGTGGCGGTTTGACTGCCAACCATGCAGAAGTGGTGAGCGTGCCTGTAAACCTCTGCGTGAAACTACGTGAGGATGCTGACATGGCTCTGGCTTGCTACAACACGCTGGGGTCTATTGCCCTACAAGGTGTACGTCAGGCAGACCTGCGATTGGGTGAGTCGTGTGCTGTGATTGGCTTAGGACTGATTGGCCAGATAGTCTGCAACCTGTTGAAGGCTTCAGGCGTGAGAGTGGTGGGTATTGATGTAAGCCCTGCCCCTGTGGCTACTGCAGCCAAGCATTGTGCTGACTTGGCTTTGGTGAGAAATACCGCTGGTATAGAAGACAAAATCAAGGACTACACCAATGGTTTGGGTGTGGATGCGGTCATTATTGCTGCGGCTACTCCGAGCCTTGACCCTGTGAACTTTGCAGGAGCCATCGTGCGCAAGAAAGGAACCGTGGTCGTATTGGGTGCTGTGCCTACTGGTTTTGACCGTGAGCCTTACTACTACAAGAAAGAGTTGCAACTGAAGATGTCCTGCTCGTATGGCCCTGGCCGCTATGACCTGAACTATGAGGAGAAGGGTATTGATTATCCGGCCGCCTACGTGCGCTGGACGGAGAAACGCAATATGGAGGCCTTCCAAGAGTTGATTGCTTCCAAACGGATGGATTTGTCGTACCTGACCACCCACACCTTCCCGTTGGAAGATGCTCCTAAGGCATACGACATGGTGGCCAATAAGACGGAACCTTATTTAGGCATTGTGCTGAAATATGACACGAACAAGACGTACAAGCACAGCAGTGTGAAGATTGCGGATTCTACCAATGCCACCAGCAATGTGGGTATTGCATTTATTGGTGCCGGTAGTTATGCACAGGGACAGTTGCTGCCCAACCTTCCCAGCGACATCCGCAGGGTAAGTGTGATGACCAACAGCGGAGCCACCTCCAAGCGTGTGGCAGAGCGTTTCCACTTTGAACAGTGTACGCCCAATGAGGAGGATATCATGAATAATCCAGAAATCAATACGCTGTTTATCGCCACACGTCACGATAGTCATGCCAAGTATGTGATTGATGGATTGAAGAACGGCAAGAACGTGTATGTGGAGAAACCGCTGTGTCTGAACGTGGAAGAACTTGTAGAGATTCAGAAACTTTGCGAGGAGAAACAGAAGAGCGTGATGATAGGTTTCAACCGTCGCTTCTCACCCCATGCCCAAGCTATCAAGAAGAAGTTGGGAAGTGGCAAGATGTCGATGATTTACCGCTGCAATGCAGGCAGCATCCCTGCTGATTCGTGGGTGCAAGATATGAAGATAGGCGGTGGACGTATCATTGGGGAAGCCTGCCACTTTATTGACTTTATGACCTACATTTGTGGCAGCAAGCCGGTGAAGGTAATGGCTTCAGTGATGCCAGACAATCAGAACTTGAACGACACGATGAATATTATTGTTGAGTTTGAGAATGGTTCAACAGGCGTAGTGGCTTACTATGCCAACGGTTCCAAGGAAATGCACAAGGAATACTTCGAGGTATTCTCTGCTGGTGCATCTGCCACTATTGATGATTTTAACGAGACGAAGATTTACACCAAAGGCAAACCCGCCAAGTTCACGACTCGTACTCAGGACAAGGGACAGAAGGCCATGGTGGAAGCCTTTTTTGCTAATATCGAGGAAGGAAAGACTCCGATTCCTATGGACGAGATCTTTGCTGTAACTTTGGCTAGCTTCGCTGCATTAAAGAGTGTGAAGGAAGACGGGGTACCGGTTAAGTTCTAATAGAGACTTTTTATGAAATTAAGTAGAATTAGAAAACTATTATTTCTTCACCTTGCTCACCTTCCAATGCCTTCAAGGTGTTGGCGTCCACGATTCTATAAAATGCGCGGGGTGATTATTCTTAACCCGAATAGGACATTCATAGGAGAGGATGTCGTTGTGGATACGAATTATCCTCAAGATATTACTATCGAACAAGGCGTTCGTTTGACTTCAGGATGCAAGATTGTGACACATTTTCTTGATGTTCGTATTAATAAATATGTAAGAGGCAAAGTATATATCAAGAAAGGTGCATATCTTGGTATGAACACTCTCGTTGTAAAGCCCGTAACAATTGGAGAAGGCGCTGTTGTTGGTGCTGGATCTGTGGTAACAAAAGATATTCCCGATTATGAAGTTTGGGCAGGGAATCCTGCGAAATTTATTCGGAAAAGATAGTTTGAATGAATAATCAACAAGTAATCGACTCATTTGTGAAGCTGAAGCGGTACTGCGAGGCGGAGCAATACAAGGGCTGGGACCCGTATGACGGACTGAACTCGAAGGTGTTTCAGGCACTGCCGTACTTTAAGAAGAGTGCGCTGTGGCGGCTGGTGGTGATTCAGGGGTTTAAGCGGTGCCCGGTGAACCTGAGACGGATAGCGGCGGTGCCTAAGGAGCATAACGCCAAGGGTATCGGGCTGTTTCTACAAGGGTATTGCAATCTGGTGAAGGCGGTGAGGGAGAATCCTGCGCTAGCCGCGAGCATCGGCACGGAAGAGGAACTGACGGCGAAGGTGAAGGAGGTGGCGGAGCTGCTGATTTCGCTGCGGTCAGAGGGTGATTATCACGGGGCGTGCTGGGGGTATAACTTCGATTGGCAGGCGAGACGGCTGTTTCTGTTTCCGAAGGGGACTCCCACGGTGGTGGCGACGAATTTCTGTGCCACGGCCTTGATGGAGGCGTATGAGGTAACGAAGGAGAAAAGGTTTCTGGAGGTGGCATTGACGGCTGCGGAGTTTGTGAAGGAGGATCTGCACAGGTATGAGTATGATGGCGGATTTCTCTTCTCCTATAGTAAGTTGCCGGGAAATGATACCGTTTATAATGCATCGCTGCTCGGAAGCCGCCTGCTGAGCTATTGCTACAAATACACAGGTAACGTGGAATACCGCCAGTTGGCAGAGCTGTCTGTTTCTGCCTGCTGCAAGGGGCAGCGGGAGGACGGTGCTTGGGTGTACGGCCTGCTGCCGGTGCAGAGCTGGGTGGATAGTTTCCATACGGGGTATAACCTAGACGGGCTGATAGCCTACGAGGAGCAGACGGGCGATAAGAAGTATCACGAATACATTGAGAAGGGATTCAAATATTATATAGAGCACTTCTATGAGTCTGATGGTACGCCTAAGTATTACGACTATCAGATGTACCCGATTGACATTCACTGTCCGGGGCAGCTGATGGTGACCCTGGCAAGGCTGCATAAGTTTGATGAATATCGGGAGTTGGCAGAAAAGGTGATGGACTGGACGATCAGAAATATGCAGGACAAGCGAGGTTATTTCTACTATCAGCTGAAACAGGGGGTGAGCTCGAAGATTAGTTATATGAGATGGAGCAATGCGTTTATGTTTTGCGCAATGAGCTATTATTTACTAGAACACGAATTACCACGAATTTGACATAAATTATTCATGAATAAGATGATGAAAGACGAAACGAACAGAGTGACGTTTAAGAACGGGGTGAAGTGCTATGCATTTGGCTCGTTTGATGATATCATTGGCTATGTGTCGGACAGGAAGGGCATCCTTGTGGCGATTAATGCGGAAAAGATTCTTCATGCAACGGAACAGACTCGGAGTATTATTAACCGGAACATCGGGTATAGCGATGGAGTGGGGGCTGTGATGGCGCTGAAAAAGCATGGTCGGATGGATGCGCTTAAGATGCCGGGGTGCGAGTTGTGGCTGAAGATTGTGGAGAAACTGTCTCCTAAAGGGAAGAGTTTCTACTTGGTGGGAGGTAAGCAGGAGGTTATTGACGAGACGGTGGAGAAGCTCCGGAAGGAGTTTGAAGGTATTCAGATTGTGGGATATCGGAATGGATATATTAAGACCGATGATGAAAAACAGAAATTGATCGAGGATATCGCGGAGAAGAAGCCTGATGTGGTATTCGTGGCTATGGGGTCGCCCAAGCAGGAACTGCTGATGGAGGAGATGATTGAGCGGCATCCGGCTATTTATCAGGGGCTGGGAGGCTCGTTTGATGTTTATACCGGCCATGTGGACAGGGCTCCGAAATGGTGGGTAGATCATAATCTGGAGTTTGCTTACAGGTTGTTGAAGCAGCCGAGCAGAATCAAGAGGCAGATACATTTGGTAAGGTTTTTGGCGATGGTGGAACTCGGAAAAATTTAAAGGGCATACAGATCTATTCATTAATAATTTCATGAGGCTATTCTATGAATTAATGCAGGTGGCACTCGGGACGTGGAAAAGGCTATCACGAGTGCCATCTGTGCGTGAATGGGAGGCGGTGTATGACGAGGCGGAGCGGCAGGCGGTGGTTGGAGTTTTTTTGGAAGGACTCCAATGGTGCATTGTGCATGATGAAGGATGTATGGCTAATCTTCCAATAGATCTGAAACTTCAGTGGATTGGTGAAGTGCAGATGATGGAGGCGGAATATCGACAGCATTCCACATACATCACCCAACACCCACATCATCGCAGAAATAAACTTCCCAAGACCAATGCTCCTCAACACTCGTAAAATATCTGTGAGATCTGTGCGATCTATGTGACATTTCTTCAGCACATAAAAATAATCAACCACATGCCTCAGCCCAACGTCTCCTGCTATCAAATGCCTATAGGTTTGAACCAACGAAAATACAGCATCAAATTCAAGCCTCGGAACATTGAAACCCAGGTCAGATTTGATTAATCCATGCGCCTCATATTCAAAGAACTTCTGTAACTGTCTATTATGCCAAGGATTCCATAGCCATCCGGGATGAAAGAATTCTTTCTAAAACATAACCAACTTTGGGCGAAATTCTTTCTAAAACATAACCAACCTTGATTTGAAAAAAGAAATAACGATACTGCGGATACAAATCAATTGTAGAGAAACGTTAAAACAAATAAAATAGGAAGCGAAAATCTTCGATAATCAACTATTTTGCTTTATCTTTGCAATTGAAATTTCAGTTGAATGAAAAAAATTGTCATACAGAATATAGGCCCACTGCAAAATGTGGAGGTGGAACTGGCAAGGATAAATGTGATTATTGGTCCTCAAAGTTCTGGGAAAAGTTGTGTGCTGAAGATTGCATGCTATTGTACTTGGGTTGAAAAGAAAATTGAGTTGGCCCAGTCGGCGGATGTCTTTAAGCAGGATGGCTTTTTCATTCAAGAACTGACAAGATTCCACAAGCTAAAGGGATATTTCAGGGAGGATTCTTATATTGGCTATGAGTCAGACTATATGAAGTTCTCGTATGACGCCAGATCGAGAGAATTTGCCTTCGAATGGAAAGATAAAAGATGGGAGTACAGACGACCGAAGGTGTCGTATATTCCCGCTGAGAGAAATATGGTGGCTGCCATACCGAATTGGTTTGATGTCAAGCTGTATGATGACAATATACAGAGTTTCATGGCTGATTGGGACAGGGCAAGGAAGAATTACAAGGAGCATCTTGATATTCTGAACCTGGGCGTGGCTTATCGTTATGATGAAAACTCAAACCGTGATATCGTGGATGTTGATGAGGGCGTTGCACTTGAATTGACAAACACATCGAGTGGACTGCAATCTCTGATTCCGTTGTTCGTACATTTGAGCTATATTGGGCACGACGTATATCATCTGCAGGAGGCTCAGAGCTTTTCAAACTTGCAGTTGGGCGAGAAGTTCTTGCAGACTCTGTATGAGGAGCTTTTCAAGAAAAAGGGTAAGACAGAGTCTAAAAGTGGCCCAGTTACAATTGGTGAGGACGGGAAACGCCAAATCTCCGCGTCTATAGTGCTGGCTCATATTGGACCGTATGTCATGCCTTTTGGAACAAGGGAATATGCTGAAGAGTGCCGGACTATCTACGAAAGGTATGTGAAGACGGCTCATGGTGATATCTTTTTAGAAGAACCGGAGAATAATCTTTTCCCACCGACACAATCGCGTCTCGTTGACTGGTTGCTGAAACTGACGGAAGGGGAGCACACTTCAACACTATTTATTGCTACTCATAGTCCATATATGATGACTGCTTTCCTTGAAAAAGAACTGGAGGACTTCAAGCTGTTCTTAGAAAAAAAGGACGGAAAGAAGTCGGTGGTCGTCACGGCTACGGCTGATGACGTGCAGGAGATATACGACGACGGAATTGATGTTTTCTATAATATAGAATCTTATACTGAAAGAGGTTACAAAAGATCCTGAGTCGGATTGCGAACCCAGGGTGACAAGACTTATCAAAGCAGTACGTCGTGTGTCTGAGATGGAAAGACTGGAAAGGACGCTGAGATACTTGCAACAATATCAATATTCGACAAATATAGCTGATTTAGTCTCTGTGTTTAGAGGATAATAAAGTTTTATCTTGTAGATTTAATCGTTTTATACCGCTAACAGCATGATGGCATCATGCGGGGTTAGGGTATTATGCTTGATGATTTTTTTTTGACACTGTCTGCCTTTAAAAATATTAAAGGCTTTTTTTGTGTCGGCATATACCAACTTTGAGTGAAAAACAACAAAAATAGCACTATGGATAAAGAAAAAATTACACTTCAGGAGGTGGCCAACGACGGCCAGAGTATCTTCCTCTATTATGACACCATGGTCGGCGTATACACGGCCTACGGGCTTTCGGCGTACTATACGACCATGGTGACGGAGCCTTTTATGTCGTATTCGGAAGAGATGCAGATGCCGGTGGCGCTGCTGAGACGGGAAAACATTCTATACCTGCGACAGAGCCTGAAGAAG
>Ga0256404_1012824_pt1 | contig 10789 bp, 6 predicted proteins | sample RumenRJG_01DNA_FD_185990 | JGI IMG/M metagenome (GOLD analysis project Ga0256404, IMG submission 185990) | Bovine rumen microbial communities from Lethbridge, Alberta, Canada - RJG_01 | ecosystem: Host-associated > Mammals > Digestive system > Stomach > Rumen | place: Canada: Alberta | collected...
GGAATGTTGGATAATACCGGGAAAGAAAGCCGTGACCAAAGATCCTTTTTATGCAAAGCTCTTTGGCTTTTGTGATGAATGTGAATTTGAGGATCGAAAAGCTGATAAGCATCACCACAAACAGCATCACCGCTTCAAGAGTTATCTGCGATGCTATTGCAGCCTTGCCAACGCCCCATTGCCGCTGGAATGTATCTTTGATCGAGCAAACTGCAAGATCCTTTTTGCTCAGACCGTACTGAGCGCAAAGCTCATCTGTTTTTTTGCTGTCCATTAAAAGTGCACAGTGGGATTCATTATCCATATTACGGCTTTCAAAAAACTCAGGTCTTGCAAGTGTGATCACTACGATCGGATCCTTTACAAAGTCAACTGCTGTGATCGTATCTTGCTTCAAACCCATTACCGATACGGACCTATCGTAAAAAATCTGCTGCGGCTTGACGCCATATATATGCTCATAGCTCTTTGCGGTGCTCATGAGCTTTGACATCGCAGGGGCGTCGTCTTTTCTGCAAAGAATGATAAATTCCTTGCTACGGTCGCAATCATCAAGCTCCGGTATTACTGAGCAAAGGTAATCCATAGCATACCTGTTGGCATTGACGTATCTTGTTCCGTCTTCACTTGTTCGGCATGAAAGCAAAAGAGGTTTCATATCATCGTAATGATCACGGTGTATGATGTATTTTATCCTTGCCGGATCGTTCTCATCAAGCTTTCCTGCAGCCTGATATCCTGCTGCCTCGTCAACATAGTAATAATCGCCGAAGTATTTTGACAAAACCTCCGATGTATCCCGCTCTGCTTTAGTGTCCTGTGTTATACCGATCAATTCTCCAAGAATAATAAAGCACACAAACACCGCTATTATTTTTAGGAAATAGTTGAAATAGAGTATACGTGTACCTTGTTTTACACCCCCAAGAGCCTTTTTTATGTTTGAAAGATAAAGGGTGAGATAAACCACGAGTGACAATAAGATCAACGCAGCAAGGTGCACCAGGCTGAACGCAAAGCTAACGGCGGGTGTCCCAAGTATGTATAAAACAACAAATACAAGCGATAATACAGCGGTGTACCCGGCAATATCCTTTATTAACCGTTTTGCGATAAACGCACCTATGGAATTGCCCCCTATCAGTGATACTACGGCTTCTTTGCGAAGGATAGCCGTTTCAAATATTACTATCACAAGCATTATGGCAAGACCTGCTGACCAGGTAAGAATAATATTTCTAAGTACAATATCCTTTGCGCCTGTGGATCGTCCGTCATAATAACACTTATACTTATCTGCGTAATTTTCTTTTATAAGCATAACAAACTCATCGGCAAATCCGCTTACACTGCTGCTTTTGCCAATGAGCCTGATATCATGCATATATCTGACCTCTCCTTTTGCTTCGGATAAAGGTCTGATCCGGAAATGGAAAGTATATTCTCCCGAAAAGATCCCGGAACGGTAATTGCCTTGTGAAAAGAAGGCTTCACTTTCAAGTGCTTTCTTTGATGCATCGTCGGCATAGAAAACACAATCTATTTCTGATTTGTCCTTATTGTATACATCAGGAATAAATACGTTCACATCATATTTAGTTTCCAGCTTGCTGATAGTGTTAAAAACAAAGTCTGAATTCTCCGGCGAAAACATCATTTGTACACAAGGATAACCGCAATGATCGTAAGCAGCCAGATCAATAAACTGTGATGTTGTTATCACTGCACAAAACAAACTGACTATCGCAAAAAAGAAATACTTGTATATCCTCATCTGCCGCCCCTTAATAATTACCTTTAGTGAGTCTGCTTATAAAAGTTCTCCTCTCCAAAGAACTGGAAGAGCTTGTCCATTCTGTCTCTGACTTCATCTCTGTGCTTTTCAAACATTGCCTTTGCCGATTCCTCAGAAACCGGCACATTCTCATTAGAGCCCTTTGCGCTAATTACCTCCAGATCCTTTGTGACCTTAAATGACCCACTCATTGAAGCAGTTAAATTTCCTGCTCCGTTTGGAGAGAGCTCGTCAATATCAACAGTATACTCTATCCTCTTATCACGGTACACATTATAATTGATGGAAATACGTGACTTTGTTATCAACTTGTCGTTATCATCATAGCCCACGCTGTCAACTATATTTGCATTAACTATCGTATCATTAAAATAGGGGAAGCTGCAAGCACCAACTGAAAAGCCGTACAATACACGAGAGGCATCATCTCTGTAAATCTCCCACATATTCCTGCTTTCTACAAGATGCAGACCCTTATTTGAAACCAATCCTTTGGCGTACTTATTATACATCATCTTACCGTTAATGAATTTGATCAGCAGTATTGCAGCAATCACTACGAGAATTATTACTGCTCCAAGGATGATCATCTTTTTTCTGCCGGACAATGACAAACGCTTTTTGACCTTGATCTGACTCTCATTTGATGATATATCGTTGATGTTCATTTAATCCTGTCCTCTCTTTGTTAATTTGTGTGGTATTATCCGAAACGAATGCGCCCAAGAGCAACGCAAAATGCGAACAAAAGTTGATAAGAAACTGCTGAAAGTGATTCGGAAGAAAAAGATAAGTTTGGGGTATAAGTATGATGATATAACAATTACTCCTCAATAATACTGTCAGTTAACAATGGAATCAGTTGTTGGCTCTCACAGTGCTGTTAAACAAAATCAACTGTGATGAGCCTCTTTGTTAATTTGTGCAGTATCATTCTCAATGACTACGCCAAGGAGCAGGAGAAGTGGTACCAAAATTCAGATGATGCATAATCATTATGGATTATGGCTCTCCAGGTGTATGTCTTTAACGACCCACTTACCATTTTTATATTCAAAATAGATCCTGTCGGGAGCTTCTGTATGAGCAATTGTATCATCTATCTCCGTTTCACCCGGGTTATACTTTGCGTGATATTTAAAGCAAAAGAAAAAAATCGCTTTATTGCCATGCTGTAAAACATCAGTCTCTGTCAGGTCAAAATCCTCATCAATTATGGTATCCAATACGGTTTTAGTGTGCTCAATGCTGAACATAGACCTTCTTGGGTTTATTTCTTCAAAATCTATTTCTGAAATAATACCTTCAAAGTCTTTTTGCATAACACCGTTGTTCTTATATGAACTGTTTACGAGTGTTGTACCTAATGCCTCTAAATATAATCGGTCTTTTTGAGAAGTAAAATTCAGCAGTCGCAAGTCCCATATATCCAGATACTCAGTATCCGGTTTAGCAAAGAGCGGATAATCCCACTTGACATTATGCCAATAGGTCATATGCGTACACAGAAAATAGGTCACATAGCCTGCTATCAATACAAATACCAATATAATTATTTTTACTACTTTTTTCATATTAAGCACCCCAATTTGCTGTGTAATTGCCGAAGTGAACATCATTCCTTGCTATTATAACATATAACAAAACAAAGAGGGAAAACGTTACAAGATTTTTTATTATTCTACCTTTTGCACTGATATGTGTGCTGAAACTTGTTTAGTTTCTCTAAACAATGAGCCGTTTTGCGACCGGATACAGAGCCACTGAGATAAGCACAACGCTGAATATGTACTCGCATATGTTCCAGGAGGCAAAGGCACGCAGCTGCGACGCTATCAGCAACGCTCTGAACTTCTCAACACCACCCAAAAAGCCAGCATTGACAAAATGCAAGTGTTATGAACTGCCTTTTTCAGGTGCCCAAAAGGCATAAAAAACAGGGTCAATGCCCTGCGATGAACATATTTGCCCAACCAAATCTCAGTGGCTGCACAGTGGTTGGGGCAAAAAAGCCAAAAAAAGAAAACTCGCAAACAGCGTATCAGCGCTATCTGCGAGCTATCGAACAAGTGACCCGTACGGGATTCGAACAAGTTTCCAGTATTTTACTGTTCTCTGGTAATTTGCGAAAACAAGCGATTTTACGCAATTTGCGAAGTCATAACTTCGAGCGATCTGAAGCAATTTCAAGCAATTTTTCACACAAATAAGTGGTAAACAAGTGGTTAACCCAGGCACACTTCCGCATAATATCAGGCAGCAGCCCCGGACATTTGGTCAACGTCCGGGGCTGCTTTTGGGTGTGCATCGAGGGATCTGCCCTGTGTTTACATCACCATGTTTGCCTCAGCAGAAAATCTATGATGTTAACGATCTCTACTCCGTTATCGTTTCCCGATGCAAGGCTGTCATAACAAACAACATACTTGTGATAGTGATCCCTTATCTCCATAAGATTTGCAGTCTCTCTGTCAGAATCCTCAGGGATCTTTACACACACCTGAACATAGATCTTCTCCTCACGCCTTTGTGCAATAAAGTCGATCTCTTTGTCTTTGTTCTTACCTATGAATACCTCATATCCTCTGCGTTTCATTTCGAGGTACACCACATTCTCCAGCATAGCAGATAGCATCTTACTGTCAAAGCCCATCTGGCTGTATTTGAGTGAAATATCAGAAAGATAGTATTTTTCAAATGTTTTCAGCACAGCTTTGCCTTGAATATCATAACGCTGGCAGGGATAGATAATGAAAGCTTCTTCAAGCCATTTGATATAATTATACACCGTTTCGACTGACAGACCTCTCTTTTCACTTTTCAGAAATCTGACAATGGTATTGGCTGAAAAAGTCTTGCCGACATTCTCGATAATGTACTTTACGACTCTGTCAAAAAGTTCTTTGTTTCTTATCTTATGCCGCTTTGAAATATCCCTGGTGATGACAGAAGAATAAATACCATCGACCACCTGATATGCCGTCCTAGGTTCAAAGCTGCTTATTGCAATGACCGGGAATCCACCGTACTTGATGTACTCATCAAACATATCCTTTCCGGCATAGACATCCTTTCCCTTGAAGTCAAGATACTCCCGCAGTGAAAGAGTGTAGGCAGGTATTGAAACATAACGCCCTGTCAGATATGTTGAGATCTCACCGGACATCAGCTTTGAATTTGAGCCTGTCACATAAATGTCAACATCAGCATTTTCGAGAAGATCGTTGAGCACCTTTTCCCAACCCTTGATCTCCTGCACCTCGTCAAGTATCAGATAGCATCTGCCCATACCTGATATTGCAGCCTTGATGTCGTTGTACATATCCTTTGCCGACATATCATCATATTCCATTTCGCTGTACCTGCGGACAATGATATTGTCGCCTGCAATACCTCTGGCAAGCAGCTCATCTCTGAACATTTCAAGTATAGTCGATTTTCCGCAGCGGCGCACACCCGAAACGATCTTTACAAGCGGTGTGTCGATGTACTTGAGTATTTCATTTACATAATCCGGACGAAGTATCATATTATCACCCACCAAAAGTTTTTCTTCATTATACCAAATAAGTTTCTCAAAGTCAAGAGTTTTTTCGATATACAAGTAAAAAGTTTAAGCAGCAGATTGGTTTTTAAATATGCAATAATATATCGAATGGAGTCATATTCAACATCTCGTCTTAAACATCACAACACAATCCGAGAGATTTTTACTTTTCGTTCCGACGTTTTTCTGAAAAAAACAATATCTTTTATTCAGGATTGGCTTTGGCAACCCCTTTTGACCTTGATTCTCCATACTGTTTCATCTACTATCGAGAAGCTTTGCCGGATATCCCATACATGCCGCTGAAATCAGCAAGTTTGATTGTAGAATTGCTTTTGAATAGATAAAAATTATTTACAACTTACAAATAATATGTTATAATACTACCAAAATTGTAATAGATACAATTGTTCCATATAATAAATAATTATAATACGGAGGGACCTACTATGACTGAAAGCGTAAAATATGAAGAATACAGAGACATAATTGATGAAATTCAAAGAATTGACAACGATACAGATAATATTTTCAAGATCCTACATCAGGAATCATATGAAAACAAGCATTCAACTTTTTTGAGTTGGTTGTTCAATCCAAAAGCGAGCCATGGGTTAGACAGCAAATTTGCTGAAGAGTTTTTCAAAAGAGTTAAAATAAAAAACACCGAAGGTGATGGCTTTATTGGTGAAGGATATAATGATATTGATGCAAAAAGAATTAGGAAGGTAAGAACTGAAGTCCCGATAAAAGGCAAAAAACAAAAGGCAGAAGGCAAAGATAGAAAAAGAATCGACCTTCTGTTAGAAGGCGAAGATTTTACCTGCACCATAGAAAACAAATACGGCTCCAAGACTCACGGAGGTCAGTGCCCAGACTATAAGGAATTTATCCAGGAGCATGATAAATACAAAAACTATGGTTCAAAAAACAAATTCGTATTCTTAGATATCGAAAAGCCAAAAGATTTCGATGATGTAAAACAATATGCAAATTACGATTTTATTTCATATCGTGAAATAACAGAGATACTTGATAGTATGAAAACGCAAAAAGTTACAAGACAGTCTGATTACATTCAGCAATACAAAGAGGTTCTCAACGAAAAGTACAATGATAATAACAATAACAACTATATAACACTTTGTGAAGATAACAGAGCCAGACTTACTTATAAAGTAATAACAGCGATATGTTCAATCAGTAATAATGATTATGATAGCCTGGAATATGATATAAAGAGATTTGTAGATGTTATCAGAGATTACTACGACTATAGAAAAAGCGAAACAGACAAAGAGATAAAGAATAATCTTCAGGACATATGTCTGGATCCATTCTTCTTCAAAGATGATTATGACAAATCCTCTAAAAAGGAAGCCGACAATTCCTCCGATGAAATTTCCTATGCTTATGCCATTCCGGCATCAATTGATGTATTTAATAAAGCAAAATACAAAAAGGACTGGGAAAACCAATTGAAAAAGAACCCAGTCGTAAAGAGTATAAAAAAAGAAATGGACAAAATCGTTAAGAATCACACAAACGAAAATATAACCTTTAACACTGTAGATTTCCGTGCTCCTGATATGGAGTATGAGGGTAAGAGTATACTTCTTCTTGCAGGATATAAACCCAGCTTATCCAGAAACATCAGAGATAAGCTGAATGACGGCAGTATAGATTTAGAAAAACTTAACTCGCTCTCTAATTGGAAAACAGATTGCTGTTACTATCTGAAATCTGGTGCGAAAACCGGCAAACCATTAATGGAAATTCCTCTAATCAAAGACGGTTTTTATAAGAATGCAAAAATCATTTTCAATACGGTTTTCGGAAAAAGAAAAAATTTAGCAATTAATGCAGAAGATATATTCAGCGATGATTTTTGGGAGTCTTTGAACACCTTGGATAACTACGTATCTAATAAAAACAGTATACAGAGCTTCTTTGTTAAGCATTTGATATCTGAAAACTCCGATTCAATTAAGGCAAGCAAAGCATTCATAGCTAAAGCCAAAGAATTGCCTGCTCTCCAAGAAAAATGGTCTGAGTCTCCTCAAAGCCAAAACATGCCCTATTATATGGATTATTCAAAAGTAACTAATCTGTATAGTGACAACAAACAAAAAAGAACCATTGAACAAGGCATAAAAGATAACTATGAGATCATTGAATTCAAAGTGTGGTTACAGGGTGTGTTAGAAAACGATGACGGCACTATTAAGACTGAACTTCTAGGTTTTGTAAAAGAAGATATGAAAAAAGATACAGATGGCAAAATTGTTTCATTACTGAAAAATCAACTTGATGATAAGAAGGATAAAAAAGCCAAGAAATACTTAAATAACATACTTAAAACAGATAAAAAGAACACGGATAAAAACCATGCATTGGATATAGATGCAATCACAGACAACACTATAAAGGATAGCATAGAAACATCTCTTGATACAAATATTAAAAAGATAATATCTGATTTGAGTGACCAGCGACGTTATAAAGAGTTCACTCCAGGTATCTCTATCCACTCCCTTTACAAAATTAAAGAGGATGCAGACAAAAGAAATCTGAAAGAGATATTCTACGAAGAGACATTAAAAATAACGAACGTATATGGATTAGGTGAATGGTTCCAAAACACCATATTCAAAGCAACTGAAGAATGGAAGAATTAAAATCTGCAGCTAAAAGAATAATAGTTATATATCTTATCGCCTGTGTACCATAATTAAAATGGAGGAATAAAAGTGTTTTACTTTTCAAAATCAAAGTACTGTGATTTCTGCGACTGCCCGAAGCTTGCGTGGCTGAACAGATATAAGCCCGAGGAATACTGCATCAGCGATTCGACAAAGGCTCGTATGGAAATGGGGAGCATAGTCGGAGACATTGCTATGGGCTATTTCGGCGACTCTGTTGAGGTGTCGATGTATAATGGTGAAAGGCTCGACCTTAACAGAATGATAGAACGCACAAAGCAAGAGATAGCTAAAAACACTCCCGTTATTTGCGAGGCTTCGTTTGAATACAATGGGCTTTACTGCGCTGTTGATATTCTGAAAAAAGAGAATGACGGCTGTGCAATTTACGAGGTGAAAAGCTCCACCCACACCGATAAGCCGAGATATATCAATGATGTCGCTTACCAGAAATATGTACTTGAAAAATGCGGCATAAACGTCACGGGAACATATGTGATGTGCCTTAACAATCAGTATATCTACGACGGTAAGAACCTTGATATACAGCAGCTTTTCAAGTATGACGACGTCTCCGCAAGTATTGCTAAAAAGCTTCCCGAGGTCGAGGGAGACCTTGAAAGAGCAAAGTCTTTTCTCGAAGATAAAAACGAGCCGAGCATACCGCTTGGTAAGCAGTGCGGAAATCCTGGCGACTGCGCATACTGGGGGTACTGCACAAGAAATCTGCCCAAGCCGAATGTTTTTGACCTGTATCGTACATCTATGAAAAACAAGTGCGACCTCTATAATCGTGGACTTGTCGATATCGCATCACTTGAGGGTGAACCCACTATCACGGGCGAGATACAGAAAAGGCAGATAGACTTTGCTTTGCACGACAAAGGCACATACGTCAACAAAGAGGAAATTTCAAAATTCCTCGATACGCTTTCCTACCCGCTTTATTTTCTCGATTTTGAGAGTGTTCAGCCTGCCGTTCCGAAATACGCAGGCACAAAGCCGTACACACAGGTGCCGTTTCAATACTCACTGCACTACATAGAAAAAGAGGGCGGCGAGCTTAAGCACAAGGAGTTTCTTGCGCAGGCAGGCACAGACCCGCTGCGCGACATCGCCGAGGCACTTTGCAGGGATATACCTGCCGATGCTTGTGTTACAGCTTACAACAAAGCGTTTGAATGCACAAGAATAAAAGAGCTTGCGGGTTATTTCCCCGACCTTTCAGCGCATTTATTGAGCATATTCGATAACATCGTTGACCTGCTGATACCGTTCCAGTCTGGCTGGTACTACAACAGAGAGATGGGCGGCAGCTTCTCAATAAAGAGCGTCCTGCCTGCACTTTTCCCAGGCGACCCCAGCCTTGACTATCACAGCCTCAACGGCATACACAACGGCGGTGAGGCAATGAACGCCTTTCCCGCTATGGAAAAAATGAGCGGTGAGGAACTTGAGCAGACACGCAAAAACCTGCTCGAATACTGCAAGCTTGACACCTTTGCCATGGTAAAGGTCTGGGAAAAGCTGAGAGAGGCTATAAAGTAAAAAATAAAGACAGCCCCGATCATTCGCGGCTGTCCTTTTTTATGATAAACAAACTTTTTTGTTCTTTTCCGTCGTGGCGTGGGATAAACCTCTCCTCCACAACTCTCTGCTCCTTAATGTCAACGAGGATAAGAGAAAACGAGTTATTGACCTTTACGCCGTCAAGGTATTTGAAAAAGCCTTCAAACACGTCCTTATTGGCAAAAACAAATGAATACCTTGTTTTTTCAAACGCTTCAGGCTCCCAGACATCACGCAGAAATACCTCTTGACAAAAATATCCCTCGCTGACTACCTCTCCACGAACCTCTCCGTCATATGCCTTGGAATCATCTTTAAACTCATCGCCTGTAAATGTGTTTATTCTATAATTCCAATAAGCAGATTCATCACCCTGTACACTTAATACATAAGAACAATTTACAGATAATCTGTATCTGCTTTTCTGTTTTACGGGATTCAATTCTTCTTTTGGCGTGTTGATAATGGGAACTATCGTATGACCTCCCTCAAACAAGCTTCGTATAAGCGAATTCAGTATAGTCTCTCGGCGCTGTTTGTCTTGTGCACGGCGCTGTTCGCGCTCCTGCCACCTAACGTTGTAATCGCTTTTCGTAACCATACCGTTTGCGCGCATAAGATATTCAAATGTTTCTTCCGTATCCTGATCAGAGTTTTCAGCTATCGTCTTTATTTCTTCCTGGCTCAGCGGCTTTTTGATATCACCTTTGACTATCCTTGAAAATGTGATAGGGTTCATTGCGCACTTTTTTGCGAATTCTGCCATTGACATATTTCCCTTGGCATACGTTATAGCTTCGCCAAGTCTTTTTTGATAGATCGGGATGTATTCTTCATCCAGCATACTCTTTTTCTCGCTATCATTGCCCATTTTGCATACCTCTTTTCCGTTCTGTATATTTCCGATATTAAAATTTAATAGTATTATACCACGTTTTGCATATAAAATCAAGTCTTTTTTTATGCAAGCATACAAAGTTTTTTGAAAATGCAAAAAAATCCGAGTAAGTGTTTACAACGGCAAAATCGTGTGCTATGCTTATATATGCAAACAACAACACATCACAAAGAGCATCTTTAAAACAGATGCTCTTTTTCTTTTTGCCCTTTTTGAAAAGGTGCAGCTATGCCCGCAAACGCCGTGAACACGCCTCAAATATATTATAATAGTATATA
>Ga0256404_1012828_pt1 | contig 10786 bp, 11 predicted proteins | sample RumenRJG_01DNA_FD_185990 | JGI IMG/M metagenome (GOLD analysis project Ga0256404, IMG submission 185990) | Bovine rumen microbial communities from Lethbridge, Alberta, Canada - RJG_01 | ecosystem: Host-associated > Mammals > Digestive system > Stomach > Rumen | place: Canada: Alberta | collected...
GTGATGAGTGATGAGAGCAGAATAGCCAGGGGAAGTGCCTGCGGAACGAGCATGAGCGCCATGTACCAGAAAAACTGTGCCATGACATCCATGGTGAGGCCTTTGCCTATGAGCTCGTCGATATACCTCCATAGGAACTGCATCATCAACACGAATTGGCAGATGAAGAACGTTCCCACGAAAAGCAGTCCAAACTGCCTGGCGATGAAAATATCTAATTTCTTTGGTCGAAGCATTTTATCTGATGCAGAATCAGATTGCAAAGATAGTATAAAAAAGTCAGATGCCGAAACTTTGTTCCTACTTTCTATTACTGGCGTTGGAGAGGCAGGTCAAAGTCCGGTGCCAGCCCCCCAGTTGATTCTGCTAAACTCCCGTCCGTCTGAGCAACTTCTCTCGATCGTGATTCCAAATGTGGATCATGCTGTCAACATCGTCAGGCTCCGCGAAATCGGTGATGGTGAGCAGGTAGGTGTCTGTGAGGGCGTCGTGGGATATACGAAGCTCAACAAAATAATCCTCATTACCTTCATCTTCACTCCAGCGGAAACGGATACAGCGGTTTTTCTCACGTTCGAGCACACGCGCGTGGCGCACCTCTTTTACACCCATAGGGGAGCCCCACGTGACGGTCAGTGTTCCGTTATTTTCTTCGACTTCGTCTGCCATCCATCTTGAGAGCCCTTCACCAGTGCTGATCAGTTGCCAAATGATAGATTTAGAACGGCTGTGCAGCTCGTATTCGATTGTCATTTTTTCTTTTTTCATACTACAAGGTAGCGCGTGAGGCGCTCATATTTTTGGTTTCTACATTCGGTTAAGACATTGCCTTCTTTGTGGGCTTCTGTCTATTATTAAAAATGTAACGTCTACAAAAATACATATTTTTGGTCTAATAGCCATAAAAAATCATGTTATTTTTTGGTTAAATAAAAAATAAGCATTACCTTTGCACCCGCAAACGAACAAATGTAGTTTTGTGATGGCGGGATAGCTCAGCTGGTTAGAGCGTCGGATTCATAATCCGGAGGTCGTGGGATCGTGGCCCACCCCCGCTACACTGAAAATCAAGGAGTTACGAAGATTTCGTAACTCCTTTTTTCTTTTACCGGGAAAACAATGGGAAAACACAACTCGTTTGAAAACAGCATGATACGCCACTTTCTATCACCCTTATTTTCTTCCGTTCCACAAAATCACCAAGTATCGTGCCACTTCACGACAGACGCAAATCCGTCAGAATTCCGAAACGGGAAAACAATGGGAAAACAAGGATTTCAGAAAGCGACCTCCATACATTATTAATAATGGAACAAACAAGACATGAGTAAAAGCAAGATGTCTATCGCTCCATCTTGCGGATGGCACCTAAACTTCTCTTATTTGCTCTTTTCTTTCCACACTGTCCATAGCAATAATCCCGCTACAGCTACATCCACCACATTCCACCCCCCTGCCGAGTACAATCTTGAAGAATGGCTGAAAAAGAAGCGCCAATGCCGCATATGCCACCGTCCATCCTTCCTGCTTCTGCTGATAGCTCTGGTAAGCCAGGATAGCGAAGCACACCATTTCTCCCAACCTTACCAGCTCGTAATAGCCATATGGAAGAGGAAGCAAGCAGAGTAGCAAAGCTACAGCGATAATGATTTTTAATGGTCTCATTGTCAGAACTTAAAACTAATAGGTACGTTATACTTTACCCTAACAAATTTCCCGTCTTGTTTGCCAAGCATCCAGTGTCCAGAATATCGGTATACTACTCCACATTGCAATTTATTCAACAAATGTACAAACCGAGTAGTAGAAACATCATCTTAATGTCTAATGGAGAAACAATTTGACATTGCGAATTCGACACACCTTCTAGACGCAATTCTGTTGCAGACTCAGATTTATTTTTCTGAACATTATGAGTTGTCTTGGGTGGGGATGGTTATCTGAGCAAATTGTGCATGTTCGTCCCACACAGGCAATTCATCAACTTTCAAGTCCGGCAAAAGAAAATCCTCTTTATCAGGATGCTCTCCCAAAATTGCTTCATCGCTGATAGACAATCGTGAACGTATCTTCTTGAAGAATTTTACCTCAGAATACTCTATTCGATTATCCGCTTCGATGGCTTTAAGTGCAAGTGACACCAACAACAGCTGATCCCTATCGCTTAAATCTATCATGGAAATCTCATTAAGGTAGTTTTGAAGAAACTTACTACCTTGCTTATTAATTTCTTCAATCCAAGCATGGATATACTTATTGGCATCCATATTAGCGAAAAGTTGGTCTTGAGTACACAGCTCTCGAACCATGCTGATTTCCTCTTCAGCAATTTCGCCGTCACATGCTATGCAACAGAACACTGTTTTTAAATATAATTCTTTCTTTGTCATAATTATTTTGCATTAAATCCTATTCGAGATCTTTCTTTTGTCTTGCTTGCTGTTTCGCCATTCATCATCGCACGAATACGCTCATATTTATTGAGCTCGTTGACACTGAGTGAGGGGAGAGTATTCTTTATCGTGGATTCCAATATATTCATTGTTATCTTACAATGTTGTTTAAGTGCCTGCCTCGAAGCGTCATTGACTATCAGCTGAATGTCTGCCGACACATAATTCTTTGTCATATCCGCGAGAAGCTGATAATCCAAGCCAAAATCATACGGGCGTTTCTCAAGGTACAACTTGAACAATGCAGCTCTTGCCTCTGCATCTGGCACACCTATATAATACTTCTTGTCCAACCGACCTGCCCGCAAAATTGCAGGGTCTATCATATTCGGGTAATTTGTGGCGCCAATGATAAAGACACCCTTTTCGCCTGTTCGGTCCATTTGGGCAAGCATTTCGTTTACGGCACTCTTTGACATTTCATGCACATCGCCACCATCCCGATTGGGTACAAGTTCGTTCATCTCGTCAATGAATATCACTGTTGGTGCCTTCTCTTCTGCCTCCTTGAACATCTTAGCGATGTTCTCTTGTGTGGCATTGACATAGCGGCTTTTCAGTGTAGCAGGCGTTATGAACATAAAGTTGAACCCTACTTCTTCCGCAAAATGCTTTGCAAAGAAGGTCTTGCCGCAGCCAGGAGGGCCATACAGCAACATACCATTTGGAATAGTTACACCATAACGATGGTATTCTTCGGGATTGTGGAGCGGTTCGATAACTTCTTCACGCATTAGTTGCTTCAAATCTTCCATTCCGGCAACTGCTGCAAAGCCTTCACCTTTCTTTTTGATAGCGGAAGAAACTGACGTATCGCCGGATTGCTGTTGTGATAAAATCTTACGTTTCGTAGATTGGCGTTCTATTTTTACTTCTCCGTCAATAGCCTTTATAAACTCATCTGCACTTTGAAATCTATCTTCGCTATCATAGCTTAAAGATTTTGCTATCACATTCAGCAGTTGGTCGTCTAGTTCATACTTGTCCTCCTTTGTTAGTTCAAGTTCTTTATCACGTTCTGCCAAGATTGAATCAATAACATCTTGCCCACGCTTACTTGAAACATCCAAAAACCAAGGCAACTCTCCATAAAGGAGATGGTACATCATCGCTCCAACAGAATATAGGTCTGTCTGAACAGAACATACTCCAGAAAAACGTTCTGGCGCAAGATAGAATGGATTTAATTCATCCAAGTTTGGTTTAACTGGTGACTGGTTCAAGAATCTTGCATGTCCAAAATCTATAAGTTTCAAATCCTGTAATTCTCCAACGAGATTAAGGAAAACGTTTTGTATCGTCACCTCATTATGTATAACAGGAATGGGCTGTGAATGCAGAAACGACAAAGCCGACAATACTGCCTTTGCTATTGTTTTTATCTCATAAACGCTAATTTCATCATCACGGATAATTCTCTGCGACAAAGTTTCTCCGCTTACAAATTCGGTGACAAACCAAGCATATTGACTTCCGTTCATCATCATATTGCCAGAGTCTACAAACTGACAAAGATTATGATGGTGCAACTGTTTGGCAATCTCAACCTCTATCACTCGACCATTATCATCAATCTGATTACGATTGAGTTTTGAATAGTTGATGAGTTTCAAGAAGCGAGTCTTGCCACTTGTGTCTTTTACACGATAGGTTTCCGCATAAGAACCTTGCTTATGCGGAAACACTACAGTGTATGTACCTATTTTATCGTTCTTCTTGAAATGCATAGTATACACATTATAATGCAGACAAACAAAATCCCAAGACTATGATAAATAAGAATGTCAACATACAACCCTTGCCTTTTGCTTGGGACGTTTTTCTCAATGTCGACAAATCCATTTTTTCAATTTTTCCTCCAACGAGTTCACCACTATAATATTTCATTATAGTGTCCTTGAATTCATTCCAATCTTCAATTCTTGGAGCTTTGGCATAGAAACTGTTGACTCCAAACATCCGTGCATAGCTTACTGCATCAGAATCAATTCCTGCATCATGAGTGGGTTCCCACCATACGGCAAAACCAACATTTACATCCACATACATAAATGGATATGGCGCTTTGAACGAATAATGACAATGAGGGCAAGAGCATACATTAACATCATCGTTCATAACCTTTGCCCTTAAACTCTCATGCTCACCCCATAATGTTCTGAATAATTTTACAGAATAGTCTTGTCCACATTGCGGACATGTAATTGTTGCATCTACTAATTTGCTCATACTCTACAGAAAATATAATAATGTGATTGTCGGTATTAGCAACATGATAATGAAACTCAAACATCCTCCATTGCCCTGTTGTTCGACTGGGAAAGACATACCGTCTGGTAAATGTAACTTGCGAAATTCTTCCTTTGTATATGTGTCAACGGAAAGTTCTAAAGCTACATTTTTAGTGTCACCAACATTAATACCTTCCCAAGCCATGTCTGGACTATATTCGAACCAAGCCTTATGCGCAACATTAATGCTTGATACAATAAGCTTGACATTGCCGAAATAACAGTCATCATCTTCTGTAGTAGCATTTTGTACTTCTATTTGCTTCTTAACTAAATCTTCCGCAGTGTCAATAAGATGGAATGCGTAGGTATAAAAAGTCCAACCTTTACAAATTGGAGCGTTCATCAGTTTTTCCAAACGCTTTCCCTCTCTGTATTCTTGAATACCTCCAAGTATGCCACCTGAAAATTGCAATTTAGATTTGCTTAAATGTGAGACAGAGGGTAATTGTGCAATGGTCTGAGCTTCTTCCATTAAATCGTTACAAATACTCTGAATCTCAATATTTAGTTTTTCTACCATACAATCTCAATTTGTTCGATATTTGTTAAAGATATATTAGTGTCATCAACCTTTAAAGACACAGGTAGTCGCTCACACAAATCTATATTTAGATTTGCAGATAAGCCAATTTCTACAACTATTCCATTTATCGTCTTACCGTCATTTAGTGACACACTTACTTTCTTTTGAAAAAAATCTTTGGAGAAGGTATGAGCATCCATTCTCCAAATGTCTTTTTTATTAAAAATATAATTATTCATCATTTTAATAGTCCTCCTACATTATCAGCATCCTCCTTAGGCATAAGCCCCAATAGTTCCGCCGTAATTTGTCGAAGTCCTTCCGTAGTAGGATTGTTGTTTATTTGCTCCATGCCTCGGTTTACAAGTTGTCGAGCACGTGATGAGTCCTTCCAATGCATTGAAGTAAAGCGTTCGTTGCAGTATCGGATAATACCCATACATTGGTAAATCATCGTGAGCTGGAAGAAAAGGCTGTTGACCTGTTCCAAAACCTCACGACCTATTTTTACATCTTTTGTACGGATAGCATTGTCTGTTTGTGTGCGCAGTTGATTGACCATCTGGGCGGACTTGTCATTCCCTAGATCATTCTGAGCCTTTTCAAGTTTGTCAAACTCTTCACGCAGTTCTTGCTCCACACGCTGCCACTCGGTGTTGGCATCCAACTTTTCAACCTTTCTGAGCAGTTTACGCAGATGGCTCAGCACCTCTTTCTTCTCTGTCGTATTTTCGTCGTCCGCACGTATGACTGCGAGTTCTTCCTGTAAATCGCTGACATCAATACCACTTCCCTGCAACATAGCGATAGCCTTCTTAGCCTCTGCAAAGTCTTTCTGTATTTCATCGTTGGTTTCTGCCATGGTGAACTCCTTGCTGGTGTCAAGCACCTTCTCTACGGTGGTGTCGGTAGTCAGAAAATAAACTTCCATCCTCATCTGCTCAGAAGAGTCAACCTTCAAGGTCACATCCACGAGACTATTCTCCGTGATGAGTGTGTCAACGTCATCTCCTGTAATCACCACGTCAGCCACATGCTCATAAAGAGAAGCTGATTTGCCCTCTGCTTCGGCAAAATCGTCAACCTGATAAACCGGAATTGTCATGATATCACTGGTGAGACCCGGACGAAGCTGAACTGAAGTCCTCAAGTTGTTAAGCACACCCGTAGCAGGCAACGGCTTATTTTTCTCAAGTCCTTTTGCCATGCGAAAAACACCGCGCCTCTTCTCTTCATTCCACACAGCGATACCTATATTATAAGGTAGTGGTGCAGCTCCAACTACAGAACCTTGGATGATGGTGATTTCCGATGGGAAGCAGGGAATAGAGTTGGCTTTATCGTCATAGCAGACAATACTGAACGAGTTGGCTTTTCCTTCCTGAAGATTCAGTTCCACCACATCACCATTACTGTCAATTTCAACCTTGCCACTTGACCAAGCCTTGTCACCTCTAATAAATTCGACCAGCACTTTGCTCACAGATGAACTTGCAGAAAGACTTACGGGGACGAACTCGGTCATCTCGACCGTCGTAGCCTCATAGGTGATGTCCAGTTTTACAGTGCCCATTTGAATATCCTCGTCAGATACGTCCGCATCCAATGTAGACGCATACAGTGCAGCTCCCGTTGCGACAGCTGTCATGGGGTCAATGCTGGTATCGACATTCGGCGTAACCTGCTCTCTCAGCATCTGGCGAATAAGGGGACTGTGGGTTGGACCACCCACAAGGATGAGCTTGGTCAGCTGTTCTCCAGTGAGATGATTTCGCTGCAAAAGGTCTTTGCATATATCGACAGCTTTCTGGAAGTAAGGGCGCATAACATCGAATACCTCAGATTGGGTCAGTGTAAGGTCCAACTCTATTTCCTCTCCATCCTCGTCCTCACCAAGATCGCCTAAGTTGGAGATGATGTCCTCTTTTTCTTTAAAAGAAAGCTGGTTCTTTAACTCTTCTGCATAAGTCTTCATAGCCTCACGAAGCACTTCTTTCTTATCAGCATCTTCCAGATAGCCTGATACGGCATAGTTCTCCTCAAGGTATGGGATAATTTTCTTATCAACAATGGCATAGTCGAGATCCTTTCCACCAAGATAGTTGTCACCTTCCGTATCGAAGACTTGCATGATACCGTCCTCAACCTTTAGCAGAGCGGCATCGAATGTGCCTCCGCCGAAATCGAAGACCATCCAAAGTCCATTCTTGTCCTCAGTAGTCACACCATATGCCATAGAAGCAGCTATAGGTTCCTGAAGCAGCTCACAACGCTTAAAGCCTGCCATCTTTGCAGCCTCTAAGGTTGCTGTCTTTTGGTTCACTGTGAACTTAGCCGGTACAGTGACAACTACAGAATTAAAGTTCTCGTCAGTAACAAAAGACTTTAAAGTCTTTAAGACTTCTGCCGAAAGCTCCTCTGAGGTGAAATCCTTATTCAAGTAGTTGCATGGATATTTAGTATCCGTAGCCATCGTGCGTTTAAATTCAACATAAGTGTTTGATATAGCCTTATGCCATGATTTGGTAGCACGACGTTTGTCTTGCTTCATCGTATTGTAAGCACTTTGACCTGCTTTTATTGAGCCTTTTTTGTTTACGGATATACATGAGGGCATGGTATCCATTGACACATCCGTCTTTATTGTGACTGGTACACCTTTCTCCATTCTGCAGATAGCGGAATTGGTCGTTCCAAGGTCAATTCCATAGTCTATTTTATTTCTTGCCATGATGATTGATTTTAGATATTCTGACTTACAGTTACTTGTGCAGCTTGTATCATCTGCCCGTTATAGTTTATTTGTGGTTTGGTTATTCCAGTAATTATCTGCTTGCCTTCTTCGAGTTCTTCGTCAACGACAAAATTGGCTATTACTTTCATTCCCTCGTTGTAGGGTTTCCCAAGCATGTCTATCATTTCGTAGCCATTAGCTTTGAAATTGTCCTTGATGCGCTGCACAGCCTTTGCAAGCGGTTTATATCCTCTTGTGGAAGGATCCATACGCGACATATTCAATTCTATTCTGACAATCTCGTCTGCAACTTTCAGAGCAAGTGAATGGTCTGGCTTATCATTAGTTACTACTTTTGCAGCAGAAGACATTTGCTTGTCAAGCAGTTCCAAGAGTTTGTCATCCAGTTTAACCGACTCCTCTTGCATCTTAGCTTGGACTGCTTGTAATGCCTCTTGTGCTCTACGAACATCCACAATAGTTGATGCCCCTGATTTAATACGCTTCGTCAACCAACATACTACACCTACTATAATAGCAAGGACACCTATTACGGCAATTACTCCATACAAAGTACGAGATTGAAGTTGATCTTGGTTGATACGAACATTATTATCTGTAGCATCAATCTTTCCATTTATGTTTTCTCTGTCAGTAGATTGTGCTATTTCTAAAGATTTGCACTCATTCTGCAAACTATCGATAGCTAAACGCTGTACTTCATTCTCTTTTACAAGAACTTGCATCTTGCGTTCTGCCTCTTTCTGTCTCTCAACAAGTTTTCGCAAATTATTATCTGCTTTTACTTGCTTGTTCTGCAAAACATAACACTTTTCTTCCAAAGCCTTAACCTTGTCAGTATTATCGTTTACCGACTTGGCATTAGCGAACTGACAACCTATAACTGCCAGTATCAAAATTGTAAATATCTTCTTCATATTATCATTGATTAAACAGTCCATACCCTATTAATACTAATACACCGGCTATGCAGAATCCCGCAGCAAAGTCTCCGTCGTTTGCTGCACAAATAGAACCAACAATACAGCCAAGAACTATCCATACAATAAAAGCAATCAAACAACCATTATTGGAAGAAGAATTAGAATTTGACGAACTAGAACTGCTTGTTGATGTTGTCTGTCTATTCGTAAATGTTCTACTACTATTAGATGTTGACGAATAAGGGCGTGTTGTAGAAGTTTGGCTTCTCTGAGTTGTTCGTGAGGACGATGAACTTGATGCGTACGTAGATGTAGATACTCCCAACTGGTCACATAATCCTTTTAATATAGAACGATTTTTATTATATCTGTCATTCTTATAATCGGATTCCATATCAAAGCCATCCATTATTTTTGTGGCTTTCCAAGCTTCTTCCAAAACAGATTTCACATGAGTAATTCCAAGAATAGCTGCTAATGCAGCATTCGGGTCGTCTTTGTCTGCACTAAATATAGATTGCGCTTCATTAACCTCAGCGATAACATTACTTAGAGCGTTCCCCACTATTTGGGTTGAGATTTTAAGATAATAAGCATTTGACACACCGAGTTTACGCTTTATAGATTGGATATAGGGCTTCGTGTTATTCAACAACGTAACTGCATGACAAATTTTGTCTGGCAACGAACAAAATTTTCGCAATTCCTCATGAATAGCTCTGTCTTCCGTAAAAACTTCAGATGGCGGTAAATTGTCAATAATCCTTTGAAGAATATCAACATTCTCCTTACATCTATCTTTAGCCATTTGCCCAACAACAATGCTTTTGGCATAATTCTGTAAACTCATGGCTTTGTGTGCAGCGTCAGGCTCTTCTGAATCATTGAAATAGTCAATACCGCACTGTAGAATCTCAAGTCCCAACTTATCTGCAATCATTTGGTATTGCAAATCTTCCGTGGAAAGAAAACCTTTTAATTGCAAGATGGCATTCCTTGTATTTCTCCTTAATGCCTCTCCTGCATTTAGCCTTGCGTTTGACCCCTTCCCTTTAGTTTTTTGAGCAATGTTGATTGCATCCTGTATGCTATCAACAAGAGGCTTAACAGCTTTTTCTCCTATATGTTCTTTCCATGAGCTATTGGTAATGAAAGGCAAAAGTTTGCTTGCGCCTATTTCATCACAAAGTATATCAAGAAATGAAAAAGCCAAGCTTGATATGTCAAAATTTCCACCTGTTCCGATTATTGTAGATACAAATTGGTTAAGGTATTGTGTATTCCCATACAGATCTTCGGCATACTTTATGGCAAAGTCGTATTTATTGCGTATTAAAGCACACACGATAAGATTCTGTAAAGCCGATAAACATTCTCTTTTTTGCCATATTTCCTCAGCTTTTTTTATTTCTCCTGCGAAAAGATGATTAAAAGCCACTTCATCTAATGGAGTCGCTTTCATAAACCAAAATTGAGCATACAAAATCTGGTCTTTGGGCAAGGTGAGTTTGGCTTCGGCGTCTGCTGCAGAAGCTTCGGTGCGATTTATGGATGAAAGATATTGTGGTATATCTAAAGGAAAAGAAATGGACTTACCCACCTTCAAAAACGCTTTCATGCGATTGTGGTTAGCCAGTCTTTCCTTTGTAGGAGAGTTTGAATAGACTCCTAATAGGCGATATGGATTGTTTTGTAGTATATTCATTCTAATTCCGTAAACAATAAAGCCAATCGACTCCCTTGATGACGAATCCAGTTAATAATACATATACGAAAAAAGCGTGGGAATCTTACTGTTACTCGTCCCACGACCTGAGGCTCTCGCATTGCCCACTGCT
>Ga0256404_1012829_pt1 | contig 10784 bp, 9 predicted proteins | sample RumenRJG_01DNA_FD_185990 | JGI IMG/M metagenome (GOLD analysis project Ga0256404, IMG submission 185990) | Bovine rumen microbial communities from Lethbridge, Alberta, Canada - RJG_01 | ecosystem: Host-associated > Mammals > Digestive system > Stomach > Rumen | place: Canada: Alberta | collected...
AAATATGATAGTAAAGATGATTTAACTAGTTCCTTAGAAGAAAAAATTAGAATAGATGGAATAGATATAAGTAAAGAATTAACTTATAGTTTAAAAAATGATTTATTAAAAATAACATACACAAATGATGGAAATACTACGAGTGTAGATATAAATGTGGGTTAGATTATGAAGGATAAAAAGACATTAATTACGATAATTATACTTTTAGTAGTATTTTTACCTCTTGGACTAGTGGGAACTATTAAACACTTTAGTACTTCAAAGACAAATGTTGATGTGAATAGTAATCCTAATAAAGAATTTATATATAATGGCAAAGTATATTTTTACTTTAGTGGTAAGTTATTATCTACGTATGATTGTACCACTTGTAGTTTAGCAAATACAATTATAGATGATAAAAATTATCATACAAATTATTATAAAGCTGGAAAAGATACCTTAAGTGGAGTTATAAATACGTTTTATAGTGTATTTAAAGAAGACGATAGCAATATACTTTATAATATAGCTAGTAAAAGTAAAGTTGATGAGTATAAAGAAATAAAAAATTATAATACTGAAGCAACAAGTGGCTTTTTGATAAATCATAAAGATAGTGGTTGGGGTATAACATTTCTTGAAATAGGCAAGATGGCAGTTCCTAGTGAATATGATTATATTGCTTTACCATCACATCTTATTAATAAAAAATTAGATACTTCTAAGTTTATTGCTAAACAGAATTCTTTGTGGTTTATATTAAAAGATGATGGAACTGCTTTAAATAATGCTATAAGAAGTGAAATAACTGATTTTAATGATAATTATTATGTTACTTATGATAATGGATATCATGTATTTGATTATAATGGGGTAGAAAAGTTAGAAAACTTACCAAAAACTAATGTTTATGGGGTAGGTAAATATATTTTTGTTGTAAATGATAAACAATTATTTATATATGACAATTGTGATGAAGCAATGCTTAAATTTGTAAATCTTGCTGATTACAATGAATTGTATTTTTCAGTAGAAGAAAATGGAATTGATGTTATAATTGATGGAAATGTTACAGAAACACTTGAACTTAGTTAAATAATTTGTTAAAATATGCTTATATTTTGATGATTTTTGAGGAGTAATATATGTTTCTTTTAAAGAGAGTTAGTGTGTGGTGGAAGCTAATAAAGAGAGTGTATGAAGGTTGCAAAAGGAAAAATAATGCAGTGATGCAATAAAATCAATTAAGTTAAATAAAGGATGGTACCGTCTTTAATAGACTCCTTGGGTATCATCCTTATTTTTTTAGAAAGAAGGAATTTAGATGTTAGAAAAAAAGTATAATCATTTAGAAGTAGAAAATGGTAAATATGAAAACTGGGTTAAGAATGGTTATTTTGAAGAAAAAGAAGGAGGAAAGCCTTATGCTATTGTTATTCCACCACCAAATGTAACTGGAAAACTTCATTTAGGTCATGCTTGGAATACAACTCTTCAAGATATTATTATTCGTTTTAAGAGAATGCAAGGATTTAATGCTATTTGGGTTCCTGGTATGGATCATGCTGGTATTGCAACTCAAGCTAAGGTTGATGCTAAATTAAAAGATATGGGGATTAAACCTAGAGAACTTGATAGGGCAAAGTGGCTTCGTTATGCTTGGGATTGGAAAAATGAATATGCAGAAAACATTCATAAACAATGGGCTAAGTTAGGTCTGGCTTTATGTTATTCGAAAGAAAGATTTACCTTAGATGAAGGCTTAAATAGAGCTGTTAATCATGTATTTAAAACACTTTTTGATGAAGGATTAATATATCGTGGAGAAAGAATTATAAATTGGGATCCTGCTCAAATGACAGCACTTTCTAATGAAGAAGTTATATATAAAGAAGTAAAAGGTGCTTTTTATCATATTAAATATTATTTAGAAAATAGTGATGAATATTTAGAAGTTGCCACAACTAGACCTGAAACATTATTTGGGGATACAGCAGTTGCAGTTAATCCAGATGATGAAAGATATAAAGATTTAATTGGTAAAAATGTTATTTTGCCAGTAGTTGGAAAGCTTATTCCAATTGTTGGTGATGAACATGCTGACCCAGAGTTTGGTACAGGTATTGTTAAGATTACTCCAGCTCATGATCCTAATGACTTTGAAGTTGGTAATAGACATAACTTAGAGAGAATTGTTTGTATAAATCCTGATGGAACTATGAATGAAAATGCTGGAGAGTTTGCTGGTCTTGATAGGTTTGTTGCCCGTGAAAAGTTGATAGAATACCTAAAAGAAAAAGATTTACTAATAAGTGTAGAAGAAATAATGCATAATGTTGGACATAGTGAGAGAAGTGGAGTAATGGTTGAACCATATCTTTCTAAACAATGGTTTGTTAAAATGCGCCCACTTGCTGATAGAGTATTGGAAAATCAAAAAAATAAAGATACTAAAGTAAATTTTGTACCAACTAGATATGAAAAAATTATGAATCACTGGATGGAAATAACTTATGACTGGTGTATTTCTCGTCAGCTTTGGTGGGGACATAGAATTCCTGCTTGGTATAAAGGTGATGAAGTTTACGTAGGTGAAGTTGCGCCCGTTGGTGATGGCTGGGTTCAAGATAATGATGTTTTAGATACATGGTTCTCGAGTGCTTTATGGCCATTTTCAACACTTGGCTGGCCAGAAGAAACTGAAGATTTTAAGAAGTTCTATCCAAATAACGTATTAGTTACAGGTTATGATATTATTCCATTCTGGGTTAATCGTATGACTTTCCAAGGTCTTCATTTTACAGGCAAAAGACCATTTAAAGATTGTTTAATTCATGGACTTATTCGTGATAAACAAGGAAGAAAAATGAGTAAATCTTTAGGCAATGGTGTAGATCCAATGGATGTTATAGATACTTATGGTGCAGATGCTCTAAGATTTTTCTTAACAACATCAAGTGCTGCTGGAACAGATTTAAGATACGATGAAGAAAAAGTAAAAGCTAGTTGGAATTTTATTAATAAATTATGGAATGCTTCACGTTTTGTTCTTATGAATATTGAAGACTTAGATACTTTAAATTTTGATAATTTAAAAATGGAAGATAAATGGATTTTAACAAGTTTAAATAATACTATTAAAAGTGTAACTAAGAATATGGAACAATATGATTTTAATAACGTTGGTACAGAAATTTATAGTTTCGTATGGAATGATTTTTGTGATAATTATATTGAATTTGCTAAATTTAGTTTAGAGAATAAAGCAACTAAATCGGTACTTTGTTACGTACTTACTTGTATACTTAAAATGCTGCATCCATTTATGCCTTATGTTACTGATGAACTTTACAGTAATCTGCCAATGCATGAAGAAAATATAATTTTATCAGAGTATCCAAAGTATAATAAGTCTGAAGTATTTAATAAAGAATATGAAGAGTTTACAAATATTATTGAATTTATCAAAGTATTTAGAAATGTAAAACTTGAAAATAAAATTGGTAAAGATTTTGGTATAAAGATAAATAATGAAGAAGATTATAGTTTAATAATGAAACTTCTTCGTATAAATTTAGATAAACATAATGAAATAAAAGGTACTAAGTATAGTGTTATTTATAAAAATTATAATTTAGATATTTATTATGAAAAAGAAGTTACTGAAGAAGATATGATGCTTTTAAATAAACAAATTAGTGAACTTGAAAGTTCAATTGAAAGAAGAAAGAAACTTCTAAACAATGAAAATTATGTTGCTAAAGCACCAAAAGAACTTGTTGAAAAAGAAAGATTTACTTTAAAAGCTGAAGAAGAAAAATTAGCAAAATTAAAAAATGAATAATAAATTGGCTATTAGAAAATGTTCTAATAGTCTTTTTGGGGAAAAAAATTGAAAACTTTGATGCCTTTTATTATCACTTTATAAAAATTACATGTTATTCTCATAGTAAACATACATTATTTGTAATATTGTTCATATTTAAAATCTTAAATTTTCATACGAAGTGCAACAAAGATGACATATAAATATGCACTTATTGATAAGCTTAATGTTATTATACAACATTAAGTTCTTTTTGTATATTTAAAATTTTATTAAATAGTTCATCGTTGTTAAGTTCTTCTTTTAGCATTTCAGTAGGAGTTTTATATCCAAATATTTTTCTTGGGTAATTATTCATCCAGTTAGCAATTTTTTCAATGTCTTTATTTGAGTAGTTTTCAATAAATACGCCTTTTGGAATAAAATATCTTATCATGCCATTATGTTTTTCATTTGTTCCTTTTTCATAACTTGCGTAGGGGTGACAAAAATAAACAGTAGTATCAAGTATTTCCTGTATTTGCTCCCATTCTGAAAATTCAGTTCCATTATCAGTAGATATTGATTTTATTACATCATTAATATTGTTTTTTAAAATTTCTTTAATTCTTTTAATTTTTTTAACAACGTCTTCTTTAGTTTTTTCTTTAAGTCTAGCAATAATTTCAAATCTTATCTTTCTATCTGTTAAAGTCATTAAGCATTCATTTTTACCTTTTGAAGAAGAGATAACAGTATCTAGTTCCCAATCACCAAATCTTTCTCTATTATTGATTATTTCTGGTCTTAGGTCAATACTATTATTCTTTTTGCATTCTGGAACGGTTTTTTCAGATTTATAACAATTCTTTTCAGTATTAAATTTAACCATTCTTCTTGTATCATTTTTGTTAACTTTTAAAAGATTATAATGAATTGCTCTATATATAGTTGTCGTAGATATTGAAGCAAAACCTTCTTGTAAATATAATTCATGTGTCTCAATGTATCCAGCGATAGCATCAGGAGCCCATTTATCATCTTTGATTTTCTTTTCAATGAATTCAGCTAGTTTAGGATATTGTTCAACTATATAATTTGCTTTAGAAAATGCTCTTTTATAATCTGCATCATATTGGGCATCATTAACGTTATAAGGTTTGTTTTTGATTTTACCACTTCTTATAATTATTTTGGTTTTAATGCGATTTTTTAATTCTCTCCATATAGTAGTTCTGTGAACACCTAGTTTATTTGCTATATCTGCATTAGAATATTTTCTTTTACCATGTTCATCTGTTTCATTTATTAATATTTCAATTTGTGCTCTTTGGTCACGATTTAAATGATGGTATTGATTTTTTTCGTTTTTTGGTTTATTATTTTTAGTAGACATATATTTATTACACCTTTCTATTTTTGCTTATAATAAGTGTAATATATTTATATGTCTTTTTCAATGTCATCTTTGTTGCACTTCAGAAAAAAATTTGTCTTCATATTTAAAATTTACAAAATAAAATAAATTTGATAAAATGTTATATGAGGAAAAGATATATGAAAGATGCAATATTATATAAAATATTAAGACCTCTAATTACGGGTTTTTATAAATTGTTTTTTAGGCCAAATATTATTGGTACTGAAAATATTCCAATAAGTGGAAGAGCAGTTTTAGCGGGAAATCATACTAGTAATTTTGATGCTCCTCTTTTAATTAGTTCTACCAAAAGAAATGTTCATTTTTTAGCAAAAAAGGAATTATGGAATGGTCCTAAAAAAATTATTTTTGCTAATTTAGGACTTATTCCGGTTGACAGAAAAAGCAAAGATGGAAATGCATTAATAATGGCTGAAAGATATTTAAAAAAGGAAAAACTAATTGGAATATTTCCTGAAGGCACTACTGAAAAGAGCGGGGAAATGTTAAAATTTAAAAAAGGAGCCGTAAAAATGGCAATAGATACTAATAGTCCAATCGTTCCTTTTGTAATAGTGGGAAAATACAAAATATTTTCAAAAGACCTAACAATTAAGTTTCTAAAGCCAATTACATGTAATGGAAGTATTTTGGAAGAAACAGAAAGGCTTATGAATATAATTAAAAAGGAAAGGGAGAATTTAAAGTGAATTTATTTACATTTTTGAGGAGAAGAAAACCAATACCTGAGCCTTGGGCTAAATATTACACAAAAGATGAACTGAACATAAAAATACCTGATATAAGTATGTATGATCAAGTAAAAAAAAGTAGTTATTTATATCCAGACTATACTGCTTATGAATATATGGGATATAAATGTACATATAAAGATTTCATTCAAGAAATAAATGAATATGCTAAAGTTTTTACAAAAGCTGGAGTTAAACATGGAGATATTATTACAATAATGCTTCCTAATGTACCTAATGTTTTAGTAAGCTTGTATGCATTAAATAAAATTGGTGCGATTGCTAATATGGTACATCCTTTATCTAGTGAAGAAGAAATATTATTTAGTTTGACATCTACTAAAAGTAAACATTTAATAATGCTAAATACTTTTTATACAAAGATTGAAAATATTATAGATAAAACAGATGTAAAAGAAGTTATTTTTGCTAGTGCATCTGATTATATGCCTTTTTTTCTAAAAGTTGGTTACAATTTAAGTCAAATTGGTAAATATAAAAAACATCCAAAGAAGGATAAATATTTAAGTTGGAAAGGCTTTTATAAAAAATATTATAGTACTGAATATATAAAATTTCCTAAGTTTGGTAAAGATACACCCGCTGTTATCATTCATAGTGGTGGTACTAGTGGAACACCTAAAAATGTTGTTATTCAAAATAGAGTGTTTATCCTTGGAGCACTTCAAGAAAAAATATCAATGAAAAATTTGCATGCTGGGGATTGTTGTCTTGCTATTATGCCTAATTTTCATGGGTTTGGTTTAAGTGTTTTAATGCATACGCCACTTGCGTTAGGTTGTTATTCAATTTTAATTCCTCAATTTGATGCTAAAAAGTTTGATATTATGTTTCATAAAAAAAATCCTTCATGTGTTCTTGGAGTACCAACCTTATATGAAGCTTTAATGAGTAATAATAATGTGAAAAATTTAGATTTATCAAATTTAAAATATATTGTTTCTGGTGGAGATATCTTACCTAAATCTTTGGAAAATAAAATGAATGAATATTTGAAAGAACATAATTCACCTGGAAAGATTACACAAGGCTATGGACTATCTGAGGCTCTTGCTGCTGTTTGTCTTGCTTGTGATGATGTAAATAAATCTGGTTCGGTGGGAATACCACTTGCAGGAAATCAAGTTAAGATTATTGATCCAGCAACTAGAGAAACTCTAAAGTATGGAGATGTTGGTGAAATATGTGTTCATTCAAAAGCATTTATGCAAGGTTATTTAAATGATGAAAGTGAAACGAATACAGCACTTCAAGTGCATAAAGATGGACATGTTTGGCTTCATACTGGTGATTTAGGTTATATGGATGAAGATGGTTTTGTTTTCTATAAAGGAAGACTTAAAAGGATGATTGTTTCAAGTGGATATAATGTTTATCCATCACATGTTGAAGAAGTTATTGAGTCACATCCTGCAGTTTTACAATGTACTGTAGTTGGAGTGCCTCATCCTTATAAACAAGAAGTACCAAAAGCTTTTATAGTTTTAAAAGAAGGGTACATGGCGATGTTTGTTAAAGATGATATTAAAGCTTATTGTAAGAAAAAATTATCTAAATATATGATACCAGCAGAATTTGTTTTTAGAAAAAGACTTCCTAAAACAAAACTTGGTAAAGTAGATTTTAAAACATTGCAAAAAGATACTCGAGGTGATTACGATGAATAAAATGCCTATTTTATATAGAATTGGAAGATTTATACTTGGACCATTTTTTAAATGGTATTATAATCCCACTATAATTGGAAAAGAAAATATACCCAAAGATGGTGCAATATTAATAGTAGGAAACCATAAGCATTTATATGATCAATGTTTATCAATTATTTCTACCAAAAGATTTATTAAATATATGGCAAAAAGAGAATATTTTGATAATAAAAAAACAAGATGGTTCTTTAAAGCAGTTGGATGTATTTCTGTTGATCGAAGTGTTCATGATGGTAAAGCCAAAGGAGAAGCAATTGAAACTCTTAAAAATGGAGGTGCTATTGGTCTTTTTCCTGAAGGGACTAGAAATAAAACTCAAGAGTTTTTACTCCCTTTCAAATTTGGTGCTGTTTCGATGGCCAAAAAAACTGATGCTTATTTAGTGCCATTTGGAATTACTGGCGATTATGTTTTTAGAAGTAAGAATTTAGTAATTAAATATGGTAAGCCTTTTAAAGTAACAGATATGGAACTTGATGAAGCAAATAATTTGCTATACGAAACAGTAAAAAAGTTAATGGAAGATACCTTGGAAAAGTAGAATTTATTCTGCTTTTTTGTTATTTTGTGAAAGTTCTTTGATTTTTCGGCACTTTAGTATAAAAAGTCCTTTGATTTTTCGGCGTTACACTTGATTATTAATCCAAAATATGCTATACCTATGTTAACAAAATATGAAAGTTTTGTTACGTTTTACAGAAGTCTGTGACTAGTATAAAAGTCAAAATTTTATGTACTAAAAAATTTGGGAAGAAAGGAATAATATGAAAAATATAACAATTTTAGGTGGTGGAGTATTAGGTAGCCAAATAGCATTTCAAACGTGCTACTGTGGATACAATGTCACAATTTATTTAAGAAGTAAAGAAAGTATTAAAAGATGTAAGAAGAGACTTGAAGAGGTAAAAAAATCTTACATTGATGCTATAAATATAATGAAAAAGGAAAAAAATATAAATACTTGGTCTTTGGGTATAGCAGATTTTGATAAATTTAATGCTAGTAAATCTTTAAAAAATGTTGAAGAAGTCTTAAATAAAATAAATTTTGAAATTGATTTGGAAAAATCTGTTTGTGATGCTGATTTAGTGATTGAGTCTATGAGTGAAGATTTTGATGCTAAAAAAGATATTTATGGGAAAATAGCACCACTTCTTCCAGAAAAAACAATATTGGTTACTAATTCATCAACGATGCTTCCAAGTAAACTTGCAAAATTTACAAAAAGAGAAAATAAGTTTTTAGCTCTTCATTTTGCTAATTCAATATGGAAAAATAATATTGTTGAAGTAATGATGCATAAAGATACTAATGAAAAATATTTTGAAGAAGTAATAGATTTTGCTAAAAGTATTAGAATGATACCGCTTCCACTTCGAAAAGAAAAATCTGGATATTTACTTAATTCAATGCTAATTCCACTTTTGTTTTCTGGTCTTGATTTACTTGTAAATGGTATCAGTGATGTAGAAAGTATTGATACAGCTTGGAAAAGAGGAACTGGCGCACCAAAAGGACCATTTGAAATACTTGATACAGTGGGGCTTAAAACAGCATATGATATTGTGTTAATGTATGTCAAAATTCCAAAATTTTTAGCACCATATAATTTTAGAGGCATGGAAAAGTTACTTAAAACTTATATTGATGAAGGAAAATTAGGTAAGTCTAGTGGAGAAGGCTTTTATAAATATTAATGTATAAATGGTTTTATGAAACACCATCTGGTTTTGATAATATGGTTATGACATCAGATGGAAAATACTTAACAGCTTTAGTATTTCAAAATTCTAATGATATAGAAAAAATAGAAAAAAATGCAAAAAAAGAATATTTAGATATTTTTAAAGAAACAAGTAATTGGTTAGATTTATATTTTGAAGGCAAAATCCCTGATTTTGTGCCTTCATATAAATTAGAAAATTTGCGTAGATTTACTTTAGAAGTAATAGAGTATATAAAGAAAATTCCATATGGCAAAGTAATAAGTTATGGTGATATAGCAAATTGTATTGCTAAAAAGAAAAATATAAAAAGAATGTCTGCTCAAGCTGTAGGTGGTGCCGTGGGTAGAAATCCAATTTGCATTATAATTCCTTGTCATAGGGTTATGGGTGCAAATAACAAAATTACTGGTTATGGTGGTGGCATAAATAATAAAATTAAATTATTAGAAAAGGAAGGATTTTATGAATACAAAAAATAAAGTGATAATGACAATACTTGCTGCAGTGATGGCGATAGTTGCAGTTATTGGGATACGTTTAAAAAGTAATGAAAATAAAGTTAATCAAGATGTACTAAGTGGTAAAACTTTAGTTGTTTATTTTTCAGCTCAAAATCATACTAAAAATTTAGCAGAACAAATAGCAAAAAAATTTGATGCCGATATTTTTGAAATAGTGCCACAAGAAAAATATACAGATGATGACTTAAACTATAATGATAAAAATTCAAGAGTTTCTAAAGAACATGAAGATGAAGCAAGAAGACATGTATTACTTGAAAAAGTGGTTCCAGATAACTTTGATAGTTATGAAAATGTTATTATAGCTTATCCAATTTGGTGGGGAATAGCAGCCTATCCAGTATCAAGTTTTGTAATTGGTAATACTTTTGATAATAAAAATATTTATCCTGTGTGTACTTCAGCATCTAGTGGTTTAGGTGATAGTGCCAAAAATTTAAAATCTATATCAAGCGGCGGAACATGGCGTGAAGGATACCGTTTTTCTGAGGATGCCACAAGTAGTGATATAGATATTTGGCTAAAAACAATTAGTAAATGAAAAACTAATTGTTTTTTTGAAACTTTTTTAGAAAATTATGACACTTTATATGTGAGGTGATAAAAATGACTAGTCAAAAAGCCTTAGAAAAGTTTGATGAAGTTTATAATGAAAGTTATAAAGATATTTCTAGATATGTAGTAGTAAGTAGTAATAATATTGGGGATGTTCAAGATATACTTCAAAATATTTATCTTGAAGTATATAAAAATATTGGTAAAGTTAAAGATAAAAACTATGTATTTGGGATAGCAAAAAATGTTATGAAAAAATATTATAGGTTTAAATTTATGAAAAAAAGTG
>Ga0256404_1012830_pt1 | contig 10783 bp, 9 predicted proteins | sample RumenRJG_01DNA_FD_185990 | JGI IMG/M metagenome (GOLD analysis project Ga0256404, IMG submission 185990) | Bovine rumen microbial communities from Lethbridge, Alberta, Canada - RJG_01 | ecosystem: Host-associated > Mammals > Digestive system > Stomach > Rumen | place: Canada: Alberta | collected...
AAAAAAAGAAGCACTTATAAATGAACTGACACAAGCAGCAAAAGAAAGAGTAAAAGAACAATTAGAAGTAAGACAAAAATTAGATTCAGGTGACTCTCTTAAAGAAAATCAAATTATAGATGATACTCCTAAAGAAGATTATAATTATAGTTACACTGAAGAACCAAACATTCAAGAACCACCTAAGGAAGTATTTATAGAAGAAAAAGCAGAAATTGTAGAAGAAAAAATAGAAAGCGTAGAAGAAGAAAATACTGGTAATAACCCCCCTTTATTAACTACAAATCCAACTGTTGAAGAAGAAAAAGATAAAATAGATTATGAAAGAATAATAAATATAATTAAAGAAAATGGTATCAATCAAGGAGGCATATACGTATATGAATTCACAAAAGATGATAAGATGTACTCTCTTTGTTATGAAGAGTATAAAATAACTATATATGCAATGTATGAAAATATTATAGAATATATCCAAATGTTCAGAGATAAAAATGAATATTTTTATCAAAAATATATTGATAATTTTGAAAGTCAAATTGAAAGTGGAAACATCGAAGAAAATAATGAATTAATTAAAATAATAAATGAGATATTTGAATAAAAGGCAAATACCAATTGCTCCCCAAAATTTTTATTTTATACTAAAATTAAAATTGAAAGGAGGTAAAAAATGAAGAAAAGAATAATACTTTTTATGGTAATTTGTTTTTGTTCTATAATAGGTATTAGAAATGTATCTGCAAAGGAAGTATATTATACTAATGAAAAAGGTTTTGAGTTTTCACAGGATGAATATACATTTTTTAAAAAAGTATATGGTGAAAAGTTAGTACAAAAATATTTTGACGAAAACCTATATGATGACTATGCCGGAATAGACTTTGCTAATACCGAAGTACAAACAAAAAAATATACGACTAATGAAAGTAGACAACCATTATTAAGAGATAGTCCATATTATTCAACACCAGCTAAAAGTATTCAAATTTCTAATGTTTGCACTAGTATAATGTGTAGGATATCTATAACTGCTACATGGCTTGGAGATCCAACGGTAAAAAGTTATGATGATATTGGTGCTTGTTTAGTAGGCGTTTCAAGACTTGGGTCAGCTACAACATATGCTTTTTCCGACTCAAATAGTAATTTTGCAGCGGCGACAAAGTATGATTCAAATGGATATGGAGCTTCAGTAGAACTACCACAAGGTAATGATATTGTAATACTTCAGTCATTTAATTATTCTGGTCATGGAACAGTTTATGCAAGTTACCAACATGCAATGTCAACAACAACTTTATCAATAGCTCAAAAATTCAATATTGATATAATTGGATATGGTAATGTATTTGGATTCTATGACGAAGCTGAAGATGTATATGATGATATGAATGGTGTTAACTTAGTTGTGTAAAATAAATTAATAAAATTATTCGCGTGATTTAAAATAGATTTAATATACATATAAAAGTAGGCATTTTGCCTACTTTATTTTATTTAATAAATAATACATTAAGAAAGAAATAACTCCTAAAATAAATACACAAGATATGACTAAATCAATATTAAAAACTTGAGAACCATACATTATTAAATAACCTAACCCTTTTTTTGAGACAAGTAATTCACCCATAATAACACCAATTAAATTCATTGAAATACTTATTTTAAATGTGGAAATTATATTATTATAATTACTAGGAAATACTATGTACTTAAATATTTGCCATTTACTTGCACCAAAACTTCTAGCCATAATAATTAAATTATTATCTGTAGTTATAAAATTTTGATAAGTATTAATAATAATGATAAAAATACTAATAAGTAAACTCATAAAAATAATTGATTTTATACTAGCACCAAACCAAATGATAATTAGAGGTCCAAGAGCAACTTTAGGCAGTGAATTTAATACTGTAATATATGGATCGATTATTTTTTGAATAGTTTTACTCCACCACATGATTGATGCAATTAAAATACCAACAACTCCCGATATAATAAAACTTATTAATACTTCAAAAAATGTAATACCAATATGTTTAATAAGATTTTCTTTTATTAATAGATTATATGTCGTTGTAAATATTTTATATGGACTTGAAAATAAAAATGTATTTATATAGTTATTATCTGCAAGTATTTGCCATATTACAATACATATAATTATTATTAAAAAACTAATTAAATGTAAGGTAATATTTCTAATTTTAATTTTTCTTAAAAACTCTTTATGCTCATCACTATAATTACTCATTTAAATCCTCCCATATTCTTTCAAAATATTTAGAAAACATTTTATCTTTTCTATTATTAATAGGAGTTGACGGATTGTCTAATTTTATATTATATATATTTTTAATTTTACCAGGTCTTTTTGATAAAACAATTATTCTATCAGACATACTAATTGCTTCACTTAAATCATGAGTAACCATAATAGCAGTCTTTTTCTCATTTTTTATAATTCTATATATATCATCACTAATATTTAATCTTGTCTGATAGTCTAAAGCAGACATTGCCTCATCTAATAATAAGATATCAGGTTTTACAGCTAAAGTTCTAATAAGCGCACATCTTTGTCTCATTCCTCCAGATAAATTATTTGGATATTTATTAATAAAATCACCTAGACCATATGTATTTAATAATTTAATTACATATTTTTTATTTTCTAAAGAATCCAAACCTTTAATTTTAAGTCCAATTAAACAATTATCTAAAACTGTTTTAAATGGCAAAAGAGAATCACTTTGTAACATATAGGAAATATTATATCCATTCAGAATACTTATATTACCATCTGATTTATCAATTAAATTACAAAGAATAGAAAGTACAGTTGATTTACCACATCCACTAGGTCCAACAATTGATACAAATTCACCTTCATATATGTCAAAAGAAATATTATCAATAGCGTCAATTTCTTCTTTTTTAGTATGATATTTTTTACTAAGATTTGTAATTTCTAATATTTTTTTCATAAAACCTCCCAGAATAATTTATGATTAAAAATGATTATTGATAAGGACAAAAAAGAAAATCACATTAGTGATTTTCAATTTTATACATTAACTTATCATATGAAACTTTTTTATCTAATTCACCATAACTGATCATTATATCTTGTAAGTGATTGAAAGATTCTTTTTTAAATAATGTAGACTTTGGCCATACTTCAGTTTTTCTGTATCTTTTAACAGCATCTTTTATTTCACTTAAACTTGAATCAGGAAATTGATTTATAATAGCTTTTGCAACTTCTTCATCATTATGTGATAGAACATAATCTAATCCTTTTTGAATTGCTTTATCAAAGCTTTTTATTAAATCTTTATTAGAACTTATAAAGCTTTTTTTAGCTGAGAAAGATGTATAAGGTACGATACCACCCAAATCTCCAACACTAGCAACAACGTATCCATGTCCTTCTTTTTCTACAGAACTAGCAGTAGGTTCAAATAATGTTACAAAATCACCATATCCTCCTATAAAAGTTCCTCCCATAGCAGGAAATGCAATAGAAGTATCAATATTAACATCTTTTTTTGGATTAATACCATTTTGTAGTAAGGCATATTCAAGAGTCATTTCAGGCATACCAGCAGCTCTTCCTCCAATAATTGTTTTTCCTTTTAAGTCATCTAATTTAAAATTACTATATTTTTTTCTAGATACAATAAATGTTCCATCTTTTTGGGTTAACTGAGAAAATGTTTGTAAGTAATCTTTTTCTCCACCATTATAAACATATATTGTAGCCTCAGCACCACATAAACCAATATCTGCATCATTTGATAATAAGGCTGCAGTTACTTTATCTGCACCACTTGTTAATATCAAATCAATATCAATTCCATTTTCTTCAAAATAATTCTTTTCAATTGCAACATATAAAGGTGCATAAAAAACTGTATGAGCAACTTCGGCAAGAACTACTTTCTTCTTTTCATCACTCTTATTAAAATCAAATATTACAGAACTAATGATTATAAATATAGTTATAATACATAAACAATAAACAAATATTCTTTTTTTCATAAAACTCTCCTAACACTATATAATATGAATAACGCAAAAAAAAGTTATAATCTGTAGAAGAAAATATATAATAAGGATAAAAATACTTAGTAAAAAGAATGAATTCATAACTAAAAAAATATATAAACCAAATAAAGTTGACATTTTTAGAATAAAAATATATGATGTAAATGATAGTTGAATAATCAGTATCACAATAACTAATCAAAGAAAATTAGATAAATTTGATGCACTAAAATATATTGTAAAAAAGCAAAAAAAAAATAAACAATATAAAAAACTTGCATTATTTGGAAAAATGTGATACAATAACCAACATTAAGTGAGGGGGAATTAGAAAATGAAAAACTTGAAACAATTTGCAAAAAAATTATTAGCAATGATAGTAGCTACTACAATAATACTATCATCAACAACTACTGTTAATGCAGCATCAGAATCTATTCAACTAGGTGATGCATCATATTCAGGAAATTATATTGCTGGAGTATACTTCAGTGATAAAAAGACAACTGATGGTAGATACTTATATTGTGTTGAAATGCCAAAAAAGACAGCACAAAATGTTAAAGCAACTTTAGTAAAAAACAGTAAATATACTGATGGTGGATTAGTATATATCTTAAAAAATGGATATCCAAATAAATCTATCACAGGGGATAAACAAAAAGATTATTATATTACTCAAACTGCAGTTTGGTGGTATATAGATGAAGTTCATGGTACAACAAATTTAGGTGAACAATTTAAAAGCCAAGGATCAGATAATTATAACTTAAGAAAATATGTTATAAACTTAGTTAATGAAGGTGTTAAACATAAAAATGATGCAACATCAGCATCAGCAAAACTTAAATTATCAACAAGTAATATCTCAATGAATTTAGTAGATGGATATTATAAATCAACTAGTATCAAAGCTAGTGAAGTAGAAAATATCTCATCATATAAAGTAACATTAACAAATGCTCCAGAAGGAACAATTATTGAGTATAATGGAGATAAAAAATATACTGGAGAGTTTGAAGTAAAAGCAAATGATAGTTTTATTATAAAAGTACCAGAAAGTAAAGTAAGTAATGAAACATTATCAATCAAAGTTTCAGCAAAAGCTGTAGGTAGTGCTCAATATAAAGCGTATGAGTATCAACCAGTTGATAATTCAATGCAAAATGTAGCATTATTAGAAAAAACAGCAGTAAGTGTTACATCTGCTTTAACAATACAAGCTACTAAAGTAGAAAAACCAGTAATTAGTATCTTAAAAGTAGATCAAGAGACAAAGAAACCTTTAGCAGGTGCTGTATTACAAATTAAGAACTCAAAAGGTGAAGTAATATATAAATTTGATACAAAAAATGAAGCAGAAATAATAAATGATATTACTGAATATGGAACATATACAGTAGAAGAAGTATCTGCACCAGAAGGATACATCAAGAGCGATAGAACAGTTACATTTACAATTGATAAAGAACATTTATCACATCAAATAACATTTGAAAATGCAAAAGAAGTTTATGTTCCAAATACAGCAAATACTTCATCAATAATTATGGTTATTTTAGGTATTGTTTTAACAGGAGCTGGACTTAACTTTGTTTACAAGAATAGAAAGAAAGCCTAATAAAAATAATAAAGAAAAAAACTCCCCTAGTGTTACAGCTTTTATTGGAGCTTTACTAACACTAATTGGAGTTTTTTTCCTTTCATATAATTATATTCAAGCCGAAAAGGTATATGCATATGATTATATGTCAAAGGCATACTATAACGGAACAGATGTCGTAATCATTTCGGAGGAAGAAGCTCAAGAAGAGAATGATGACGGCTTACCTGAAGAAGTTACAGATGAATATATTGGATATTTAACAATACCAAAAATAAATTTAACAAAAGGATTCTTAGATATAAGATCAGCAGAAAATAATGTTGATAAAAATTTATTAGTAGTAAATGGATCTAATTATCCTGATAAAGATAAAGGTAATTTAATAATAGCAGGTCATTCAGGAACAGGATGGAATTCATTCTTCAATGATTTATATAAATTAAAAGAAAATGATACTGCATATGTAAATTATAAAGGAAAGAAGTATGTATATGTTATAAAAAACATATACACACAACCTAAAGTAGGCAAACTAGCAATATACAGAGATTATAGTAAAACAACATTGACATTAATAACATGTACAAATAATGATTCAACAACACAAACAGTATATATTGCAGAATTATCAAATATAGAATAAAAATTTAAGGGGGTTGAGGAAAATGAGTAAACTATCATTCATAGAGAAGTTAGGCATATTAATAAGTACATCAATGAAGTCAAAAATATTTTTACTATTTTTAATAGTATTAGTATTTTTAGGAATAGCATTATTTAGAACCAATAAAAAGAATGAAAAGTTAAACAAAGCAATTTATTGCATAACAACAATTATAATTGTTGCATTTATACTTATTACATATCATGAATCAATTGGGAAATTAATTACTTATATGATGAATAATTTCTTTGTAGCTGCATTTTTCCCAAACCTAGCAATATACATGGCAGCCTTAATTGCCACAAATATAATTCTATGGGTAAGTATATTTAGTTATAAATCTTCAAAGCAAATTAAAATATTAAATATAGTTGTTTACATTATTATGAATTATCTACTTGCATTAATTCTTAATACAGTAAAAACAGATAATTTAGATATATTTAGTCAAGCAGCTATTTATGAAAATAAAACAGCAAGTGCATTAATTTCATTATCTAGTACAATATTTATAATTTGGATTATATTCTTAGTAATATATAAAATATTACTTATATATTTAAGAAAAGATTATAAACCAAAAGTAAAGAAAATACTTGTAAAAAAGAAAGTAAAAAAACTACCAGAAAATTATTTACCACTTGATACTCCAGAATTTATCTATGGAACTGCACCAAAAAAGCATGTTGTAGTAGAAAATAGTCAAGAAGAGCAAATACTTAAAGAAATGGAAAGTAAATTTACTTTAGATGATTACAAGATAATGTCAAAAATACTAAAAGATAAAAAAATAGATAATATTGAAGAATATAATAGTAAAACATTAGATATTGATGACATAATTACAGATAAACCACAAGAGAAAGAAATAATAGAAGATGAAGTTATAGAAGATGAACAAATAGAATTAAAAAAATATAATGAATTATTAGAACTATATAGAATTGATTAACTACTCAAATAAATGAGTAGTTTTTCTTTTATTGAAAGACAAAATAATGTATAATTGAAAAAGACAGGAAGTGTGTAATATATGAATTTAGAAGAATTAAATGATAGACAGAAAGAAGCGGTTTTATATAATGAAGGGCCACTTTTAATAATTGCAGGAGCAGGAGCAGGAAAGACAAAAACTCTTACTACTAAAATAGCATATTTAATAGAAGAAAAAGGCGTAAGTCCATATAATATTCTAGCAATAACATTTACAAATAAAGCAGCAAAAGAAATGAAAGATAGAATTTATATGCAAATAGGAAGTATAGCAAAGAAACTTCAAGTATCAACTTTTCATAGCTTTGGTTTAAAATTATTAAGAGAAAATTTTGATGTTTTAGGATATGATAAGAATTTTGTAATTATGGATAGTGATGATTCCCTAACAGTAGTAAAAAAGATAATTAAAGATATGGGATATGATCCAAAAATATATAATCCAAGAGCTATTAGAAATAAAATAAGTAGTTGTAAGAATGAAATGATGTCACCAGAAGCATATGAAAGATTAGCAGTAAGTGACTATGAAAAAGTAGTAAAGGAAGTATATGAAAAATATAATTTAAAACTACAAAGAAATAATTCAGTAGATTTTGATGATTTACTTCTACTACCAATAGAATTATTTAAAAAACATCCTGATATATTAAAAAGATATCAAGAATTATATAAATATATTTTAATAGATGAGTACCAAGACACAAATGAAGCACAATATATTCTTACAAAGTTATTAAGTGAAAAAAATAGATTAATAACATGTGTAGGAGATGATTCTCAAAGTATTTATAGTTTTAGAGGAGCAAACTATAAAAATATTTTGAATTTTGAAAAAGACTACAAAGATGCAAAAACAATTTTATTAGAAGAAAACTATAGATCAACAAGTAATATCTTAGATGCTGCAAATCAAGTTATTAAAAACAATAAAATGAGAAAAGATAAAAATCTTTGGACATCACGTGGTGTAGGAGAAAAGATAAAATATTATAGGGCCTATAACGAAAGAGATGAAGCTCAATACGTTATAAGAAAAATTAAAGAATTAATAAATAGAGATGTTGAATATAAAGATATTGCAGTACTATATAGAACTAATGCACAATCACGTGTCTTAGAAGAAGAAATGTTAAAAGAAAATATGCCATATAGAGTAGTAGGTTCATTTTATTTCTATTCAAGAAAAGAAATTAAAGATTTAATTGCATACCTAAGATTAATACATAATTCTAAAGATAATGTTTCACTTCTTAGAGTTATAAATACTCCTAAAAGAGGAATAGGATTAAAAACAATAGATAATCTAACAAGAAAAGCAGATGAAGAAGGTACAAGTATTTATGAAGCGATTACATCAGGAAAAGAATTACAATTTAAAGAATTAATTGAAAGGTTAAAGAAGGTATCAGAAGATTTAACACTTACTGAATTAATTGATAAGGTATTAGATGCAACAGGAATGAAACAAGAACTAGAAAGTGAAGGTACTCTAGAAGCAGAAGTTAGGCTAGAAAACTTAGAGGAATTTAAGTCAATTACTAAATCTTTTGAAGAAAGAGAAGGATTAATATCTTTAGAAGATTTCTTACTTGAGATTAGTTTAATTAGTGATGTTGAAGAATACAAAGATGATCCAAATAGAATAAGTTTAATGACAGTACATTCTGTTAAAGGACTAGAATTTAATCATGTATTTGTAGTAGGAATGGAAGAAGGAATATTTCCACATATGAACTCTTTAATGGAAAACTCTGAAATAGAAGAAGAAAGACGTCTTTGCTATGTGGCTATCACAAGAGCAAAAGATGATCTACACCTAGTAAATGCTAGAAGAAGAACATTATATGGTAATGAACAGATTAACCCTGTAAGTAGATTTATTGGAGAAATAAATAGTGATTTACTCGAAACAAATGCAAAAGAAGAAATTCCAAAGAAAGAAGAAAAAATAGAAGTAGGGGAAATGTTTAGAGAAGAGGAAGTAGACTATCAAGTAGGAGACTTTGTATATCACGAAACATTTGGAACAGGTAAAGTAGTAGAAGTTACAAATACTCTTGTAAGTGTAGCCTTCAAACATCCACATGGAATAAAGAAATTAATGAAAAATCATAAGAAACTATCCAAGGTGTAGTTTCTTTTATTTACAACAAAAAGATATATATTCTAAAAAGAATTATGTTATAATTAAAATACAATTATCAATTAGGAGGAAATTAAATGAATAAAGATATAACATTAGTTATTTTAGCGGCAGGAATGGGAAGCAGATTTGGAGGATTAAAACAAATTGAACCAATGGGTCCAAATGGAGAGTTTATAATTGATTACTCTATATATGATGCAATTAAAGCAGGGTTTAATAAAGTGGTATTTTTAATAAAAGAAGAAAACTATGATATTTTTAAAGAAACAATAGGTTCTAGAGTGGAACCTCATATAAAAGTAGAATACTGTTTCCAAAAGAATGATAATTTGCCTGAAGGATACTCTCTTCCAGAGACAAGAGTTAAACCTCTTGGAACAGCCCATGCAATCCTATGTTGTAATGGAAAAGTAAACGAACCATTTATGATTATTAATGCAGATGATTTCTACGGAAGAGATGCATTTATTAAAGGAGCAGATTTTCTTAAAAATCTAAAAGATGAAAAACCATATCCATATGGAATGATAGGATATTTAGTAAAGAATACTATTACTGAAAATGGAACTGTAAAAAGAGGAGTATGTAATATAGATAATGGCTATCTTACAAAGATTACAGAAAGTTCAGTAGGTAGAAATGAAGAGGGAATAATTAAAGCAAAACCATTAGATGAAACACTTCCAGAATTTTCTGTAGAAGAAGATGATACAGTTTCAATGAATATGTTATTATTTACACCAAGTATTTTTAAATATATAGATGATCACTTTAAAGAATTCCTAGATAAAAGTAAAGACAATTTGGAAAAGTGCGAATATTTAATACCAGATGTGTTATTTGAGTCAATTGAAGAAAATTATTCAACATGTGAAGTTATTTCAACAAGTGCAACATGGTATGGAGTAACTTATAAAGAAGATGCCCCAGAAGTAAAAGAAGAATTAAAGAAGATGCATGAAAATGGAGAATATCCACAATACTTGTGGAAATAATTTTTAAAAAGAGAGTAATCTCTTTTTTTATATGTGGAAAAAATGATATAATATTTGTAGATAGGTGATAACATGAAAGAAAGAATGAATGAATTAATAGATATAATAAATGAAGCAGATTATAATTATCATACACTTGATAATCCAACTATAACAGATCAAGAATATGATAATTATTTAAGAGAATTATTTGAAATAGAAGAAGAACATCCAGAATGGGTAAGAGAAGATTCTCCAACTCAACATGCTGGTGGAAAAATAATAGAGGGATTTGAAAAAGTAACACATAAAATTCCTATGATGTCATTAAGTGATGT
>Ga0256404_1012831_pt1 | contig 10783 bp, 14 predicted proteins | sample RumenRJG_01DNA_FD_185990 | JGI IMG/M metagenome (GOLD analysis project Ga0256404, IMG submission 185990) | Bovine rumen microbial communities from Lethbridge, Alberta, Canada - RJG_01 | ecosystem: Host-associated > Mammals > Digestive system > Stomach > Rumen | place: Canada: Alberta | collected...
GCTAAATCACCCTCGAATAATTAACACTCACCGCACCCATTATACAACATAATTTGAAAATCAAAGAATTAAGGGGTGTCTCAAAAACGTGAGATGACCTGTAATTCGCATTTAGTCAGAATGACTGCTGATTATCCTATCTAAGGGTTGCCCCTCAATAGGAATTATATCATGCCAAGTAAAGAGATATTGATTATATTAGGGTTTCCGCCTTGAACGGAGCCTTTTTTGTGTACTCATCGAAAAATGTAATATTACATTTTCAAAATTTTCGCAAAAAGCGGGGGGCCAAAATGGGGGTCAATGTCCAGTAATAGTGAAGGGAACATTTTGACACATTTTTCTACAGAAAGACCACATAATTTTGCCCTCTCCCATTTCTAGTTAGTAAAGGGGTATTTAACCTTCATCGATCTTTGACAACTGAATAAACTCCCGCAAAAGCAAAAGGCATCCACAGGGTTTCAGGGTCTCCCCTGACAAGCTGTTTTTGTCTTTGTGCGTACAAAGACGTTGCTTGCTTCTCCGTTATCCATTTTGCAGGCAACAACCGACCGTGACCTCAAGCGTCGCATGAACCCGACGCTTTACATTCCCGATAACAGGGAAAATTTGATTTAAGGAGGTCATCTTATGACTGACACAGATAATTTTATGGCTCCCCCAAAAGGAGAACAGATCAAAGCGGTTTCGGGTTCAACCAACAGGAAGGAAGTGCCCATCTCCGATAAGGCTCTCCTTACTCTGGAAGAGGCGGCGGTGTACTTCAACATCGGAATGCAGAAACTCCGTGAGCTTACGGGTGATGATCACTGTCCCTATGTCTTATGGAACGGCAGTAAGAGACTCATCAAGAGGAAGCCGTTTGAAGAGTATCTGTTTAGACAGTTTTCGGTCTGACACTGTTTTTTCCTTCAAGATAGGTGTTCCCGGGTTTATAATGAACCTGGGACATCTTCTGGGAAACTAACGGAGGTTCATAGAAGATGAAGAATAAAAGATATACCCAAAACAAAACTAAACTAAGGAACGGAGAGTATCAAAGAAGCAACAAGACTTTTCAGTACAGTTGGTACGACAAAAGCGGCAAACGGCATTATCTATATGCCAAGACCCTTCCCGAGCTGAGGAAGAAAGAGGAAGAACTCTTAAGAGACACCTTAGACGGTATCGACTATACAAAGCTCAATGCCACCATAAACTCGTATTTCGAGCTGTGGAAGAAGGTTAAGACCGGTATAAGGGAAACAACCTTTGCCTCTTACGTCAGGTATTACAAGCGATATGTAGAGCCTGAATTCGGTAAGATGAAACTGAGGGATGTAACTTACAGCAGCATCGTAATGTTCCTCAAGGACACGGCAACTAAGCGCAACCTGAGCTTTGGAAGCATAAGAAACATCAAGGTAGTTCTCTCAATGGTCATTGATGTAGCCGTCAAAGATGATGTTCTAAAGGGCAATCCCTGCAGAGGAGTCCTAAGAGAGTTCCAGAGAGAGTATGAGAAAGACACCAAAGAGGTTAGGGCTCTTACCCTCAAAGAACAGAAGACCTTTGAGTCCTTCTTAGCCAAGCCGGGTAAATACCACAGATACTATCCTGTATTTACAGTGATGTTATGGACCGGTATGAGAGTCGGCGAAGTACTGGGATTAAGGTGGGAAGATATCGATTTCGAAAATAACGAGATCAATATCAACCATACACTCCTGTACTACGATAAGGGAAAGGGTGACGGAAGTGATTACAAGATCAATCCGCCTAAGACCAAGAATAGCAAGCGTACCATACCAATGCTACCGGTAGTCAGAGAAGCTTTGCAAAAGGAAAAAGAGTTTCAGGACCTTTTCGGGATCAAGTGCGAATCAGTTATAGACGGTTATACAGACTTTGTATTCCTCAACAGCAAGGGACATGTCTGGCACCACAAGAAACTGAACTACAAGCTCACAAAGATCTGCGAAGCAATAAATGCGGAGATGCAAGGCATAGGGGATGAGTTCCCCCACGTACACAATCATATGCTCAGGCACACATTCGCTACAAGAATGAGGGAAGCCGGAGCAGACATGAAAGCAGTATCCGACATGATGGGCCACGAAGGCATCCTGATAACGCTCAAGACCTACACAGACGCTTCGCGCGAGTTCAAGAACAGAGAGATTGCAGTCCTCAAGGATTATTATGAGAACGCAATCTAAGGAAAACCGAGCTTACCACTAAACTTACCACTAATTACGGCAGTTTCAGGCAGATTTTTAACACATCACAAAATCGGCAGAATCGCCTGAAAGCCCTATAACAGAGGCACTTTTAGAGAGTTGGGCAGTATTACGGAACATAAAAGATTACTGCCCCCCTTCTCCGCCAAAACAGTTTATGAAGTCCCGGAAAGCCTTATTTCCGGGGCTTTTTCATTTTCGCAAAACCCCAAATGCAACAAAATATGCAGCTAATAAAGCCCCGGTGTTGAGTAACTAGGGCTTTGATCAATAAAATTGTGAGATATCAGAATAAATGCTATAAGTTTATGCCTTCAGGTATTTCTCCTCAAACATAAACATTAAGCTTCTGTATGTTGCATAGATTTCTTCCATGTGATCATTCATCCAATCAGCTGCAGCTTTTTGTTCTTCTCTGCCCTCATATCCGGCTTCGATTATTTCCGCCATTTGTTCGTGACCGTTTTGTTTCAGCCAACTGCATGCCCGTAGAACATTCTCCTTCACATTGTCTTCATAGACATTCTCGTAAAATGTATAGATTCCTTCATGGTATGTCTGAAAGTCGATGCTATACAATTGATGATACGCATTGACAATATCGTCCTGCAGACTTTTCAGATACTCGTCTCCATAAATGGCATCTTCAAAATTACCCAAAACATTATCGTCTTCAATCTCATCCCAAACAACAGCGTACGCATTAATATGGTCAGATCGCTCCGGCCATTTCCGAAGTCGATCCATTACACCAATAAATTCTTCTTTATTGGATATTGATTTACTCATATGCTTTGGTCACCCCTACCTATATTCTCCTTAATCGTTAAAACTATTGATTTAATCGACTATCATCAGCTGTTAAGTGCATCTATAAGTGCTTCGAGTTGTTCCTGGCCTTCAGGACCTAATACCGAATCTGAATCACCATACTCATCGTCGGTAGCGATAACCTGAAAGAACGGTTTGACGGTTAACCCTTTTACGATGTATTCGTATATTGTCTTCAGATCACGGGTAAAACCGTGCTTGCTGATAAACTTATCGAATACTTCACTGTAATCAGTCTCATCGTCGTCTTCGTCATCGGATTCTTCATAAGCCTCTGTAAAAGCTTCTTCTGAACTTAAAGTATCAAGATCCCAGAAATCAGCTAAAAGTGAAGACCCTTTCAAGGCCGCGATTATATTCATGAACTCATTTATATTCCGTGATACTATCCCGCATTGTCCCTCTGTGCCGATATATCCGATAAGCTCATCATCAAGAACTACCCATAAAGCGCCCGTCGCATCTCTGGCAAAAGCCTTAATGCTCTTATAACTTGATTCTCCGGGTCCCATCAAGTCTTCAAATTCCTGCCGGAAGTTTTCCTCCAGATCCTTTACCCAGTCTTCATCATAGATCTCTACATCACGGGAATAGAATGCATCGCACAGCTCCTCGTCATCAATTATCTCTTCCAAAAACGCACGGACATTCTCCGGCAGATTCGTATTACCGTATTTCATTTAGACCTCCCCTTAATTCTTGTATCCTGCTTCATAACCATGATCAACATAGTTCTTCAATTCATTTGCTATCGAAAGATATTCATCCAGATCCAATTCAACCATGTTTAACAGATCAACATCATCTATATGCAGTTTTGCTCCGAAAATCTTTATCTTTTTGCCGTTTGAGACCGAGAAGATCTTGAATCCGGCATCCCCGATCTCCTGCAGTTCCCACCAAACATATTTATAATCCTGATCCGTTTCCATATCTTCGGCATAAAGAGTCTTGAACAGCTTGTCTTTTTCGAGCTCATATAAGTCAGGATCGATAACAGGATTCATAAAAGGACTGTCATCCCGCGTAAGATGATAAAGATCAAAGTTCAATGTGGTATTACGGACAGTATCGGGATAAATAGTATTATCAAGGAACAGGAACACTATCCCGCTCTGATAAGTACCGGACACTTCCCATTCCCTGATGCGCTCGATAATAAAGCCAAACTTGCACGGATCACCGATTACCATATATCTCTCCATCCTTTATTGGTTTCCCCACTTTAAATCTTTGCTTATCAATTTCATTATCATTCAGCCATTCCATATTTACCTCTTTCCCGCACAAAACCCGGATCTCATATCAATCTGCATCTAAGCTAAGGCTTTCCAGAAACTTAGAGAAGGAATCCGCCACCTTGCTTTTTACCAGGTATCCCGTATCGGCATCCTCATATTCATGATTGCAAAGGTACACTGTTCCATAATCGTCACTATTAAGTGACAGGCACAGATAATTTCCGCCCGGATCTAAAGCGAAAGGAATATCACTTTTTCCGAGTGCCTCATCATTCCACAGATTCATACAGTTGTTCTTAAGATCATTGTAACTGCCGTCCTCATTTGTGTTCAGAATGAAGAACTCCTGTATTACCGAGTGATTGATTCTTTCCGTTACTTCATCGAAGAACTCGAAAACATAATCTCCGTCAGGCATTCCGCCATTAGATTCCTCCAGAAATGACTTGTAGTCTTCCGGAAGAACTATCGAAAGATCCTGCTCAAAACTCCTGATTTCCTCAGAAGTAATTTTTTCTCCGCTGTCGTTCAATTTCATCTTCATACCTTTATCCTCCACAAAAATCGTTATTAATTCCTGATTATTATCTATCTAATAACAATTTCCTGTCGTTAAGTTTATCTGTCTGATACCTATATTCTCCTTAATCGTTAAAACTGTTTATTATCTAAGGGTTACCCAAATCTCAAACAAATTTATTATATCATCACTTAAACTACCAATTATGGTTAAGCAAAAAAGAATGTCGATTTCAGAGTCACAAAAACCCGATAAAAAAGTGCAACAAAAAATGCAACAAAATCTGCAAGATTTACGTAGATTTATAAAGATTTACATAAAAACGAAATAGCCCAGAACCCTTTATTCTTAGGGTTTTGCGGTAATTATAGAGGGTTATAAATAATAAATATTCGTGCCCCCCTTCTCCGCCAAAAACGTAATGGGCGTCGTAAAAAGTCAATAAATACAAGGGTTTGTGAGATTTCGCCTATTCTTGAGAATGTAGTTTACTACAAACTTACTACAGACTTTACGACAAAATAAAAAGTATGCCCAAAGATCAACGACCGGATGAAAGTCCGGTCGTTGTTTTTCTTGAAGCAGGTATTCCTGCTATTCTGTAATAAGAAGGTGTTTGAATTCTGGTTTTGCTCCGTGGATAACGGAGCAGCAAGCAACGCGTTTGTGTACACAAACACAGAAAATGCTTGTCAGGGATGTCCCTGAGACCCATTTAAAATCCCGAGATTGCTCTCGGGATTGGATTAGATAATTCAGGATATACCATTCTATTATTCAATAATGCCGCAAGCGTTAGGTTGGGATCTCATTGCCTGTAGCCGTAGCGCCCAGTAAACATATGGTGCAGTGTTCCTACCGCAGCTTCTTCCTCTCTGGGTGCACAATACAGAGCATAGCTTACAGAAGTACAATTAGGATCTTTTGTGAAGTGATCACGGGTGTCAAAGCTGTCGAGAGCGTTATAGACAAACTCCATTACTTCGCTGCCCTCTGCATCAGTCAGAGACCTGTCTGTCCACATCGAGATACCATTAAAATATATGTTGTAGATATCTTTATTTTTTGTCTCGATCAGCTCATCCTGCTCGATCGTTATATCATATTTGTCAGTCAACGGTGACAGGTCAGTTCTGTTGAGGAATTCTTTAAGATAGTAGTAATCAAAATCTCTACAATAGTAAGATGCAACCGGCTTACTCTTATTCGAATACTCATGATACCTCTCTTCAACAGTATATGTGAATCCATATTCAGAATCGGTGAATTTATGTATGAGGATATCTGTGTCATTTGTAGTGACAGTATAAGAATCAATCTCTTCACAAGGTCCGCACCAATACTCGGCGAACTCCTTTGCGTTGGCAAATGAAGAATCATAAGGATGTTCTTTGCTCGTTGATGAGCACCCGGAGAATATGAATAGCACAGACGCCAATAACAAAGAAATAATCTTAGATTTGACAATCATTATTCTCATATTTCCGTTTCCTGTTTATTATCCTATCTAAGGGTTGCCCCTCAATAGGAATTATATCATGCCAAGTAAAGAAATATTGATTTTATTAGGGTTCACTTCATAAGAGTGCCCTGATGTTATTCGATAAGCATGCAAATCTGAAATATAAATTCGGTAACAGAGGCTTATAGCCTCAGAGCAAACCACCCGTTTGACGGGTGGTGCTGATTTGTTTATGATTTATTCTTCTTCGCTTTTCTCTTAAGAGTTTCATATTCGGCTGCTGTACAACAGTATACGGCTACGCATAAAGCGAGAATTATATAATTGATTCCCAATGCACCTGTGACCCATCCGTAGATAGTAATGGTTATCAATCCAATAAGGGCACAGCTGAAAATAATCATTATTACCTTATAAACATTAAGTAATGTTATCTTCTTTTCGTTTGTCTCATTCATAGTTGTTTTCCTCTCTGTTTCTTTGAGTTTTCTTTTGACAATTCGAGGATAACAAATTGAATTCATAACAAACGCGATCTGTCGTGAATGGTGTTAAATCAGTTGTGAATTGCAAATGAACTGCGGTTTATATCACCCGAATCCGTGATCGACATGTTCCCAGCATCCGTCCTTGGTCCTTATCAGGATCCAGCTCCAGTTCTCGTAAGTCTGATACTCGTTAAGAGAACTGTCACCCGGTTGTTTATATGTTTTGAATTCAGACTTCAGGACCATTGTCTCAACACCTTTTATTTCACTCTCGGCTTTGCTTTCCTCATCTCCGGCATAGTAAATAAGTGTCAGTTCACAGCCATTCCAGTCTTTGCGAAAGTCCATCTCGACAGTATCAATCGCGTCCTGTATATCTTCCTGTGTAAATATAGATGACTCCACATATCTTGTTTGTACATTATCAACCAGTCCGGGTCCAATGCCGAGTTCCACTCCTAAAGCAGTGAAGAATAAAACTATGCCTGCTGTCAAAAGGACCAGAACAGCAGCAACAATTGATATCGCTATCTTGAAATTACGCTTGCGCCTGGCAGCATCCCTTGCCATCTGATCGTTAAGTATCGCGAGCTGGGAAGAGATCTTCTCGATATCGGAAGGTTGTATCTGAGCATCCTGTGGCTGCCCTAAGAGATCACTTACCGGAACTTCCAAGACCTCTGCGAGCTTTTCGAGCATGTCGGCATCGGGTACGGAATAACCCTTTTCCCATTTGGATACAGTCTGTCTGACTATATTTAAAGCCTGCGCAAGTGTCTCCTGCGTATAACCTTTTTGCTTTCTTAAATTCTTGATGTTGTCACTAAGCATTTTTGTACCTCCTTGGCCCATGTCAAAGGTATAACTATTTCACGGCCAGGACTCAAGCAACGCAAATTAACATTGCTCTATTGCTATATGTAATAACATAATAACATTTGAAACTGGGTATATTGCAGATCAAGTAGCTATACCGTTCATGCCCATCTTTTCTGTCAGATCACCAAGACTTTTATCGAACTGGGCTTGTGAGATTGCTCCGTGCTCCAGGAACATTTCCAGAGTTTTCTTCTGTTCGAGATATAACTGTATGCGCTTTTGTTCAGGGGAGAGCTGCTCCCATTCTAATTGATCCATTGTTAATGTCCTTGAATGTTTTTACGTCGGTCATTATAGCACCGGGAGGGTGAGCTTAGGGTTCGATTAATAGGACAATTCTCTTGCTGAGCGCCCGAAAAAAGTTCGAAAAAAGTTCCTATTACCAGGTCCATGGGCAGCTATTTGACATAAGCAGATGATGAATATACAATATATCAAAATGATATATTTGAAGCAGGGAAAAGAGCATGAAAACAGCAATCGTTTACTATTCGCTTCAGGGCAACACAAGATATGTGGCAGAGAAAGTAGCAGGAGAGACCGGAGCAGATCTGATCGAGCTCATTCCTGTTAAGGCGTATCCTGATAAAGGCATGATCAAGTTCATATGGGGCGGTTCAGCTGTGACATTCAAGAAAAAGCCTGATCTTAAGCCATACAGCTTCGATTCATCAGATTATGATCTCGTTATTCTCGCGACTCCCGTGTGGGCAGGCTCATATACTCCGCCGCTTAGGACATTCCTTGAAGATAACGATCTAACAGGGAAGAAGATAGCGGTAATAGCAACATCTGCGGGCGGTGATTCATCCAAGTGCATCAATGCGCTTAAGGAAGCTTCAAAAGCTGAATCTTTAGCGGCTCAGCTGAGCCTCATCGATCCCAAGGATAAGCCGTCAGAGGAGAATGAGAAGCTGATCGCGGAATTCATCAGACAAGTAAAGGGATCATGAAGTACGCTTCTCGTGCTTTCTTCTGACTTCTTTAGCTTTTTCGATTATCTTGTCCTTCCAGTCGTCATCCTGCGCATCGAGCTGATAAGCATCGAATCCGAATTCGCGCGCATATGAACAGATGACGCTCTCGTCGTCTACATGGAGTGAGATCCTGTAGCGGTTCGGTACCTTTTGCGGAAGTATCTGCGATCTGCCTTTCTGTACTTCCTTAAGATGCCTTGTGCCATTTACTATGCCGTCGAACTTTACTCCGTAGTGACGGAACAAGCCCTTGATATACCTTTCAGATCGAAAAGAAGAAGTATATATCCATACCTCGTAACCCATCTTTTGTAAGGTGTTGATCAGATCAGGCGTGCCGAGCCTTAACCTCTCTTTATATATGTTTTTGAGAGGGAATGGCAGTTCCGGCTCTGTCTTGTGAGTCTTCGGATTTACGAAAAGGACTTCATCCAGATCGAACGATACTCTTATTTTTTCCTGTTCATTTTTTACCGGCACGTTTCTCGATCTCCTCGATAATGGCGATAGTGTTTTTAGACCAATCCTCTCCGGAGGAATCGATCGCATGTTCTTCAAATGAGTCTGTATCTCTGTTTGTCTCAAGTACTGAGTTGTTATCTATATGAAGAGTCAGTTTGTATTTATTTGCGATTAGTTCCTTCATCTTAAGGCTTTTCTCATTCATGTTCTGCCTGTGCTTTTCGATTCCTGTGATTATTCCGTCGACATGTACCGAGTAAGCCTTGAAGAATTTCTGTATATCATCTATCGAATAGTAATCTGCAGCATAGACCCAGATATCGTATCCGTGTTTAACAAGATAGTAGAAGAGGGCAGGGATACCGAGCCTTACCCTTTGTTTGAATCTCAGGCTCAGAGGGAACATGAATGCCTTTTTCTCTATATATGGATAGTCTGAAGATCTGAAGACGACTTCATCCAGATCTATGGCGGCGCGCTTATCGTGCATTGAGTTCTCCAGAAGAGTCTTGATATCGGATTCGGTAGCGCAGTTGATAATCCTGACAGGAACCTTCTTTATTCCGCAGCGCATGGCGGCTACCCATCTGTGATGACCGTTAAGAATGAGATAGCCGTGAGGCCTTAACTTCTCGACTGTAAGAGGTTCATCAAAAGGATAGATGTTGAGTTTTATGGCATCCGAGAATTTGGCCACATATTCGCCTATGATCCTCTCGCTCGGCCCAACGGATTCCACTGCGAATTCGTCATCCGCATTTGCATGAAGGTTCTTGCAGGAAACGCTCCTGACCAAAAGCCTTTCTGGCAGGCCTGCGCGGACGGGGATAGAAATACCCTTCTGCTTGTCCAAGTCGTTCTGAATGTATTCTGTCAATTGCGTACGTGCCATAACCGGATGTTATATAATGCAAAAGCGCCAGCAGTTCCGATAAGGAAATTATACTACGCAATACAGGGTTCTATGTATTATCTGCCGCAAGTCTCCTGTATCGATCCGACAAATAGCAATGTATTATTTTAAAATAATACGCGACTTTTAAAATAAACTTTATAAAAAAACTTTCAAAACACGAAAAAAAGTCCTTGACAGAATAGGTCTGCCGAATTACAATAATCGAGCACTTTGACGGCGGCACAACGAAAATGTGCCTGGAAATCAAAGGAAAGCGCGGATCTTGAAAATTGAATAGAATGCAAAACTTGAAGTAAAACGGACCTTTTTCAATTCTAAGAATTGAGTTTTTATTAAAGTAATTTGAGCCAAACATGGCTCTCAAAAAATTTTTTTTGAGAGTTCGATCCTGGCTCAGGATGAACGCTGGCGGCGTGCTTAACACATGCAAGTCGAACGGGGTTTAAGAAGGAAGCTTGCTTTCATTTTAAACCTAGTGGCGGACGGGTGAGTAACGCGTGAGGAACCTGCCCTTCAGTGGGGAACAACAACTGGAAACGGTTGCTAATACCGCATAATGTCGGATTGCCGCATGACGAACCGACCAAAGGATTTATTCGCTGAAGGATGGCCTCGCGTCCGATTAGGCAGTTGGTGAGGTAACGGCCCACCAAACCTACGATCGGTAGCCGAACTGAGAGGTTGATCGGCCACATTGGGACTGAGACACGGCCCAGACTCCTACGGGAGGCAGCAGTGGGGAATATTGGGCAATGGGCGAAAGCCTGACCCAGCAACGCCGCGTG
>Ga0256404_1012834_pt1 | contig 10781 bp, 9 predicted proteins | sample RumenRJG_01DNA_FD_185990 | JGI IMG/M metagenome (GOLD analysis project Ga0256404, IMG submission 185990) | Bovine rumen microbial communities from Lethbridge, Alberta, Canada - RJG_01 | ecosystem: Host-associated > Mammals > Digestive system > Stomach > Rumen | place: Canada: Alberta | collected...
ACTAGAAATATTGAGAAAGTGACATACGATGATCAGACCATGGTATGTCAAATTCCTAAGAAGATCCAAGAAGTGCTAACTGCTATTGGCGTGGACGTGCTACGTAAAATTTAGAGTTTCTGTGTTAGAAAAGGCTATAGCTCAAATTAAAGAGAAGAAATATGGTCAAACTGCTGATGCACCAACAGAAATTGTATCTTTAGCGCTAGTGTTTAACCAGGTGAAAAGGCAGATCACAAAGTACAAAAAGGTTGTTGCATAATTTACTAAGATAAGGCTCTTTTAAAGTACTAAATGAGACTTTTTCAATGCTTTGTATGATCAATGTTTAGTACAAAAAATCTGCAGGATCTCTGTCGTGATCGATACCAAAGATTACAAACAAGAACATGGTCAAGAACAAGAAGAATAGAGCTAACTTAAACTTCTTTTTGACAAAGAAATAGGCCGATACCGCCATCGACACATATTGAGAGAATCTAAAGATATAGGCAAGTGGGGGACACAGGCGCATTAGTACAGCCATTGCTACAATACCAAAGACTGTTGAGATGATGCGCTTTTTGATAAACTTACCAATTCTACCTAGCTCGCCTAATTGCAACCACATCCACACCAAGATAAAGGCTAAGGCAACAACAATGAGAATTCTTGCAAATATGACCATAAAATTAAAAAATGATGAAAAGCCTCCTAAGTTTTCCTTAAGAGGCTTTCTTATCTAAGGGATTAAAGCTTAATCAGCCTTATTACGATTCATAAACTTATTTAAAGTCTCAATGTCTTGAGTACGAATGGTAAAGGCCTCATCAGTTAAGTCTAAAGTTAACTCCTCAGCATCATTCATTGCGGTAATGCAGAAGTCATCTAAAGCCTTTTGCGCTGCCTCTTTATCAGTCTTAATTAGCTCTAAATACTCTTTTTCAAACTCAACTTGACGCTTAGCTATGTCGTTTTCAAGTTTAGCGTAAGCTGCCTTTACAATTGGAGCTAACTTTGGATAGTCAGTCATCACTAAAGTCTGAAGTTTTCTAAACTTCCAATAAGGACTATGTCTATCAGCTTTGTTGCTAGCTGCTGCCCATGATTTAGGATAATGTGACATGCCTGCATAAATTGGTATGTAGATAGCTAAATCAGGCATACCTTGACCAAAATAGGTAACCTCTCCAATAGCTCTAGGAAGCCATGGGCGAACCTGCATGATGTGAGATTGATAGGTTCTAAAGATTGAAATTGGTCTAAAGGTCTCTGAGTTACCTTTTAAACCTTTAGAGTATGGATCATGTTTAGAAAGCTCACCAGTTTCAAAGTGATTTCTAAAGACTTTCTTAATATCATTTACAGTAAGCTTATTATCAGGCTTTACGTAATTAGGCATATCTACGCCTTTCATGACATCTTGCTTTAAGCTAGGGGTTAAGATCTTTTGCATCTGCCATACACGAGGATAGTTGTAGATAAGATCTTTATCGCCATCACGAGCATAAGCGTGAGTAAAGTTAAACTCCCCTTCTTCTTTTTTATAAAGACCATTATCAATGGCGTACTGAACTAATCCTTTTGAAGCGATAAAATTATCATCACCTTCAATATAGGTAGTAAGTCTGCCTTGATTTGCTGAAGCTAGGTATTTATCCTTTGGAGTTCTTTGAGCTAAGAAATGATGGCCTGAGCCTGTCTCTAAATACCAAGACTCTTTTTCATCCACTAAGATAATGCCAAAGCCTTCGCCTGCACCAATAGTCTCAATAATGCCACCGATTAACTGCACACCTTCACGAGCAGAATGCACTCTTGGCAAAACTACACCAGGGATATCATCTTCAGTGATACCATCTTGAGTGTTATAAGGATCGTTTTTTAAAGCCTCAGGTTTAGCGTAAATTGTCTCTGTTCCTGAAAAGCCCACACCAGCTTCATTAAAGCCTGTAGATCCACGCACTTTAGTTTTCCAATTAGGAGCAGCGCTATAACGTAAACCATTTTCTGGTAATGGGTAGCTAAAGTCAGTCATATGATTATGATCTCTAGCATAGTACATACCCTTCACGCCTTTAGTGGCAGGATAAATAGTTAAGTGAGCTGGGCGGAAAGCAGAACCGTCAGCAGTTCTTGCAATAATTAAAGATCCATCTTTAGTTGCTTCTGAACCTACAACTACAGAAGTACAACCTAGTGCGCTTTTAGATAAGATCAAACAAGTAAGAGTAATGGCTAATGTTTTAATTGTTGGTTTTATAACTTTCATTTTTTTTATCTTCGGAATATTCTTTTTAAATACGATTGATAATTAAAGTAAATTCTTTGTTAAAGCGTGGCTAGAATATTGCAAAGGCTAAAGATCTTCAAAGTGCAATTGTAAAAAGTTTGAGCAATGGCATGAAAAGTGTGCGATTTTTAATTTTTTTTGCGATCTAGGTAAAATAACGGTTTAAAGCCCTTATCTATCCTATTTTTACAATTGTTGCGACACGGGTAATTACCAGGCTTTAGAAAAATTCTTGTAAATAATCGTAAAAAAGTATTGACGAGATTAAATCTTGATATATAATGCAAAGGCTTTTTAACGAAGTCACTTCGTTAAGCGCTATCAAGTTGGGGGTATAGCTCAGCTGGGAGAGCATCTGCTTTGCAAGCAGAGGGTCAACGGTTCGATCCCGTTTACCTCCACCAGAACTTGATAAACCCGTGGGGGTATAGCTCAGCTGGGAGAGCATCTGCTTTGCAAGCAGAGGGTCAACGGTTCGATCCCGTTTACCTCCACCATCTTAAACGATGTAAAAATTTTCCTCTGTGGGGGTATAGCTCAGCTGGGAGAGCATCTGCTTTGCAAGCAGAGGGTCAACGGTTCGATCCCGTTTACCTCCACCATCTAAATGATGTAAAACTTTCCTCTTTGTGGGGGTATAGCTCAGCTGGGAGAGCATCTGCTTTGCAAGCAGAGGGTCAACGGTTCGATCCCGTTTACCTCCACCATCTTATTTTTCCAAAGCTCAACAAAATCAATCGTAGAGTTGTTGTATCTGCAATTTACGAAGAACTATTTATTTTTATTCTTTAAATTCAGTTAGTTAATTAAACAATAAATTTTCAACACTAAAGAATTGTGTAACGACTCTTTCACATAATGCAGTTTTAAAATTGCTGTTTTTTCACATTATGCAAGTTTGTTTTGGCCCAAATTTCACATAATGTTGAGTAAGCCCAATCAAACTTACAAACTTTCCTTGCCCTAAATTTAAAATTTTCTTGACCTTAAAGAATTTTTCTATATAATTGTTCTCACTTTGACGTGGGGTTATAGCTCAGTTGGGAGAGCGCTTGCATGGCATGCAAGAGGTCATCGGTTCGATCCCGTTTAGCTCCACCATCTAAATGATGTAAAACTTTCCTCTACGTGGGGGTATAGCTCAGCTGGGAGAGCATCTGCTTTGCAAGCAGAGGGTCAACGGTTCGATCCCGTTTACCTCCACCATCTAAATTTCTAATCAAATCAAAGACTTTTCACCTACAAAAATACAAATCTTGTGCAATAGAGTGCTTGTTTTTTGCCTATGTTTATTAAAGACTTGATATAATAAGCTCAGTTTACTTATAAGATTTTGAGGATTTTATGAAACTTAAGATTTCTAGCATTGCACTAGCTTTAAGCTTAGGCTTAGCTTTTAATGCTAACGCAGCTGATTTAATGGATATCTATAAAGAAGCATTAGCTCGTGATACCACTGTAGCTGCAGCTAAGGCAGATGCAGATGCTGCTAAAGCAGGTCTATCAGAGGCAACTGCAGCCCTATTGCCACAAATTGATGTTGTAGGCTCTATTCAAAAGACAAGAACTAACCTAAATAAGCAAACAGGTTTCCGCGCTAGCAATAAAACCGCACAGGCAGGATTAAACCTATCACAATCACTATGGCGTCACAGCTCATGGGCAAATAGATCAATTGCTTCAAAGAATGCTACTTTAAAAGAGCTAGCTTACGCTGATGCACAGCAAAACCTAATTGTACGTGTATCAAATGCTTACTTTAACGTACTACAAGCAGATGAGACTTTAAAGTATCAAAAAGCAAATAACGCTGCTTTAAAAAGACAGTTAGATGAGGCAGAGCGTCGCTTAAACGTAGGTTTAATTGCTGAGACTGATAAACTTGAAGCACAGGCAGCTTACGATTTATCAAATGCAGCTGTAATTAGCGCTCAAAATGATCTAATCAACTCTTATGAGCAAATTAGAATTCTAATTGGTAAGCCTGTTACTGTAAATGAGCTATCTAAACTTGATCTAAACAAGTTCCACGCTCCTAGAGTTACTCAAGCTTTAGCTAATATCACTAAGAAGGCTGAAGAGAATAACCTTGCTCTACAGCAAATGGTAATTACCCGTGATATTGCAAAAGATCAGATAACTGTAGCCCGTTCAGGTCACGAGCCTACTTTAGATTTAGGAGCTAATATCTCAACAGGTTACACCGAGTATAACCACGAGATTGCAGGTACTCAGCAGGTAAATGGCAACTCATGGTCTAAGTCAATTGGCCTTCAGTTAAATGTTCCTATTTATCATGGTGGTGCAACCTCAGCTGCTGTTGATAAGGCTCAAGCTCAATACCTAGCAGCATCAGAGCAATTAGAGTACACCCACAGAAACTTACTTGCTAATGTAAATAACAGCTACAACAATGTTAATGCTGCAATTAGCTCAGTTACTGCATTTGAAAACTCTGTAACCTCATCTGATTCTGCTCTAAAGGCAACTAAGGCTGGTTATCAAGTTGGTACTCGTACCATGACTGATGTGTTAAATGCTACTCAAAAGCTCTATGACTCAATGTCGAAGGCTGCTAAAGCACGTTATGGCTACATTCAGTCTCGTTTAGCACTTCTATACGCTGAAGGCGAGCTAAAAGTTGAGCATATCAATGAGATTAACTTAGGCTTAACTAAGTAATCAATTCTCTTTGGTTGATTGTTTCAAGGGGCGCAAAAGCGCCTCTTTGTTTTTCACCTATGCCTACCTATTAAGATCTGCAAAGCTTGCGCTGACAAGGTATTAACATATTCTTTGTCGTTGAGTTTCTAGAAGAAAATATAGAGACCAAAGCATCGTGCAAGCTCAAGTCCTTAAGACCTACAAACTTTCCAATGAATTAAGTTTTAACGAGCTTTTTTGTTGATAGCCATCAATGATCTTTCATTAAAGATAGTATTTTCCATACGCTCTAAAACTTTGTTTTTAGTTTCTGGAAGACCTTGATGAATTAAAGAGAATAACACCGCACCAGAGAGGATACACATACTTAGAAGCATTAAGATGCCGATAGAGTGCATGAGGCGGTCAAAGAAGTACATACCGAGCATTACAGCGACGATATTAGCAAAAAGCACTACCGTTAAACCAAAGTCACGGCCTTTAGCAGGTAGTAACTCAGGGATCACAGTAGAGAGAATAGTATTGAAAAAGACTATAGAGCTAAAGGTAAATAACAATAAGCAGATAGTCATCAAGCTTGGGCTAATATTTCTTTCTAAAATGAAGTTTAAGAAATAAATGCTAATCAGCATCGCTTCATTTAAAAGGATAGTAAATAGCAATAAGGTCTTATGTCCAATCTTATCAATTGAAAAGGTTGAGAAGATATTACCAATTAAAGCAACTACTAGCATGGCTTTAAGCATTGTAAAGTTAACGTCATTGTGCTCACCTGGCATCATCGCGCCTACTGCTGACTTAAAGACTTTATCAAGCTCTAAAGACATATATGGAAGAATTGAAAATCCTGCTAAGTGCACAAAGATAGAGATGAACACAAAGAAGATGATCATTGATCTGAATACTGAGTTTCTTAAAAAGAGCAAAATGCCCTTATCATCACCTAGTACACACTCATTGATAGCTGCAAGCTCACGGGCAGCTTCTGATGTGGTAGAGCGCAGACGAATTAAATCAGATAAGGCTGCATCAGAGTTATCAGTTAAAGCAAGCCAACGAGGGCTTTCTGGTAATCTTAAATAGCCAATTACTAGCATTGGCACAGCAAAGACTAATAAAGTTGCCACAACTGCAATACCATTTTGTGGCAAGGTATCTTTTAAGATGGCAGCTAGTAAAAAACCAAAGGTTATAAAGACGCCAAGTAAGGATGTGGTCTGACCACGATTATTTTTAGTAGAGAGCTCTGTGATGTAGCAAATTGAAGCGATTAGATACACACCAAAGGCGGCACCTACAGCAAACTCTGCGATAAATAATGTTGAGAAAGTTGGGGCAAGTACAGCAGTTGCCTGGCCTATCACACCAAAGACAAAGCCACCTAGAATTGATTGTACACGACCAGTGTCATACACTAAACGACCACCTAAAAAGACACCAACTAAAGCACCGATTAGGAAATTATTGACCATACTATCGATGTCATAGATCTCAAGCATAAAGATGTTAATTAAGCGCACCTTGCTTGAAAGCATAGCGCCTAGGTTAAATCCAAATACTGTACTCATCGCAGCTACTAAAGTTACGTAGAAGTACACTGCGTAACCGCTGTGAGGAGCTTTTTTAATCTTGGTCATGTAAGATATATGAAATGTTAGTTTTCTAATTATTTGGTGCTAATTTTAATGATTTTTACTAAAAATTGCGATAACTTTCACAAAATATCTATATCTTAATAATAACTATTACTACTTAATTATAGGTAAAAAAATCTTTTTTAGAAAAATAAGTATGTTACCTGCTAAATGTTCTAAAACAAAAAATACAATTCTCTTAAATATGTGCGCTTTTCTTGTACAAAAAGCCTTTGAGCATTAAAATAGGTTAGATTTTTTTCTAGTGGAGAAAAACTTTTGTTCGCACAAACTTGTATTGGCGCTGGTGTAAGAGTCTTGAAAGAAGAAGCTCAAGCGCTATTAAATCTTGTTCCTTCAATTGATGATAACTTTGTTAAAGCCTGTCAAATCATGATGGACACTAAAGGCAAAGTAATTTTAACCGGTGTGGGTAAATCAGGTCATGTAGCAACTAAGATTGCTTCAACTTTAGCTAGTACCGGTACCCAGTCTTTCTTCGTGCAAGCAGGAGAAGCTGCTCACGGCGATTTAGGTATGATTGGCAAAGACGATTGCGTAATTGCTATTTCAAACTCAGGTGAAGGTGGCGAGCTTAAAGTTTTAATTCCAATTTTAAAACGCCGTCAAATTCCACTTATTGCCATTGTCGGTAACGTTGAGTCCTCTTTAGGCAAAGCTGCAAATGTTACTCTATCAGCTCACGTTGACCGTGAGGCTTGCCCTCTAAATTTAGCCCCAACTTCAAGCTCTACAGCAGAGCTTGCCATAGGTGATGCCCTAGCTGTAGCTTTAATTGAAGCTCGTGGCTTTACTGAGCGTGACTTTGCGATGTCCCACCCAGGTGGTGCTTTAGGCCGTCGTCTTTTAGTTCACTGCCAAGATATTATGCATCAAGGTACAGAAATACCAAAGGTTCTTAATAACGTATCTTTAAAAGATGCCTTATATGAGATGACTCAAAAGACTTTAGGCTTCATCTGTATTGTAGATGAAGAAAACAAGCTTTGCGGTGTCTACACCGATGGTGATTTAAGACGCTCTTTAGAAAAAGGCGCTACCATTGAAACACCTATCAAAGATTTAATGAGCACTCATGTTAAAGGTATTGTTAAAGCTGATACCCTAGCAGCTGATGCCCTAGCTTTAATGCACAATTTAAAGATCAACTCACTAGTAGTTGTTGATAATGAGAATCACCCAGTCGGTGCTTTTAATCTTCATGATCTAATGCGTGCCGGTATTCTTTAAGTAATTCACCCTAAGGAAAAGGAACATTTATGAGCCAAGATTTAGCAACTTTTTTTAGAAGTAAGGTTACTGTCGTAGGTGATGTAATGCTAGATAGCTACTGGAAAGGTCCAAGTAGCCGTATCTCCCCTGAAGCTCCAGTTCCTGTAGTTAAGGTTAATGATAAAGAAGATAGAGCAGGCGGTGCTGCTAACGTAGCTATTAACATCGCCTCTTTAGGTGCACCTTGCAACCTAGTAGGTATTGTAGGCGAGGATAAGAACGCCGAGATCTTAGAGCGAATTGTGCGTGCGCATAAGATTGCCCCAGACTTTGTCTTATCAAAAACTCATCCAACTATCACTAAGCTTAGAATTTTAAGCCGTAACCAACAGTTACTACGTTTAGACTTTGAAGATAGCTTTTCAAATGTGGATGAAGAGCCTCTTTTAAAGGCTTTTGAGGCATCTATTAGCGACTCAAAGGTAGTGATATTCTCAGACTATGGCAAAGGATCATTATCTGCTGTTCAAAAGATGATCCAAATTGCCAATCAAAAAGGCGTACAAAGTCTAATTGATCCAAAGGGTACTGACTTTGAAAAATACTCTGGTGCTACTTTACTTACCCCAAACATGTCTGAGTTTGAGGCAGTTGTGGGCAAGGTTAAAGATGATGAGGATTTAGAGCAAAAAGCTTTAGGTTTAATTGAAAAATGTAACTTAAAGATGCTCTTGGTAACCCGCTCTGAAGATGGTATGTCATTAATAAGACCAGGACAGAAAGCAGTGCACTTACCAACCTATGCTCGTGAAGTTTATGATGTAACCGGCGCTGGTGATACCGTAATTGGTACTTTAGCAACCTGTCTTGCAGCAGGTCTTGATATAGTCACCTCTTGTGAATACGCTAATGCCGCAGCTGGTATTGTCGTAGGTAAGATTGGTACTTCAACTGTATCTCCTCAAGAGTTAATGGATGCTTTAGGTAAGTTCTCAAGCTCTCAAGATGATGGCGTATTAACTGAGGAAGAGCTTTGCCAGACTGTAAAGAAACTTCAAGCACAAGGTCAAACTATTGTTATGACCAATGGTTGCTTTGACATTCTCCACAAAGGTCATGTCACCTATCTAAAACAAGCTCGTGCTTTAGGTAATAAGCTTATTGTTGCAGTAAACTCTGATGACTCTGTAAAGCGCTTAAAAGGACCTACCCGCCCTATCAACTCACTTAATGAGCGTATGGCAGTTTTAGCTGCCCTAGGCTGTGTTGATTATGTAGTAAGCTTTGATGAGGATACCCCACAGCGCTTAATCTCTCACGTACTACCTAATATCTTAGTTAAAGGTGGTGACTATAAGGTTGAAGAGATCGCAGGTCACAAAGAAGTACAAGCAAATGGTGGTAAGGTTATTATCATTCCATTTGTTGATGGCTGTTCTACTACTAATATAGTTAAAAAAATTAAGTGTCAAAAAGATTAAGTCTCAAAACTAACAATCTTTTGCAACTAAATTTAAATTAACTCAAAAACCACTAAAATACTCAAAGTTTTAGTGGTTTTCTTTTAGGAATTTTATGACTACCCAATCTTTTACTATTAATGCCGGCATTACTCAAATTGACTACCCTACAGCTTTAGCTTTAATTGAATCAGGTAAATGTAAGCTAGTTGATGTACGTGAAAAAGACGAGTATGAATCTGGCTTTATCCCACCTGCTGTAAACTTATCCGTAAATGAAATAACTAAAGATACAGCAAGTGCTATAGTGCCTGAAAAGGCAACACCTATCATTGTTTATTGCAGAACCGGTCGTAGAACCAAAGATGCAGCCCGTAAGCTTGTAGATTTAGGCTATTACTACGTTTTAGATATGGGTGGTATTTCCAACTGGCCTTACCAGGTAGTAAGACCAGAGACTCACTAATTAAGTGTAGGTATTTTAAATTACTTTTTAGATCTTGCGTCTATCAAGACCGGTTTGACGATAGTACTCAGACTTAGCTTCATACATTCTAGTATCAGCAGTTTGGACTATCTCATCTAGAGTGCGATTTGGATCTTCAGCTAAAGCCACATGACCTATGGAAATTGATAGATGCTTTACGATCTCGCCTGACCATGAGTTAGCTTCCTTTTGTAGCTCAGTCTCTAACTTTAAATAATCATCATGTGGCATATATAAGACAGCAGAGAACTCATCACCGCCCATACGATAGACTGTGCCATATTTAGAAAAGGCATTATCAAGGCATATGGCAGCGCCTTTAATTAACTCATCACCTGCCTCATGACCTAGAGTATCATTAGCTTTTTTAAGACTATTGACATCAATATTGACATAGACAAAGTCATCATCAAGACTATTTTGAGCTAAATGAAAAGTATCTTCCTCATAGCTTCTGCGGTTATTAAGCTTAGTCATCTCATCGATGTAAGAGAACTTAGTTAATACCTGATTGCGCTTGAAGATGATCAAGGCAGTAAGCGCCATCAATAGCGCAAATAAGATAAAGAGCCCTAGGTTAATAAACACAATCTTATAAAAAGAGTTATCTACCGAGAGATCTTTACTTTTGACAATCAAAAACCAATCTAAAATTGGCATGTACTCAGTTACAATGCAGTTATTATCTTTGTCCTTGTGATATAGGTACTCATCTTCAACTTTTTCTTTATAAGATGGGATATCTAAATAAGCTTTTTCGATGATAAAGTTATCAGTTGCAACTTGCACTAGACTGTTGACCGTCTAATATACGAACGATAAAAAACTTAAAAAATCCATCTCATCGACATTTTCTCGAACGCTCCACCAAAAATCCCCCCCCCCAAAAAGATTATCCTATTACCGCAACAATTCCGTTGCGAAACTTTAAGGATAATTTATGCAAAATATTTCACTAGAAGATCTGCGCAAGATCTTTGAGCTGAAAGAGCATGAGCCTTCTTTAAGTCAGCAAAATATAGCAGATAAGC
>Ga0256404_1012839_pt1 | contig 10778 bp, 8 predicted proteins | sample RumenRJG_01DNA_FD_185990 | JGI IMG/M metagenome (GOLD analysis project Ga0256404, IMG submission 185990) | Bovine rumen microbial communities from Lethbridge, Alberta, Canada - RJG_01 | ecosystem: Host-associated > Mammals > Digestive system > Stomach > Rumen | place: Canada: Alberta | collected...
TTACTTTGTCAAATATTTTGACACTGTTCTTTAATTTTACTCCGTAAAACTCCAGCAAAAAAAACGCTCTCTACCTTAGCAAAAAGCTATAGACAAAGAGCGCCTTTTCCTATATTACATCTAAACCACAGCCTCAACCCGCTGTTATCCAAATCACTAACTCAACCCTGCCACAAAAACATCTAAATCACTAACTCAACCCGGTGACATCTAAATGGCCTACTCAACCCTCCGACCGGAGCGATTGATATGTTCTGACAGAGCGATTTTTACGGTCAAATCCGCCCACTGCCACAGATGGTCAGATGCCCGAAAAGGCTGGAAATACGGCACTTTTTCGTCGGTCAGTCCTTAACCCGTGACATCAATACTACCGTCTCGACGTGAACTGAATTTGGAAACTGGTCGAAGGGCTGCACCGCCTGCAGGGCATATCCGCCCTCCCGCAGGATTTTCAGATCCCTGGCGAGGGTCGCCGGATCACAGCTCACGTAGACAAGGCGCTGCGGCCGGACCTTCAGGATCGTGTCAAGGCACCTGGGATCACAGCCCTTCCTTGGCGGATCGACAACAACCACGTCCGGCACATCCCCCGTCTTCTCCACGTAGGCAGGGAGGACCTCCTCCACCTTTCCCACCTGGAAGACGGCATTCTCAATGCCGTTTTCCCTGGCGTTGTTCCTCGCATTCTCAATGGCGGCCGGGATCACCTCCACGCCGAAGACCTTGCTCGCAGATCCCGCAAGAAACAGGGAGATCGTGCCGACACCGCAGTAGAGATCCCAGACTTTCTCCCGGCCGGTAAGCCCCGCAAAGTGCAGGGCGGTGCTGTAGAGCTTCTCCGTCTGTTTTGGATTCACCTGATAGAAGGAGAGCGGGGAGATGCCAAAGCGAACCTCCCGTAGGGGTAATGATCCAAAGGAAGCCCTCTGTCCTACTGTCCCGGTGCCCTCTTCCTCATAGGAGACCGGATACACATGGAGGGTGTCCTGGATGTGATCCTGCCCCCAGAGGACACGAATCTGCTTTCCCATCACCACGTTCGTCCGCTCTCGATTGACACAGAGACTGATGGAGGTCATCCCCGGGATCTCCTGAAGGGTGTCGACAAGCCCGGTCTCGTCCGGGACTCTGTCGCTGTTGATGACAAGGCAGACCATGAGCTCCTTCGAGTACAGACCGTCCCGTATGAGGACATGCCGCACCGTGCCCTTCCCCGTCGTCTCGTCATAGGCCTGGACGCGGTTTTTTTCCATCCAGGAGAGGATCCGATTCAGGATGACCCCATTTCCCTCTCTCCCGATCAGACAATCCCCCATCGGGATGATCGCATGGGTTCTGCCGGCATAAAAGCCCGCCACGGGCTTTCCATCCTTCCCGGTCCCGATGGGGACCTGGGCCTTGTTCCGGTAGCGGAAGGGCTCCTCCATCCCGATGATGGGGTGCATCACCCGGGAGAGCTCCTCCTCCGGGATCCCGCCGATGCGCGTGAGAAGGTTCCGGACCCGGTTCTCCTTAAAGCGAAGCTGCTCCGGATAGGCCAGCGCCTGCAGCTGGCAGCCGCCGCAGGGACCCGCGATGGGACAGGCGGGGGAGACGCGGTGCGAAGAGGGTGTGACCACCTCCTGGAGCTTTGCGTAGCCCATGTTTTTCCCGGCCTTCATGATCTTTACAAGGACCGTGTCCCCGATGACTGCATCCTTCACAAAAAGGGTATAGCCATCTGCACGGCCAATACCCTCTCCGTCATTTCCGATATCCGTGATCGGGATGGTCACAAGGTCATCCTTCCGGAAGGCCCTCTGCGATCCCTCCCGCTCTGTCTTTTTGTTCTGGTTCCGGTGCTCCGGTGCCCTGCTCTTCACTGTCTCACCCCGTCGTGCGGCGGATGTTGGAGTTTAAGAGGCTCTGCCAGCCGAGCCAGCTCGAGTCGGATTTGGCATCCGATGCCAGCGTCTCCTTGAAGATCTCCAGCTTTGCATCCGCATTGTCTGCGAAATTCAGTGCTGCCGCCTCTGCCAGGGCCGGCACCTTCGGGGAACCGTACTCCAGCTCCCCGTGGTGGGCGAGGATGCAGTGGCGCAGCTCATTGGACAGGGACTGGGGGAAGTCCGGAATCTTCCGGATCGCCTCATCGATCATCTCCACGCCGATCACGATGTGCCCGATCAGCTGCCCCTCATCCGTGTAGTCATTGGCCGGGAAGGCGGAGAGCTCCCGCGTCTTTCCGATGTCGTGGAACAGGGCTGCCGTGAGCAGCAGGTCCCGGTTCAGGAACGGATAGTTGTCCGCAAAGGCATTGCAGAGCTTCATGACGTTCAGAGTGTGCTCGAGCAGTCCTCCCACGTAGCTGTGGTGCACGGTCTTTGCCGCGGAGGAGTGCTTGAAGGCCTCCTTGAACTCCTTGTCCTCCACAAAGTAGCAGATGATCAGCTTTCTCAGGTACGGATTCTTAACCGTGTTGGCCAGATCGATCAGCTCCTTGTACATGCCCTCGATGTTGCGCTTCGTGGAGGGGATGTAATCCTCCGGATTGTACTCTCCCTCCCGGCACTTTCTCGCGCGCTTTACGGAGAGCTGGAAGCGGTTCATGTAGATCTTGACATCACCGAGAATCTCGATGAAGTCCCCCTCCGAGAAGTCGTCAATGCCCACGTTCTGGGGATCCCAGATCTTGGCGTCGAGCGTCCCGGTCTTGTCCTGGAGCAGGAGGGATTCGTACTCCTTGCCATTCTTGTTCTTGAGGGTGAGCTTCTTCTTGCAGAGGTAGATGCCGCTCAGGGTCTCCCCCTCCTTGATATCCGCAATGAATTTCATTCTGATTCTATCCTTTCTGCCTCAGTGCTGCTCCTGCGTGGTGATCCTGTCTGCAGGGGTCACCGTAAGAGATGCACTCTCATATCCGTCTTTGCCCTGCCGCATGATTGTGACCGCGGTCTGCTGTCCCGGCTCCGCTTTCTTCAGGGCATTTACAAGGTCACTCTTGTTCGCGATCTGGTCTGTCCCAAAGGCCTGGATCACATCCCCTGCCTGAAGTCCCGCGTTCATGGCCGGGGAGTCCATCTCCACCTGTGTGACGTAGCAGCCCGCAGGGACACCCTGTTCCTTCTGCACGCTCTCCGGCACATCTGTCCCGTGAACGCCGAGACAGGCAAGGGAGGATGCGTTGGAGAGGGCCTCGATCAGGGGCTTGAGCTCCGTGATTCCCAGGGCGGAGATCAGGTTCTGGGTATCCTTGCGGTTGAGATCCATGTCGACCCAGCCGATCACCCTGCCCTTCAAATCTGCAAGCATGCCGCCCGCCTGGGTGCTGCCGTAAATATCCGTCTGAATGCCTGTAAAGGCACTGTCCGTGATGTCAATGGAGAGAGCGGCATTTGTCACAATGCCGTAGGCGACAGACCCCTGGGTGCCGGAGGGGCTGCCCACCGCGATGACGGGCTTTCCCAAAAGGTCCGCCCTGGCACTGCTCCCCAGCGTCGCCGTGGTCACAGCGCTCTTTGTGTCCTCCGAGAGGGCATTCTCGTCTACAGACAGCACACACAGTCCCGTCACGCTGTCCTTTGCCTGCACCTTTGCCGTGGCGCTTGTGCCGTCGCTGAAGGTCACCCTGATCTCCTGGGCATCCTCCATCTCCTCCCCGTCCGCAAGGACAAGGAGCCGGTCATTCTGGTTTGCGACGATGACGCCGCTCGTCTTTCCGGCGTCCTCATAGGCATCTCCAGCCCAGTCCGTGTCTGCGTGGGTTCCGGTCACCGTGACCATCGAGGTTTGCAGCGTCTTTGCCACCTCGCTCAGGGAGCTGTACTGCGCCTCCACGGCATCTGTGCTCGTCGTATCCGCCTGCAGGTCCTCACGGATGGAGGTCTCAATCTCCTCCCTGATCTTGTCCTTGTCAATGTCCAGCTGGGAGATGGCCTGGCTCACCGCCTCTTCCGTCTCCTGCTGGTGGATCTGCGTGTCGCTCTGGATCATGTCCTCGGGGGACATCTCCTCGGTCGTCGCCTCCGGGAAGGTCACGGCGGTCTCCGCCTCCTCGCTGGGTCCCGTCATCCTGCTGATGAGGGGCTCCAGGAGAATAAAGACAACACAGGCGATGACGCCGAAGAGCACTGCAAAGGCGACCGTGATCACGGTCCTTCGGAAGAGCTTCTTCCGGTTGACCGGCCTCGCCTTGATCTTCTCCTTCATGAAGTCCACATCGACGGCGCCGTTTTCCCCGTCCGTCTCTGTCTTACCGGTGTCCCGGTTTTTCTTCTCTTCCTGCATGGATTTCTCCCGTATGGGCGCATTCTGCGCCGATCTGCCGATGTTCCAGTATACCACACCGAAAGGTTCCCATGTGGTATACTGCATTTTATGAATGAAAAAGTAATGCGCATCACCGAATACAACAGAATTCTGGAGCTTCTGGCACAGCACGCGACCTCCGCACCCGGAAAGGCCCTGTGCATGGCACTGCAGCCCATGCGGGACCTGGCGGACATCGAGAAGGCCCAGAGCCAGACGGAGGCTGCCCTCTCCTACCTGTTTGCCAACGGCTCCATCAGCTTTGGGAACACAAGGGACTTCTCCGACACCATCAAGGCGCTCGCCATCGGGACCACGCTCCCGGTGCAGGATCTCCTTGCCCTGGCGGCCTTCCTGGAGAACATCGCCAGGGTCAGGCTCCACACGCCGGAGGACGAGAACAATCCGCTCTACGACCTGTTTGACTGCCTGTATCCCCTGACCCCCCTCTCCACCGAGATCCGCCGCTGCATCCTCGCAGAGGACCAGATCGCGGACGATGCAAGTCCGGACCTCCGGAAGATCCGCAGGGACATCGAGAATACAGACAGCCGCATCCACGCCCAGCTGGGCAAGATGGTGAACTCCACCTTCTCCTCCTACCTGCAGGATACGGTCATCACCATGCGGGATGACCGGTACTGCCTGCCCGTCAGGGCGGAGTACAAGGCCCAGGTAAAGGGCATCGTGCACGACTCCTCCTCCACCGGCTCCACGCTGTTCATCGAGCCCGCCTCCATCGTGGAGCTCGGCAACAGCCTTCGGGAGCTTGCGGTCGCCGAGAAGAAGGAGATCGAGCGGATCCTCGCTGCCCTGTCTGCAAAGGCGGCAGAGTCCATCATCGCAATCGAGGACGACCAGAAGAACATGTCCCAGCTGGACTTCATCTTCGCAAAGGCCTCCCTCGCGATGGATATGAATGCCACAAGACCGGTGTTCAATGAGAACCACGTGATCCGAATCCGGAAAGGCCGGCATCCCCTGATCGACAAAAAGAAGGTCGTCCCGATCGATCTTATGATCGGGGAGAACTACGACATGATCATCGTCACCGGCCCCAATACCGGCGGCAAGACCGTGACCTTAAAGACCGTCGGCCTGTTTGAGCTGATGGGCATGGCAGGGCTTCACATCCCGGCGGCAGACCGGAGCGAGCTCTCCGTCTTCCGCCAGGTCTTTGCGGACATCGGAGACGAGCAGAGCATTGAGCAGTCACTCTCCACGTTCTCCTCCCACATGACCTCCATCGTTCAGATCCTGCGGAAGGCGGACCGGGACTGCCTGTGCCTGTTCGATGAGCTGGGAAGCGGCACGGATCCGACAGAGGGCGCTGCCCTTGCCATCTCCATCCTGAACTTCCTGCACAGAAAGCACATCACGACGCTGGCGACCACCCACTACGCGGAGCTCAAGGTCTTTGCGATGCGCACAAAGGGCATCGTCAACGCCTCCTGCGAGTTCGACGTGGAGACGCTCCAGCCGACCTACCGGCTGCTTGTTGGCGTGCCCGGAAAGAGCAACGCCTTTGCCATCTCCCAGAAGCTGGGCCTTCCGGAGTTTCTCATCGACGCCGCAAAGCTCCAGATCAGCAAGGAGTCCCAGAACCTCGAGGATGTCCTTGCCCAGCTCGACGCGGCCCGCGTCGATGCGGAGAAGGCAAGGGATGCCGCTGCAAAGCAGAAAGCAGATCTCGACCGTAGGGAGAAGATCCTGAACGACCGGGAAAAGCAGATCGAGGAGAAGAGAAAGAAGATCCTCGACCGGGCAAACGAGGAGGCTGCAGAGATTCTGCAGGACGCCAAGGAGACCGCAGACCATGCGATCATCGCGGTGCGAAAGAGCGCAAAGGGCGTCGACATCGACGCGATGGAAAGAGAGCGTACCGCTCTCAGGGAGAAGGCAAACAAAAGGACCCGGGCGCTCTCCCCGAAGATCGAGGCAAAGAAGCCAAAGAAGCAGCTTCGGGCAAATCAGCTCCACCTGGGAGACAAGGTCCGCATCGTCTCCATGAACATGACCGGCACCGTGGAGGCCCTTCCGAATGCAAAGGGCCTTGTGAACGTGCGCTGCGGCATTTTAAACTCCAGCGTGCCGCTCTCGGACCTTGCCCTCGTGGACGAGGACACCGGGATGACACTGGACGGCGGAAAGCGGGGAAGCGTCCTAAAGCGCGCCTTCTCCGATCCCAATGCGGGATCCGGGAGCGGAGAGATGGACTTCTCGAGAAACCTCTCCATCTCCCCGGAGTGCAATCTCCTTGGCATGACGACGGATGATGCGATCCTGACCCTCGACAAGTACCTGGACGACGCCAGGATGGCGCATCTGGACTCCGTGCGCATCGTGCACGGCAAGGGCACCGGCGCCCTCCGGAAGGCCGTGCAGGAGTACCTGCGCCGGCAGAAGTGGGTGAAGTCCTACCGGAGCGGAGACTTCGGAGAGGGCGATGCCGGCGTGACCATTGTGAATCTGTGACAGGGGGAATTCATGGCTGCAAACAAGCAGAAAATCCTGATCGTCGACGACGATGAGAACATCGCCGAGCTGATCAGTCTGTACCTGACAAAAGAATGTTATGACACAAAGACGGTGGGGGACGGCGAATCGGCACTGGAGGAGCTGGACTCCTACCATCCGGATCTGATCCTGCTGGACATCATGCTGCCCGGTATCGACGGATATGAGGTCTGCCGCAGGGTCCGGGCAAAGGGCCAGACGCCGATCATCATGCTCTCCGCAAAGGGAGAGGTGTTCGACAAGGTCCTGGGCCTGGAGCTCGGCGCCGACGACTACATGGAAAAGCCCTTTGACGCCAAGGAGCTGGTTGCCAGGGTCAAGGCGGTGCTTCGCCGCTTCCAGCCCGCAGAGACAAAGGAGACCGCATCAAAGAAGGACGAGAAGATCGTCGAGTACCCGGACCTGTCCATCAACCTGACGAACTACTCCGTGATCTACCAGGGAAAGCGGGTGGTGATGCCCCCGAAGGAGCTGGAGCTCTTGTACTACCTCGCCTCCAACCCGAACCGGGTGTTTGAGAGGGAGCAGCTCCTCGACGTCATCTGGGGCTTCAGCTACATCGGAGACACGAGGACCGTGGACGTCCACATCAAGCGGATCCGCCAGAAGATCCACGACAACGAGCACTGGCGGATTGCAACGATCTGGGGCGTCGGGTACAAGTTCGAGGTGACAGACGTATAAATGCGCAGGACACTGTATCTCAAGTTCATCCTCGCCTACATCCTGTTCGGCATCTTCGGCTTCATCGTGGTGGCGACCTTTGTCTCCAACATGTACCTGGACCGGTGCGAGAGCACGAAGGCGGACACGCTTTACAAGGAGGCAACGGCCATCGCCAACTCCTACGGGCAGGACCTGTACAACTCGGAGACCTCGATTGACTCAGTCTACCGGCAGCTCGCCGCCCTCTCCTCCTACAACGGCGCACAGATCTGGATCCTGAACCCCTCCGGGCGCGTGGTCGTCAAGTCCTCAGAGGAGATCGACACGGGGAGCGAGGTCGTGGTCCAGGGCTTCAATCCGATGGAGATGGCAGGCAAGCTCTACACCGTCGGGACCTTCTACGGGAGCTTCGACGAGGACGTCCTGACCGTGCTCGCCCCGATTGCGAGCAGCTACCGGACCTCCGGCTACGTTGTCATGCACCTGCCCATGTCCGTGATCCAGGACGAGGCGAACCAGCTCCTCAACATCGCCTACATCGAGCTTGCGATCATCCTGCTCCTGTCCCTGATCATCCTGATCTTCTTCACGGAGATCGTCTACATCCCGCTCAGGAAGATCACCCAGGCGACCGAGCAGTACGCGGCCGGAAACATGCGCTATCCCCTCTCCGTGGAGAGTGAGGACGAGATGGGATACCTTGCGGCCTCCTTAAACTATATGGCCTCGGAGATTGCAAACCAGGAGGATGACCAGAAGAAGTTCATCGCAAACGTCTCCCACGACTTCCGCTCTCCCCTGACCTCGATCCGGGGCTTTCTCGAGGCAATGCTCGACGGGACGATCCCGCCAAAGATGCACGAGAAATACCTGCAGGTGGTGCTCAATGAGACCGAGCGGCTGACAAAGCTCACGAACGGGCTCCTGACCCTCAACAGCCTCGGCACCAAGGGCATACTCTTAAACCGGACGGACTTCGACATCAACGAGCTGATCCGGGGCGTTGCTGCGACCTTTGAGCAGACCTGCCGGAAGCGGCAGATCACCATCGAGCTCGTGCTGACGGGCAGCCAGCTGTATGTGAACGCCGACGCGGACCGCATCCAGCAGGTCCTCTACAACCTGGTCGACAATGCGGTGAAGTTCTCGAAGGACGGCAGCAGCGTCCGCATTGAGACCACAGAGCGGGGCAGCAAGATCTACGTCTCCGTCAAGGACTCCGGCATCGGCATTCCCAAGAAGGACCAGAAGCAGATCTTCGAGCGCTTCTACAAGACCGACCTCTCCCGCGGAAAGGACAAGAAGGGAACGGGGCTTGGTCTCTCGATCGTCAAGGAGATCCTGAAGGCCCACGACGAGAACATCAACGTGGTCTCCACGGAGGGCGTGGGCTCCGAATTCATCTTCACGTTAAAGCGCTCTGCCTTAAACGACGAGATCGAGGACTGACCGCAGCATATTAAGAAGGAAATCAAAATCCCCGGCTTCGGACCAGAATACAACTGGGCCGAAACCGGGGATGTTTTTTTTGGTTCTGTCTGGATCAGTACTCCTCTGCGGTGTTTCCTGCATTCTCTGCCTGCAGGCGCTGGACGAACTTGCGCAGCCGCCCAAGGGCCTTTTTGAGGTCATCGATCGAGTAGGCATAGGAGATGCGCAGGTACCCCTCGCCGCAGTCGCCAAATGCCGTGCCGGGCACGATGGCAACCTTCTCCTCCTGCAGGAGGCGCACGGAGAATTCCTCGCTGGTCATGCCGAACTGCCGGATGCAGGGGAAGACGTAGAACGCGCCCTCCGGCTCAAAGCAGGGGATGCCCATCTCGTGCAGGGCATGCAGCACGTACCGGCGCCGCTCGTCATAGGACTCCCGCATGCGCTTCACATCCTCGTCGCCGTTTCGCAGGGCGTCCACCGCCGCGTACTGGCTCGTCGTCGGGGCGCACATGATGCAGTACTGGTGAATCTTCGTCATCTGCTTCACGATCCGCTCCGGTCCCGCCACATAGCCAAGGCGCCAGCCCGTCATCGCATAGGCCTTGGAGAAGCCATTGATCAGGATCGTCCGCTCCTGCATGCCGGGTATGGAGGCGATGGAGACGTGGGGGTTCCCCGTGTAGGTGAGCTCCCCATAGATCTCATCGGAGAGAACGTAGAGGTCGTGCTTTTCGATGACAGGGGCCAGGGCCTCCAGATCCTCTCTCTCCATGACCGCACCGGTCGGGTTGTTCGGATAGGGGAGGACGAGGAGCTTGGACTTCGGCGTGATGGCCGCCTCGAGCTCCTCCGGCGTCAGCCGGAACCGGTTCTCCTCCTTCAGATTGATGGTGACCGGCACGCCGTCCGCGAGCACCGTGCATGGCTCATAGGACACGTAGGAGGGCTGGGGGATCAGGACCTCATCCCCGGGGTTGATCAGCGCGCGCATGGCAAGGTCGATGCCCTCAGAGCCGCCGACCGTCACCAGAATCTGGTGCAGGTAGTGGTAGTCCACCCCCTGGGTGCGCTTTAAGTACGCTGCGATCTCCATGCGCAGCTCCTTGAGGCCAGCGTTGGAGGTGTAGAACGTTCTTCCCTTCTCCAGGGAATAGATGCCCTCGTCCCGGATGTGCCAGGGCGTGTCGAAGTCAGGTTCGCCGACACCCAGAGAGATCGCATCCTTCATGTCCGCGACGACGTCGAAGAACTTCCGGATACCGGAGGGTTTGAGGCTGACACACTTCTCGGATAACAGATCTTCTCTCATGGCGTCACGATCTCCCTCCTGTCCTCTTCCTTCTTTGCCATGATCGTGCCGTGGTCCTTGTACTTCTTGAGGATGAAGTGCGTGGTGGTGCCGATGACCGTATCCAGGGTGGAGAGCTTGCTGGTCACAAAGCTTGCCACATCCTTCAGGGTCTTGCCCTCGAGGATGACCATCAGATCGTAGCCGCCGCTCATCAGGTACACGGTATTCACTTCCGGGTACTTGTAGATGCGCTCTGCAATGTCATCAAAGCCCTTTCCTCGCTGGGGCGTGACCCGCACCTCAATCAGGGCGGTCACCTTCTCCACTCCGGTGCTGTCCCAGTTGATCATGGTGTGATAGCCGCAGATGATGCCCTCTTCCTCGAGCTCTGCCAGCGCGCTCTCGATCTCCGGCTTTTCCGTGCCCAGCATGATCGCGAGCTCCCCGGCATCGATCCGGCTGTTCTTCTCGATGATCGTCAGAATGCGCTCCTTCAGCGTGTTCATCATGGATCTTTCCTCCTCTTGCTGTTCTCTGTTCTTCTCTACTCTATTCTCTTCTCACAGGATCCAACTTAGGG
>Ga0256404_1012841_pt1 | contig 10777 bp, 7 predicted proteins | sample RumenRJG_01DNA_FD_185990 | JGI IMG/M metagenome (GOLD analysis project Ga0256404, IMG submission 185990) | Bovine rumen microbial communities from Lethbridge, Alberta, Canada - RJG_01 | ecosystem: Host-associated > Mammals > Digestive system > Stomach > Rumen | place: Canada: Alberta | collected...
GTTGCCCTGGAAGTTCGGCTGGTCCAGGAGCTCCGTCTCAAAGCGCACCGAGCGGTACTCCAGGGTGCCCAGGGAGAAGCCGAAGAAGGCGTCGATGGGGCCGGTGTAGATCACCTTCTCCGCCAGCGCCTCCAACATCTCCCGGTCCGCCAGGTAGTCGGTGTTCAGGCGCACCTCGATGCCGGACAGCAGGTTTTCCACCAGCTTCGTGTAGCCCCCCTGGGGAATTCCCTGGAAGAGGGCGTTGAAGTAGTTGTTGTCAAAGGTCAGGCGCACCGGGAGGCGGCGGATGATGAAGGCCGGCAGGTCCTTGCAGTCCCTGCCCCACTGCTTCTCCGTGTAGCCCTTGATCAGCTTCTCGTAGATGTCGCGGCCCACCAGGGAGATGGCCTGCTCCTCCAGGTTCTTCGGCTCCCCGGTGATCTCCTTCCGCTGCTCCGCGATCTTCGCGGCGGCCTCCTCCGGCGTGACCACCCCCCACATTTTGTTGAAGGTGTACATGTTGAAGGGAAGGCTGTAGAGCTCCCCGTGGTAGTTCGCCACCGGGGAGTTGGTGAAGCGGTTGAACTCGGCGAAGCGGTTCACGTACTGCCACACCTCCCGGTTGTTGGTGTGGAAGATGTGGGCGCCGTAGCGGTGCACGTGAATGCCCTCCACCAGCTCCGTGTAGACGTTTCCTGCAATCTGGGGGCGCTTGTCCACCACCAGGACGGACTTGCCGTGATCAGCGGCCTCGCGGGCGAACACCGCGCCGAAGAGACCGGCTCCCACCACCAGGTAATCGTACATCATTTGACCTCCTTAATGAAATCCTCATAGGAAAACTGTTTCCCGTAGACCTCCTCCTTCAGGCTCGCCGTGGTCTGTCCCTCGCCCACGCCCTCGGTGGCCTCCTTCATGAACATGATCTTCGGGGTCATGAAGATGAGCTTCAGGTCCTGGAAGAAGGAGTAGTTGCGGATGTAGGCAAGATCCAGCTTCAGCTTGTCAAAGGGGGTGGTGTTGTAGAGTCCGTAGATCTGGGCGAGGCCCGTGAGGCCCGCCTTCACCTTGAGCCGCATGCGGAACTCCGGGATCTCCTTCTCGTACTCCGCGGCGATCTCAGGCCGCTCCGGCCGGGGACCCACCATGCTCATCTCCCCCTTGAGGATATTGATCACCTGGGGCAGCTCGTCGAGCCGCGTGGCCCGGAGGACGTGCCCGGTCCGGGTGATGCGGTCGTCCTTCTCGCCGGCGAGCCGCGCCACGCCGTCCTTTTCCGCGTCTGTCCGCATGGTCCGGAACTTTAAGATCCGGAAGACCTTCCCGTCGATGGTGAGACGGTCCTGGGTGTAGAACACCGGCCCCCGGTCCTCTAAAAAGATGCAGAGGGAGATCAGGAGGAACAGCGGCAGGGTCAGGAGAAAGAGGGTTCCGGCGCTTAAGAGGTCCAGGATCCGCTTGAAAAAGGCCTGGTCCAGCTGCAGCCCGTCGTTTCTGGAGAGCAGGATGGAGGTGTCAAAGAGTCGTAAGTCGCTGGAGGAGCGCACCAGGATGTCGCTGATCTTCGGGATCAGGTAGACCCGGATCTCCTTCTCGTAGCAGCGCTTCAGGATCAGGTTCCGCTCGTGGGAGGGAATGTCCCCCAGGATGATGCCCCCGTACTTCGGGGCCTCCTCCATGATTTTCTCGACGCCGGCATCCAGGCCGATGGCGCCCGCCAGAACGTACTTGTCGTCCCGGGAGTTGATCTTCTTTAAGATCCGGAACACCGGGTACTCCCCGTACACCACCAGGAGGCGTCTCGGCGGAAAGAGGAGGTTGTAGATCCACTGGAACACGTAGACCCAGATCAGCATGGTGACCATTTCCACCAGGAAGAGGCAGATCAGGCCCGCCGGGTTCAGGAAGTGCTTGTCCACCAGCACCAGCTCCACGTAGGCCGCGATGTTTACCAGCACCAGGGCCAGCGTCTGGGAGTAGATCAGGTTCCACCGCCTGAGGTAGCCGATTCTAAGGCCGCCGTACAGCTGGTGCAGGAGGAGGAGCAGGGCCCCGTAGAAGCCTGCGATCAGCCAGTTACCTCTTCTCCAGAAGGGGAATTCCATCTTCGGGTTGTAGTAGTTGGTCCAGACCAGGTAGTAGAGGAGGATGTGCAGCAGCAGGATCACCGCCGCAAATCCGAATTTGATCACGCGCTTGAAGCGCTCGTTGTTTCTGTTTTCCATGAGGGCTCCCGCCTGCTTCGCATCCCGCTGCAGCTTCCCCGGGATGCGGGGCGTATTATCGTTCGTTCCGCACCATCGCGGCGGCGATCATCAAAAAGGTCCAGAGCACCGGTGTCGCGATGGGAATGTTGATGTTCACCACGGCCTGGCACGCGTAGCACAGGGCCATGAAGGCAAAGGCGCAGAGGTAGGGCGCAAGGAGAATATCCCGCTCCCCGCCCCGGCGGTACATCCGGGCCGCCGTCCGGAAGGCGCTGTACACCGAGGTGGCCAGCACGCCCAGGTAGGACAGGAGCCCCACAGGACCAACGGTAAACAGGTACTGGAGGTACTCGTTGTGGGCGGAGTCAAAGATCTGGTTCGTCTTCTCCTGCATCTCCTTCCAGCGGTGGATCATCATGTAAATGCCGAAGGTGTCGGGGCCGGAGCCGGTGATGCGCTTGGAAAGCGGCAGCGCCATGTACTCCTCCCAGCCCACTCTCCAGATGTAGCCGCGGTTGGTGCCCCAGCTGTCAGAGAACTTCAGGTACTGGGCCAGGCCCCCGTAGGCTGCCTCGGCCTCCTGCATGCTCATGCGGTTGGCCTTCACCAGCAGGGAGAACAGCACAAACGCCGCCCCCGCCACCAGAAGGCCCCACACGATCCGCACCGCCACAGGCAGCGCCTCCGGGTCCTTCGAAGGCGCAGTCCCCGCCGCGCCCTTCCCGGCCGCCGTGTTCTTCTCGGAAGCCGTATTCTTCGCGGGCGCTGCGCCCTTCGCGGACTCTGCGGCCTGCTTCCTGCGGAAGGCCGCGAGAAGGTACAGGGCGCCGGCCAGCGCCCAGAGCAGCAGGACGATCTTCGGGAGAGCCGGGACCTTCCGGAAGAGATTGAAGAAGCCGTCGATCCGGATCACCTTTCCCGCCTTCAGCCTGCTCTCGCGCAGCAGGAACAGGATCACGCTGAGGTAGGTGGCAAGGAGCACCACGTAGCGCCTTAAGCCCCTCTGGTTCCGGAAGGCCGCCAGGGGCAGAAAGGCAAAGAGGGCCCCCAGGGACAGGTAGCCGTTGTCGGAGCTTCCCGTGGCAATGGCGAGGAAGCTCACCACCACGGAGAGATAGTAAAACAGGATCCGGCCCGGTCCCTCCTCCGAGAGCACAAAGAGGCTGGAGGCGATGGCCGTGAAGATGCCGATCAGCACCACGTAGGTGTTGATGTTCCCGATGGTGGAGGTAAAGATCTCGTACTCGTCCTCCCGCATCTCGTCCTTGAAGTGCAGGAGGTTCATGTCGTAGAAATCGGAGATGCCCAGGAGCGCCACGATCCAGGCGGCGCAGAAGAACACGGTGATGATCCGGGTCTCAAAGGAGTAGTGCCGCGTGACCGCGAACCAGGTGCCCGTCAGCATCAGGATGTAGAAGAGGCCAGTGTAGCGCCCCTCGATGCCGGAGAAGGCCTGCCAGATATAGGGCGACGCGTTGGCCGTGGCCAGCGTGGCGCAGGCCAGGTACACCAGCATGCACCAGTCCGTGGCCGACAGGCCGCCGAGGGCGGAGCCCTTCTTTTCAGGGGCCGCCGGCTTCGGGGCCGAGAAGAGGCGCCAGAGCAGGATTCCTCCCATGACGCCGAAATTCAGGATGCAGAGGGTGATGAACTTGGTCTCCAGGATATTGAAGTAGAAATCCGTAAAGATCAGCGGGAACAGGGACAGCATCAGAACCGCCCAGATTCCGGTGAGAATCTGGGGGGTGCGGTCTGTCTTCGGTTCGGTATTATTTCTGGCTGGATTTTTTGCCATGCTCTGTACTGGTTCCTTTTCTTCAGGTTTCGCTGGTCATGGGAACAAAGGTCCGCTCCCGGGACCGCCCGGCCGCCTGCTTTGCTGCCTCCTCGGCCTCAAGACGGGCTTCCAGGGCGAACTGCTCCTGGGAGTTGACCTTCTTCTTTCCGCGGAGGTCCTCCTTCTCGTAGCTGCCGTTCGGCTGCAGGATACTGGCCTTCACGTTGTCCATGAGCTCCGTGTCCAGGTAGTGCAGCACCTTCTCCCGCAGGGCGGGATCTGCCACCGGGAAGACGATCTCCACCCGGTTGTCCAGGTTTCTGGACATCCAGTCTGCGCTGCCGAGCAGCAGCGTCTCATCCTCGTCCGCCACAAAGTGGAAGATGCGGGCGTGCTCCAGGAAATTGCCCACGATGGACCGGACCCGGATGTGCTCCGAGACCCCGGGGATTCCCACCTTAAGGCAGCAGATGCCCCGGACAATCAGGTCGATCTCTGCCCCGGCGGCGCTGGCCTCGTAGAGGGCCGCGATGATGCCCTGGTCGGAGAGAGAGTTCATCTTCGCGCGGATCACGGCGGGCTTTCCCTGCTCCGCGGCGGCCTTCACCCGGCCGATGAGCTTCAGGAAGCGGTCCCGCATCCACAGGGGCGCCACCACCAGCCGGTTCCAGGCCAGGGGCTCGGAGTAGCCGGACAGCATGTTGAACACCGCCGTGGCATCCTCCCCGTACTCGCTCCTGCAGGTGAACATGCCCAGGTCCGTGTAGAGCTTCGCGGTGGAGTCGTTGTAGTTTCCGGTTCCAAGGTGCACGTAGCGGCGGATGCCGTCCTCCTCGGCGCGCACCACCAGGGTGATCTTCGAGTGGGTCTTCAGCCCCAGCAGGCCGTAGATCACGTGGCAGCCCGCCTTTTCCAGCATCTGGGCCCAGGCGATGTTGTTCTCCTCGTCGAAGCGGGCCTTCAGCTCCACCAGCACCGTGACCTGCTTGCCGTTGTCGGCGGCCTCGGCCAGGGCCCTGATGATGGGGGAATTACCGCTGACCCGGTAGAGGGTCTGCTTGATGGCCAGGACCTCCGGGTCCCGGGCCGCCTGCTGAATGAACTCCACCACCGGGTCAAAGCTCTGGTAGGGGTGGCTCAGCAGGATGTCGCCCTTCCGGATGCAGTCGAAGACCGGCTCCCCTCCCATGAGGGCCGGCACTGGCTGGGGAACGTGCTTCGGTGTCTTCAGGCTGTCGAAGCCCTCAATGCCGTAGAGCTTCATCAGGAACGTCAGGTCCAGGGGACCGTTGATGGGGAAGAGGTCGCTCTTCTCGATCAGGAGCTCGTCGCAGAGGATCTGAAGGAGATCCTTGTCCACATTGTCCTCGATCTCCAGGCGGATAGCCTCGCCCCACTGCCTCCGCTTCAGCTTCTTCTGGATCTCCAGCAGCAGGTCCGCCGCCTCCTCCTCGTCCAGCTCAAACTCGGCGTTCCGCATGATCCGGAAGGGGTGGGCCGCCAGAATGTCATAGTTTAAGAACAGGGAGGCGATGTTCCGCTCGATGATCTCCTCCAGGAGGATCACCGTCTGCTTCGCGCCGGAGCGACGGGACAGCTCCTTCGGGATGGTCACGATTCTCGGCAGCACGGAGGGCACCTGCACAATGGCGAACTCCGGCCGCTCTGCCGCCATCTTTTTCTTCTTTTTCTCCTTGTCTCCGGTGCGGATCAGCTCCTTGGCCCCCTTCTTCTTACGGATCAGGGCGGCCAGGTTCAGGGTCCGGTTCCGGACCAGGGGGAAGGGGCGGGAGGAATCCACCGCCATGGGGGTCAGCACCGGGTACACCGTGTCCCGGAAGTACTGGTCCACGTAGACCGCCTCGGCCTCCGTCAGCTGCTCGTGCTGGCGGATGAAGTGCAGCCCCTCCTTTTCCAGGGCGGGAATCAGGGCCCTGTTAAAGGTATTATACTGTAAATCCACCATCTCGTGGGTCTGAATCGAGATGAGCCTGAGCTGCTCCGCGGGGGTGAGGCCAGCGATGTCCTTCTTCCGGTACTCCGCGCTCACCTGGTCCTTTAAGCTCGCCACCCGGACCATGAAGAACTCGTCCAGGTTGGAGGAGACGATGCTTAAGAACTTCAGCCGCTCAAAGAGCGGAATGGACTTGTCCCGCGCCTCCTGCAGCACCCGGAGGTTGAAGCGGAGCCAGGAGAGCTCCCGGCACACGTAGTACGAAGGATCCAGAAAATTGATCTTCCTGGTATCTGCCATTTCTGTCTCCACCTCCCTCAGAACTTCCGCTTCTGGCGGAACACAGGCTCAATTCCGAAGAGCTCCCGGAACAGGCCGCTGTTTCTCTCAAAGCTCAGGCGCTCCAGCGTCAGGTCCTCCGCCGCGCCGGCGTACACCGTGAGCCGCTCCTCATCCTCCAGCCGGACCTTCAGGTTTCCCGCCTTCTGACGGGAGGCCCGGTCCAGGGCGTCCGCCAGGCGGATCACCGCGGAGAACTTGGCGGCCTTCATGGGCACGGTCTTCAGGTTCGGCGGCTCCGAGCCGATCTTCAGCACGGCGCACACCAGGCTGTGATCCTCCTCGGACAGGCCCACGATCTCCGTGGCCCGGATAATCTCGTAGCTGGTGGTGCCGGGCCGTCCCATGTTGATGAACCGCCCGCAGTGGTGCAGGAGCGACGCGATCTGCAGGAGCATGCGGTCCCGCTCCGTAAAGCCCTGGTGCTTTTTCAGGGCCTCAAAGATCTTCATGGTGTTTTCCAGGCAGTACCTGCGGTGGGGCGTCAGCTCCCCGTACCTGCGGGCGATCTCCTCCACGGCCGAGATCACGTCCCCGGTGAAGTCGTGGGGATTCCGGATCAGCTTCCGGCTGAAGGCGTAGTCTGCCGCCACGCCGTCCACCAGCTTCGTGCCGGGGAACCAGAGCTGCTCCGGCTTTAAGAGCCCGCTCACGCGGGTGTAGATGATGGCCGCCGGCACCATGACGGAGGCCGTCTCGCTGGAGACCCCCAGCCGGTCCTCCATCTCCATGTCGGGCAGCTCCAGAATCTGGCGGCAGCCCTCCAGGAGCGTCTTCCGCCCCACCAGGTTCTCCTTCACCGGGTCCTTTCCCGCCTGCCGCATGAGCCGGTCAAAGAGGATCCGGATCAGGTCTCCCACCGCGATGACGTTCCGGATCTTCCGGTCCGCCAGGTGGAGGTTCCCGTAGATCTCCAGCTCGTGGTCCACCATCTCCGAGAGGATGCGGGTGCGCTCGTCCCGGGCGGAGGTCAGGTTCCCCAGAGCCTCGCGTATGCGCAGCGTCCCAAGGGGAAGGTTCTGAGTGCCGATCATCTTCCCCTTGTCGTAGAGGGTGACCTGCATGCTGCCGAAGCCCAGGTCCACGATGGCGGTTCCCTCCCGGATCAGGTCCTCGAAGGTCTTTCCCCGGGCCGCCAGGGCCTTGCAGGACATGAGCCGGAGCTCCGCGTTGCTGATCACCTGGACGTTGAAGCCGGTGTGCACCTTGATCCGGTCCAGGATCAGGGCGGCGTTTTCCGCCTCCCGCATGGCAGAGGTTGCCACCGCGGTGACGTTCTGGCACCGGTACTCCCGGACGGAGGCCGCGAAGCCCTTCAGCACCTCCACCAGCTCCTCCGCGTTTTCCCGGCCGATGGCGCCGGTGCGGTAGGTGTCTGCCCCCAGCGGGATCCGCTGCCGCAGGTTGTCGATCCGGCGGAGTCCCCGCCGCTCGTCTGCCTCATAGATTCCGAGCTCCGTCTCAAAGGAGCCCACGACCACTGCCGCAAAGCGCTTCTGCGCCATTTATGCCTCCCTGGCCTCCAGGGCCTTCAGGTAAATGATAAACTGGCTGGCGGTGCGCCCGGAGAGGCCGCCGTGGGAGATCTCCCAGATGTTGGCCTCCTTCAGCAGACGCTCCTCTGACATGTGGATGCCGTTCCGCTCTGCCAGCGAAAGGACGATCTTCTGGAACAGCTTCTTGTCCGGCGATCCGAAGTAAATGGTGACGCCGAAGCGGGCGGACAGGGAGAGCTTCTCCTGCATGGTGTCCCGCCGGTGCAGCTCCTCGTCCAGGTCGTCCCGGTCCTTGAAGCTCTCCCTGATGAGGTGGCGCCGGTTGGAGGTGGCGTAGATCAGCACGTTGTCGGGCCTGCGCCCCAGGCCGCCCTCCAGGATGGCCTTCAGGTACTTGTACTCCAGCTCGCTGTCCTCGAAGGAGAGGTCGTCCATGTAGATGATAAACTTGTAGTTCCGGTCCTTCACCTGCTCCAGGATGTCGGACAGCAGGCGGAACTGGTGCTTGTAGACCTCGATCATGCGGAGGCCCCGGTCGTAGTACTCGTTGACCACCGCCTTCACGCAGGAGGATTTTCCGGTGCCCGCGTCGCCGAAGAGCAGCACGTTGTTGGCGGGGATTCCCTGCAGGAAGGCCTCCGTGTTCTCCTTCAGCTGCTGCTTCTGGTCGTCGTAGCTCACAATGTCCTTGAACCAGATGTGCTCCACCCGGGTGATGGGCTCGATCACCGCCCGGCCGTCGGCTCCCTCCTTCACGCTGAAGGCCTTGTGCAGGCCGAAGCGGCCCACGCCGAATTCCCGGTAGAACTCGCTGATGATGTCCTTGAAGGCCTGGGGGGTCTCCGCCTGCTCCAGGGCCACCGAGAGCTCCAGGATGCGGTCCCGCACCCGCTGGTTGTAGACCCGGGAGGCCCGCTTCGGCGGGTGGTAGTCCGTCAGCACCGCCGCCACCTCCGGGGCCTCGTCCACCATGGCCGGGGACAGGTCGAAGAGCTGCTTTAAGATGCGGCAGTCGTGGAGCATGAGCTCGTTCAGGCTTCCCTCCACCTTTCCCACGATCTCGCAGCTCTGGGAGTAGGCGTTCTCGTTGTTGGCGAGGCACAGGGCCAGGAGGCAGTGCCACAGGTTCCCCTTGAAGCCGTGGGTGCCCGCCAGGTCCACCAGGGCGTGGGCCGCCGAGGCGAAGTCCTCCGGCAGGGCCCCGATGCGCCCCTCGCTCTCCCCGCGGAAGATTTCCGTGAGCCGCCTCAACAGGTCCTCATAGGCGAAGTTCCGGTACAGGATCAGCTGGTCAATGTTCATTGCAATTTCCTCCTGAAAATGCTGGAGTCAAAACGTGATACCCCTCAACGCAACCCTCAACGGGCCTGTGTTTCCTGTGTTCCCTCTGCTTCCGCCGGAACCGGGTCTCCCCGCTTCACGGCCTCCGCGACCAGCATCTTCCCGATCACGCCCCGGGTGTACTCGCCGTAGCGCTTCTTCCACTCCGGGGAGAGCTCGGAAACCCGGAAGGGCTCCCCGAACTCCACCGTGATCTTCTGGGGCTTCACCCAGGGGAACTGGACCTCCCAGATGCGGTCGGTCCCGTAGAAGGCCACCGGCACGATCTGGCAGCCGCTCCGCTCCGCGATCTTGAAGCTTCCCTCGTGGAAGGGGAGCAGGTCGGTCAGCTCCCGGTTCCGGTTCCGGGTGCCCTCCGGGCAGATCCAGATGCAGGTCCCCTCCTTCACCTTCTGGATGGCGCCCTTCACCACCTCGAGGCCCTGGCGGATATCCTGCCGGTCCAGGAAGAAGCAGTTCAGGACCTGCATCCACCGGCGCAGGGACGGCACCTTCCAGAGGCCGTTCTTCGCGACGAAGCCCGTCTGCCGCGGCACAATGGAGTAGGCGATGATGATGTCGAAGAAGCTCCGGTGGTTGCTGACAAAGAGAAGTCCGCCCTCCTTGGGCACCCGGTCCATCCCGATCACCGTGAGGTCCACGGCCGCCGTGTCGCGGAGACAGCCGAGGATCCAGGCGATCCACTTCTGGGCCTCTTCCGCGGCCCGCTTCGGGTTCTTCTTCTTCCAGATCCAGAACACCAGGAGCACCGGCAGCGCCAGCACGAGAAACAGGAATATTTCGAGAAAGCAGAGAATCGCTCTCACCATAGAAACACCTCCAAAAACAGATACATAACTAAGTAAGTATATCAGAGATCGGGAGGCAGCTCAAGGTGCGTGATCCCGGTGTCTGTCAGGTTCAGGAAAAAGCGGCAGGAGACGATCTCCTTTCCGCCGGCCGTAAGGCCCTCCGGCGTCTTCAGTTCCAGGGACTGGAGCGCCCCGCCGTCCCTCCGGAAGGTCAGGCTGCAGGAGAAGCGGGCGTCCTCCGGGAGAAGCTTCATCAGAGCGGAAAAGGTCATGCCGGTGGATGAGAGCTTCAGACAGTCCTCGGCCGCCGCCGGCGGCAGGAGGCAGTCCACCCGGAGAAAGGCGTCCTCCTTCGAAGCCTGGGCCAGGCGGGCATCCTCCGCTTTCTCCAGCATGGCGGCGAGCCCGGTGAGCTTCTGCTGCAGGATCTTCCGGTCCCAGACCTCGTCCAGCACCCGGAAGGTGCAGAACTCCAGCTTCTCCTCCCCGGGGATCTGCCGGTAGTAGTTTTTCCCGTCCTCCGACTGCCGGTCTCCCATGAAGGAGTCCCCCGTGAGGTACAGCTCCCCGGGCACCGACTCCAGCGTCCCCTGGAAGCGGGACGGGTGGTCCTCCGTCTTTCCGCGGGTCAGGAGCTCCGCCGTCAGGACGCCCCGGAAGCCCGTGATCTCCCCGGCCTGCTTCATGAGCCCCTCCGCGCTCTCCTTCTTCCCGCAGCCGGAGAGCAGCAGGCAGACAAGGAGCAGCAGCAAGACAGGCAGGCAGAAAGAGCGGAGGATGCAGAAAGAGCGGAGGATGCGGGCGGGCGCAGACAGCCGCGCCCGGCTGAAGGTCTTCCGGTCAGTAGTCATAGTACCACTCTCCGTCCTTTGCCCTGAGCCAGCTGAGAA
>Ga0256404_1012842_pt1 | contig 10776 bp, 8 predicted proteins | sample RumenRJG_01DNA_FD_185990 | JGI IMG/M metagenome (GOLD analysis project Ga0256404, IMG submission 185990) | Bovine rumen microbial communities from Lethbridge, Alberta, Canada - RJG_01 | ecosystem: Host-associated > Mammals > Digestive system > Stomach > Rumen | place: Canada: Alberta | collected...
TTACAATCATCAACGTATTCAACTCAAAACAAAACTGACTCCGCTCGAATTGCGAAGCCAGTTCGTAGCTTAATTTAATTTGCTATAGGGGCTTTTTTGTGCTGTACGCACAATTTGGGGCGGTTCAGGGAGCTTTTGCTGTGATTTATAAAGTAATAAATGTGACTTTTATCAGCCTATTAGCCTGCGTCTCATAAGACACAGGTCGAAAACATCGAGCCTGTTGTCTTTACAAAGGTCAGCAGCTTCCCAGTTATCAAGGCGGGCTGTTGAAGAGCCGAGCAGCCATTTCTGAAACAGTACAAAGTCAGATAGGTCATATTGCCCGTCATCATTGACATCGCCTTGTATTACCAACTCTCTGGGAGTAATATCCACAAGGGATAAATTCCCGATGTTTACTTTACCGCTGCCATCGAATGTGATCTCAAAATAGTACGAATAATATGTACTATATGATTCAAACTCTTTTTCATAATGTGTTGTTTCTTCGGTGACGTGAACAGTATCTTTTATGTCAATATCAAATTCAGACCTTTCTGATTTGATTTTGTAGTTCAACTCTGCTGTCGGATCTCCGCTTATGTCGAACGAAAGCCTGTACCTATGCCCTGCACGGAACCAGAAGCGCTGAAAGGTCAGCCTGTTCCATTTATTAGCTTCAATATCATAACCGATATTATAATAGTCGAAGCTGCTCGGAATATCGCCGTATATTATTTTTGTGGCTGCAAAGGCGTTTTCAGTATCAACTGGTTTGTTGTTTTCGTCAAGGAATACACCTTTTTTAAAGTCTTCAGAGCAGAAATAAACGTCAAGCCATTGGATACGCTTTGTTATCCATTCACTGAGATAGTCAATGTGCTCCTGATATTTTGTAAACTTCGCTATACTATCCGTTTCAAAGAAGTATTCCTTTCCGAGCGGCTCCCACATTTCAAAATTTCTCATATAGGAACGCATATTTGTCTTCGCTTCTTCCCTGACATAATCAGGAAGCGTCTTTACTCGCTCGGATACTTCTTTCCATCGGGCAGCCACCGCTTCACGGAACCAGTCATTCTGCAAAGCGTAACAGTACCACTGATTAGAGTTTGAATTGCTGGCGGTGACATCGAATTCGTTTATTCCGTAAGGACTGTCGAAGCCTTTATATACATCAAAATTTCCCAAAGCAAGATCATAATCCCACATAGGAGCGAAAACCAGCTTACCGCCTGCATCCTTGCAGAGGTAAAAGCTGCCCCAGCCGATATCGTTATTCTTGCACAACTCATTTGCAATGAAATTGTCTGCAAGAGAGGGAATATCGATAAGCTCTTCAGCGCGGGCTTTATCCTGCCGCCTTAGTACGTTGAGTGATTTCGCAATATAATTTGATATATATTCCTTCTGCATCAATGCAGTAGGATAGTCGTCCGAAAGCTTGCTTTTTATATCATAATAAGCATTATCCACTTCAAAGTGCTCATTGGTGCAGGTCCTTGTCATTTCCAAAAGATATCCGTTTCCCTCAACCAGCTCAGGCTTCTCGGTTATGGCAAGGCGGTTTTTATTGACGTTTATGTCCTCACATAAGAGGTAAACACCTTGATATGAACCATTGACATACACCTCTACCGAGCGGCAGTTTACGGAATATGGCATATTATCAAGCATATCACCGAGATGATATGCAGTCATATTTCTCAGAAGGGACGTGTCAAAATAGTTCGCGAGAAGATTCCAACTTTTACCCGAACCGTTTCCTATGCCGAGAGGGTTCTGTTTTTTATCAAATTTAAATTTGTAGCTCTTTTTTTCACAATGCAATGTTGAATTTCCGCGGAGCCTTATCTTAACTTCTGTTTCAGGTATTTCAAGTTCACCGTTTTTATCCCATATCGTAACTTTTGACGGAGCATATTGGCTTTTGGTATTAATTTTCTTTCCCAAAGTATCTATGGATATTATTGGCATATCAAGCTGTTCTTCTATTATTGATGACTCCTCTGCGGAAAAAGCAGATTTCAAATGCGGCATAAAACAAGAAGTGTATAAAACTGCAGCCATAGCACATATAACTGAAATTATCCTTTTCAAATGATCAACTCCTTTGTATTTGCAAATTCATTATACCATATGAGTGAACAGAAAGTCAACGGGAAGAGTGCTTCATATGCATGATCAAAGCTGTTTTGCATTTGGTGGGAGTTCTTGCATATATTCTCGTAATTCCTCATATAATTCACTGACCAAATTTCGAAAAAACATATAAACGAAAAGCTCCCCGAGGGGAGCTTTTCCTGTTATTTATAGTTTTCCAGGCTGGTGTCGAACCAGCTCATATCCTTTTCGGGAACAGGTTCTGCCTTGTCATTTAACTTTACATCGAAGTACAAATCAACAGAGTTTATATCTCCGTTTTCAAGGTACGAAATATCTAACATTGGTATTCCTGTTTCCTTGTCGATGTAGAGTAAATATCTATCTCTTTCATATTCATCATAATCTTTCTTGGGACGCTTTCCTTCAATAATATAGCAGTCTCTGCCCTCAAAGTTTATGTCTCCCGTGATATTCCATGTACTGAAATCATAGAGGTAATTGATTACTAATCCTTCTCCGTCAGGGCAAAGAGCACCCTTATATATAGGAGAATCATAGCTTACATCATGTGTGGAATTTAATCTGATCGCTTCAAAGCCTTTGTATTTATCGGCGTCACTGTCACGATAAAAGTAATTATTCCAGTCGTACCATCTGTATTCTTTTCCGTTGGATTCGTCTCTGTCAAGGTCCGTTGGATTATGCCAGTAATAGAATTTTTCGCCGTCACAGTAGTCTTCGCTTTCTTTTTCATGTTCGGGATCAATATTCTTTTTAGCATATTCAGTCATGCTTGTAATATCCTCGCTGCCCTTGTATCCGTCGCCGTCATATACATAGTCATATGATCTTGCGGCTCTGTTATCTGCACATAAAATACGGTAGCTTACGGAATAATCCATATCTTCATCAGAAGAATTCTCTGGAATTTTTTCGAAATGAGCATTATTTGCGCTTATCTTGTCATAAAGCTTTACGCTGTTCATCATCTTGTCAACAATATCAAGCTTCTGAGCATCAAGCTCGGGACCTGTGGGCTCTATATCGTCGATTATCCAGTTTCCGTCCTTGTTGACTATCTTCATGGACATATCGTACTTGTTAGGCACATTGGTGAATTCATACTTAACGGTAGCTGTGAACGAGCTGTCCTCAATATCTGTGATAACTATAGGTTCGTTCTGGCAGTTGTAGAACCTGTAGGTTGAAGGGATCTTCTGTGAGTTAAAAGCATCTCTATCAAGAGCATTGCAGTAAAGCTTTCCGTTTAACATGGCGTAAGTACCGAAATCAGGGCACTGCTCAATATCCTGTCTGTATGTGCGGTTAGACTCATAGTTTGTAAGCTCCTCGCCTATAAGATCGGGGAACTGCTTGTCTATAAGGCTCTGTGACATAAAGGAAAGAGCCTTATCCATTACCTCATCGGTATTGCTGAACTTCATTCCTATTTCGTAGTGCTGATATATCCATTGACCAAGAAAAGTGCAGTTCGGGTGATCGAGGGGATCACCGTCATAGAGCTCATAATAGAGGTGCTCATAGGACTGACCAGCTTCTTCGTCTATTCTTTGGCGCTCTTCATCTATTTTATCTAAATAAGCGGTATATTCTTCCTCGGACATCTTATCAAGCTCTTCACTTTCCATATCTTCATCGGGATACTTAGGCATGATATCGTAGTCGAAAGGCTCAAGGAAGTCCTCATATTCCGCAAGGAGACTCTCTGCGGTCTTACGGCATTCCTCAGTACGGGGATCCTCGGGCGCTTCTGTTAATGCCTGAGACATATCCTCTGAAACTTTTGTAGGAACGTCAGGGTCATTGTTATCGCCGTTGCTGAACTGCTTTGCGATATTGTAACCGCCGAAGCTTCCTGCACCTATAAGCAGCGCTAAAGAAGCCGCAATAGAAGCTGTCCTCCACTTGGGACGCTTGTATACGTCAACGCCGCTTACCTCTGTTTCTGAATTGAATTCTGTATTTGTATCTTCTGTTATATTGTACTTTCTCTCGCTCATGGCATACATTCTCTCCTTCTCTTCATCAGTGAGTACGGGGAATTCCTGAGCAAGCTTTTCTATTGCCTCGTCATCGAGATCAAATAAAAGATCGTTGTCTTTCATATCAAGCCCTCCTTGTTTATACCTGCTTCTGTGAGCAATATCCGGAGCTTTTGCTTTGCGCGGCTGCTGCGTTTCTGTACAGCTGCCGCCGACATAGAGATGCTTTTTGCTATTTCTTTTGCTGTGCGGTTGTAGTAATACTGCTGTATGATGATAGTGGAATCGGGATCGCCAAGCTCTTTTATCTTGCCGAGAATAATGCTGGACTGCTCCTTGAGCTCTGTTTTCTCGGTGATGTCATCGTCATCGCGGAGCTCGTTGATAGTGTTTTCATCAACATAAGCTGTCCTGCTGCTGCGTGAGACTATCCTGCGGAATGAATCTATAGCGGTATTCCGTGCAACAGCTCCTATAAAGCCCTTGACATTGTCGGAAAAGTCCGTATTATTATCAAGAAGCCTGTATATCTTCATAAACACGTCACTGACGCATTCTTCAACGTCCTCACGGCTTCCGCAGCTTTTAAGGACGCTGAATGCGATAGTATAGACGTAGTTGCAGTATTTGTCAAAGACCGCCCTGTGGCATTTCTGAACTGAGTCCGCCATCAGTAAGCGCAGCTCGTTGTCTGTCATCAGGAAATCCTCCTTTATTGAATGCATTCACTAATATAAACGAAAGTGAGAGAAAGAATCAGACATATAATTTTAGCATTTTTTGAAAAAAAATACAAGTTCTTTCATAACCATGATACTCATATAGAAGTTTTATAATTATTATTGAGAGAACCCCTTTTGAAAAAGGGGCTTCTCTCAAACTCTCTCCCTAAAACTTTCGTTTTGTTTTTTCTCAGATAGGGCGCTCCTGCATTTTGCAGGGCTTTTTTATTTATGAAGCGCCCTATCTGCGAAAAAACCAGATAAAAGTCTTTGGAAGGGGGTATGGGGGAGGACCTTTCTTCTGTATGGTGTTCTTAACGCAGTTAATATGTATGGTTTCTCCGAGGAGGTCATCCTCGGAGATTTTTATTATGCAAACTTAGTCATGCCAAGCTCGTTCATCTCTCCGTCAAGTCTGAATGCTTTATCCGGATGAAATGTGAAGTATATAACTATGTGATTACCACAGGTTCTTGAACGTTTTACAGCCTTTTCGTGGACTTCGATTCGCTCTATAAAGGCTCTCAGGAGCTCCGGAGTAACCTTTGAAATTGTTACATACCGCTTAGCCTTGATGATGAAGTCACGGATACACTTCTCACGCACTTTCATTTCATCAAGCTGTGAGTTGAGGGCGCTGAGCTTTGATTTCAGCTCAGTCTGCTCATTTTCAAAACTTGCAGATAGAAGTTCATAACGCTCGTCGGTTATCTTTCCGTTAGACCTGTCCATATAGAGAAGCTGTATTGCGTTGTCGATCTGCTTGATTTTAGACGCATATTCATCTCTAAGGCTCTCGGATTCTTTAAGCTTCTTTGCCGCTTCAGCTTCGCCGTTCTTCATTGCATCGCTGTAAAACTCTTCCGAATGCTCCCTTGCGTATTTCGTCACCTTTTTCATTGCTCTTAAAACTATCTCATCGAGCACACTTTCACGAGTGTAATGTGAAGTGCAATCGCTTTTGCGGCTTTCATAGTGTCCGCAGCGGTAGCTATCGTATCCGTGGGCTTTATCCCGATTACGATACATCCTTGAACCGCATTCTGCACAGTAAAGGTAACCTGCATACTTGTCCAGCTCACCACGTTTATCTGCACGCTTGCGTCCTTCAAAGTGCTTCTGCACAAGGTCAAACGTTGCTCTGTCGATGATTGCTTCGTGGGTATTCAAGAAAATCCTCATATTCTCTGGAGCGTTCTTGATACGCTTTTTCAGCTTGTTGGACTTTGAATAGGTCTTGAAGTTTACCGTATCTCCGCAGTAGATCTGATTGGAAAGCATCTTTCGGATAGTGTTGTTCGCCCATGCGTAAGGCTTGTCGAGCTTGAGATTTCTTGAACGGCTGCCGTTCTTCCTGTAGTTGTAAACGCCGGGCGATAGTACCTGTTCCTGTTCAAGTGTTCCGCAGATCCGCTTTATGCCTATTCCACTTGCGTACATTTCAAAGATTCGCTTGACGACAGGTGCTGTCTCAGGATCTGGTATAATCTGCTTTGGGTTGCTTGGATCTCTCATATAACCGTATGCTATCCATGCTGCAAGATGTTCTCCGCGTTCGCCTTTTGCTCTGAGTACAGCCCTTATCTTTTTTGAACAGTCCCGGGCGTACATATCGTTGAACAGATTTTTGATACCAGACATCTCATTGAAGCCATTGGCACTGTCCACGTTGTCGGTGATAGCAATGAAGCGTACATCGTATGCAGGGAACACCAGTTCCATAAGCCTATCGGTCTCTAAGTGGTCACGTCCAAGCCGTGACTGGTCTTTCACAATGACTGTTCCGACCAATCCGTTCTCAACATCGCTTAGCATATGAACGTACTCGGGACGAGTATTATCAGTTCCGCTGTAACCGTCATCGACGTAATACCGACAATTTCGGAATCCGTTCTTGTCAGCGTATTCCTTCAACATCAATCTTTGATTTTCTATTGACAGCGACTCGCCTGCACGCATATCTTCCTGACTGAGGCGGCAATAGAGTGCTGTTATCTGTTCCGTGTTTGATTCTGTTTTCATATATCCTCCTGTTCCGAACGTACTCGTTCTGGGAATCAAACCGAATAGGATACACCAACAGTATACCACTACTCGGCTCGAAAGTCCAGACCTTTTTCAGTTTATTCTGTCACCGTTTATGAGATGTTTGATCTTATCTTCAACGGTTTCGCTCGGCTTTTCAGGAGATTTGAAAACAAGCGTCACGTCAAAGGTTTGTCCTTTAATGGTCATCTTTTTGTCAACGCAAAGAGCTTTTTCATTCGTTTCAGATTTCATATGAACTCCTTTCACGTCACACTGTTTCAAACTTATTATTCAATTTAAAAAGAATCTTTGACTCCAGTCACACCTCCCTAATTATAGGCAATATTTGGAGCTTTTTCATATTTTGACCCCAAGATTTTTCTCACTTTCAACTTTTGACGCCAATTTCCAATTGCTGCATTCTCCGATATTTCGGCGGGCACTGCCCGTCCGATGTGGAATGGCGGGCGCAAATGACGCCAGCCTTTTTCCTGCAAACCAAAAAGGGGCACGGGTTCTCCCGTTTCAGCGGCAGGCGGAATGCCGACCGCTATGCTTGCCGGTCTTGCGGACCGACTTCCGTCTTCCCAACTCTTTCGCTTTTTCGATACCTGTATAATCCCCACACTCACTCCACGTTGCGCGACAACTGCGTTCAACGCGAGCGGTGGGGTAACTATACTATTTCCCTTTTGAGGACGGCAAACTCGGGGCTTTCTGCGCGTGTTTCAGATAATCGCTCCTTACAAGCTGTTGTCACAGATGTTATAGCTGAAGAAAAAAGGCGCTTACTTGATTTATAATTATCATGTAATATATATCTTCCTTCTTCGTATTAGTATATACTCTCTTGTATACTTAATATATAAGCCTATGACATCATGACACAGCCCCTATGACAATTCAACTTTTGAACTGCAACGCCAGCTCTGCGTCGCGGAGCTTGTCCTCGTCCATGTCATAGTTGAGAAATGCGACCTCATAAGAGTTCTCGACCTGGCGACCGTTGTCAGCATAGTTGTTGTGAATGCGAATGATATCCTTCTGCGCAAGAGTTTTCAGTGCGCGCTCAACATTGCTCACTGACATCGCAGTGTCTCTTGCGATACCTGTGCGGCTTATGGTCGAACTTTTCTTTTCACTGTCGTAGTAGCAGAGTAGATCCATCACCACCTTGAACTCGGCAGGCGTAGTGATGTTGAGATACTCAAGCGGAGAGTTGACGCCGTTAGAGTATGCTGTGCAGTTGATAACGTTCAAATCTTTCATCTACATCGTCCTTTCGCGTTTCGAGTTTTTACTTGTGATGTTAAGAGTTGTCCGGACGTCTTAACTGCATTCAGTATACACCAGTCCTTGACAGAAGTCAATAGATGTTGTATAATAACTCTATCGCAGTCAATCTATAATCTATTTTTATGAACAAATTGTAAACTTTTGATTTCATGCTATTTATACAGCTATTTTCAAGACAAACCGCAGTATTATGCGCTCTGATGAAATAGAACACTATTTCTGAAAGGAGTTATTATGTTTGAGATAGAAGCACACTACCATGACAGAATAATATATCTTTCCGACGGCAGAGTTTATCCGCTCGGAGAGATACTTCTGCGCTATTTTTCAATGAATTTTTATGACTTAGGCGAACTGTTTGACGTATGTGAACGGGCAAAGTCTGAGCTGAACATCAGTTCCTTGTTCTGTCCTGCTGAAATAGGCAAGTGCGCACAGGAAATAGAATCCACATACGACAACATCATGGACATTGCAAAGTCACTTCCGCCCTACGACACAAAGCATTTTAGGCACGGTCTGCTGAGAAATCTGTTCGCTTACTACAACGACATCTTTGACGAACCTTTTTATGAGGACTCGGAGTTTGAAGTCGATGACTACAACGAACACTTTGTCAATGCAGAGAGCACTCCTGTGTCATATGAGGAAATGTATATTACGGAAGAGTTGCATGAACTGCGAGCGTTATCTGATTATGAATTTGACAGCAAGAAGGTTTTCAGCAACTACGAGAACAGAAAAGACGCCGCAGACTTCACAACTTGTATCGAACAGATGACAAACGAGTTCTCAACTTTTATCGAGGACATCATCCGCATCAAGAAAATCTTTATGCCGTTTGTAGACGAGCTTTGTGACCACAACAGTTATCCGACAACTCAGAAAGTGATTGACACATTTCAAAAATATATAGGCGTTATTTCAAGCGGAAGTATGTGCATGGGACACACAGTTATCGAAACGAAAAAAGGTCCCATACTCTGTGAGACTTATCGTTTCACATCGCTGGGAGCCTTTCTGTATTTTGAATTGTTCAAGTGCATTGAGGAGAAGTTTATGCCTGTCAAGTGCCGCAACTGCGGTCGGTGGTTCATAATGAAGCACACTACATTCTCACACTACTGCAAGCGACTGGTCAGCAGCAATCCGCCTAAGACTTGTCGTGATAATGCAATGAGCCATAACTTCAAGGAGAAGATAAAGAGTGATCCTGTGTGGGAGATATACAATCGTGCATACAAGCAGCACTATGCTCGCTATATGAAAAAGAAAATGAGCAAGTCCCAGTTCGCAGAGTGGGGAGAGTATGCTATTGAACTGCGGCAGAAGGCTGCTGATGGCGAGCTGGAGATGGAAGAGTATCAGAGACTGATTAGGATATAACACCCATATTATTTTACAATTCTTTTGATTAATATCAATGTCAACTATTGGGTGCTATCTATTCTTTATCCAACCAAATTATTTATTAAGCATTATTCGTTTGCTTTCAGTTTATTCCACTGCACTAAGGTTGATGCTACTATAGAAGCATTTCAACAGTCATTAGTAAAACCTATACAGCGGACTATGAAGTAGAACAGCCAGATACTTCAAGTGAGGTATCTGCCTGTTTACGATTGGTGATAAGAATCCTGTTTCATACGATATTGGTATTTCTGTTATCAGAAATGTGTGGCGTGCTGTACAGATGCTGAAGGACGAACCGACGAATGAAGATGCACGGGGCATGATACTATACGGAGCATCTATTTCAACATCAAGCAGGCTGGGGCTTGGCAAAGAGGAAAATTATGCTTACGATATTTATGAAGTGGAGTTTGTGCCGGAGGTGCTGTTGGGTGTTTCTTACAGAAAAAGTCTAACTACTATATTTCCTCGCATTTTGAAGGCAATGGGTAAATATCATGTGCAGGACATAGAGAAGTTTTTCCGTGATGCGTTCGATTTTGAAGGCAGTATTGAAGGATCCGCAGAACGAATGATAGAAATGTTTGCAGATATGGGTGTTGACATGTACTTTGAAAAAGGTGCTGACGTAAATAATCTGAAGGGTATTCCGATCGAAACGACATTGGCGGCAGAGGAAGTTGCAGCGATCATGCAGGATTGCTTAGAAAAACAAATGAGATGTGACCGCTCTCTTTCGTTTTATTCATATGTGCAGTCATTCAGACCGTGTATGAGCTGGATATAAACGCACTCCGCGCGTAGCAAACTTTAGTTTGCGGATGTGCAAGGCACTTTAAATCATTTATTATAGCGAACGTCAACTTATTTTTGCCGTTCACTATTATATAACATTGAAACGAAAGCCCATCCCCGCGGATAAACTGTAATAATTCTTATGCAGAGCACAGTAATAAAAGATTTATCCCCGGTGCAATTGCCGTATATCATTATTATCAGGAGGATATAAAAATAGACATTGGCAGCTGAATGCCTAAAAATCCGACAATCCGATCTAATTGTTTATTGAATCTATTGCCTTTCCCCGGTATAATAAAACTACAATAACTTACTGCAAAGCAGTACAGACAAGGAGGAAAGACTATGTATTATTCGAGTGGTAACTACGAAGCATTTGCACGTCCAAAGAAGCCTGATGGTGTTGACAGCAAATCAGCATATATCAT
>Ga0256404_1012843_pt1 | contig 10776 bp, 10 predicted proteins | sample RumenRJG_01DNA_FD_185990 | JGI IMG/M metagenome (GOLD analysis project Ga0256404, IMG submission 185990) | Bovine rumen microbial communities from Lethbridge, Alberta, Canada - RJG_01 | ecosystem: Host-associated > Mammals > Digestive system > Stomach > Rumen | place: Canada: Alberta | collected...
CACATCTCTTTCCGCCATGTCGTGCTCCTTTCCCACAGCAGTAACCAGTAACCCGGTCAACCTCAAAAAGTAGAGGTTCACATATATACGCACACACGCACGCGTATATATACACGTGGTGATTTTTTCCGCGTAGCTCTAAAATAGAGGTTTTTCAGGTTACCTTTATAAAAAGGTTACCGAAATCAGTCTGTGAAAATCATAATAGTGGAGATCAGTTCAGAGGTTTCACCTCGTCTCCGTCCTCTGTGTCAAAGCCGGAAACATCACAGTGCTCAAGGAGTGTCTGGTAATTGATCACCCAGCACTTGCAGTTCTTCCCGTTGAATTTGTGCTGTACGTTATGCTGCAGGAACACATCCGAGTGCATCAGCTGCTTTTTGAACTGAGCGTAGGTCAGCACCTCTCCGACGATCGCATAATCCTTCCGGTACTTGGTGTACTTGTCATAGACCTGTGAAAGCCGGATGAAGAGCTTGGTCTTATCGTCGCTTAAGTTATATTCTGTCTTCCCATCAAGTCCCATCCGGGCCATGATCTCAAAGGTCTGTTCCACAACGCTCTGGTTATTGGTACCGCCGTCCAGCAAATATTCCTTTGCCCCATGCTCCAGGTACCGGATGCAGGCATCAAACCCGAAGGGAAATACATCGGAGAAGGAAAGCCCCGCTCTCGCACACAGGGATTCAATGAGCTTCAGTCCCGCAAAGCAGCAGGCGAGGTTATTGACCACACGGCTCGGCAGCTCCTTTGAAAACTTACCGACGCCTTCCTTATGCCACTTCGCCACCTCCGCTGCCCGGACAGAGAGCGCCATATCAAGGATCGTCCGTCCGAAGTCCTGCAGCAGCTTTTCATTTGCTGCCACCCGCTGGAAGGCATCCCGGTACTCCGGCTTCTTCAGATCCTTCTTGGAAAACAGCAGCTCGATGCTGCGCTCCCGGATCGCGGCCTCATCAGCGGATTCTTCCCCGGCCACAACCAGAGGGGCCAACAGCTTATAGGTCACCATGGTCTGATCCGCCCTGCCCCGCTGCCCATCGTGCCCGTCGTAGGTATCACGGAAATGGTTATACAGGGCATTGATTTTCAGCTTATCGATCTTCGATGGTTTAAACTCATCCAGAGGCATCGGCACCAGATTGGATGAAGCCGACTCCTTCATCAGCGTAAACTGTGTGACCTGGGTCGCTGCCGTCACCTTATCTGTGGAGAAAACCGGAAGGATCGCCCTCTCAAGTGTCGTAGACTTTCCGCTTCCAGCCTCCCCGATCAAAAACAGGTGCGGGAACTTAATCCCCGCCATCATGAGATGTGGTTTAATGAAGCAGGCCGCTGTCCATGAAAGGATCGAGATTGTCTTCGCCGGTTCATTGTATTCCAGCATCCATTTCCCCAGGTCTTTCAGCTTCCCTGCCGTAAGCATATCTGTATTCAGGATGCCGGTCTTAATACTGCGGTACTTCTCCAGCTGAACAAGGTTCTCCACCGGATTGCCCTTTGCATCAATGCTCCCTGCATCCGAAACGAAAACATACCGCCCTTCATGCTCATAGATCCCAAGGGCCTTGACACCGTATTTCAGCGGCCAGTCAAGCCCGGCAATAAAGTTCTTAAACAACTCCAGGTCTCCGTCCCCGCCGTACCATGACAGTGAAATCGTCCGGGAGGACAGCATGTTCTTAAATTTCTGCTGGTTGGCCATGTCCATCGTCATGAAGCTCATCGTGAACACTTCATTCCGCTTGGTCAGGAAATCACAGGTCATCTGTGCCTCGTCGTCCGTTTTGATCATTTCGATCGGACGGATGACAAAGTTCGTGATCGGATAGACATTGTCGCCCTTCACACGGAAATACATGCCCTCATACTCAAAGATGGGAGAATCATTCCCGGTCGAATATACAGACTCTGTGCTTTCGACCGCCCGCTCCAGTGTCTCCTCACCATAGGTCGCACCGTCGGCATGGTGCTTCTGGTCCCACTTCTCCCGGAAAAGGCCCGAGGTACGGAAGATCCGATCCATCTGCTCCTTGTCTTTTCCGGACCAGAAGGCCAGCTTCATACAAAGCGCCATATCTGCTTCTGACTGGGACGGATACTTGCCTTCCCATTTCCCAGCCATGAGCTCCGCAAAGATCTCCCCGTTTCCGGCATCGGTTGCCTTCTCGATGATCTCCTCATCGGTCAGCTTCTCACCGGATTTCTTTTTGGTTTTCTTCTTCGCCCGTTGCTTCTTTTTCAGGAAGTGATCATGCACCCAGCTTAAGGTATCCGGCAGCGCTTCAGCCACAGTATCCAGGCAGCCCGGGAGTGGTCTTTCTGTGACCGTAAAGTACCGAACGGAGTCATACATCTCGACACCGGTCTCGGTATTCTTGCTTGCCCCTTTCGGCTTTATGCCCTTAAACCACAGATGGATACCGTCGCCGGACGGTGAGAATTCCATGTAGGTTGGCTGCCTGCTCATAATCGCTGTTGCCACCTCATTAAAGGTGTTTGCTTCCGGATCATAGCAGTGATCGACATCGATACCGACAAACCCATCTTCTTTGACAAACATGAAGCCGATACCGTTGTAACCGAACTGATCCGCCGCATCCTTTGCCGTCTGGTAATCGCACCAGCTGGCCGGGTCATTGGATTTCGCATTACCGCCTGTGACAGCATTGATCGGTACCTTCTTTGGCTTCCCGCCATCTTTATCCGGTACCAGGCGATATCCAACCCAGCGTTTGAGGTTTTTTAATTCTTCTGGAAATCCCATCACGTAACCTCCTTGTAGACGACCGGCTTATGCAGCCGTTTTGCTTCTTCAATCTCTGCCGCCATCCCGGGAGAAATATCGCCAAAAACCCACACCTCATCACACAGGCCCAAGAGGGCCAGCCCAAACATAAGTCCCAATTCCCGTTCCTGCGGGTCATCATCCTTAAGCATCCCTGACGCCGCATAGAGGATATGACTGGCAAGCGGCATACCACCTTCCGCGATCACGTAACGGCAGTGTTTCAGTGCTTCCTTCGTATTGCTCCGTATATCTCCGGCATACTTCGATGCCACATAGATCTTCTTCCGATGGCGGTCAAAAAACCGCTGCCTCTGTTTCTGCCTGTATTCCTTCATCACAAGGCTCATGGCGGCCCCGGCAGTCGGGTCGGCATAGCCCTCACCGTTTCTGTATGCCATCACATATCCTCCAGTTCTTCCATGGTGCCAAACGAATGTCCGGCAGATGCCTCCGCTACCAATGGCAGGGAAAATTCCGGATACGGCTGCGGCTCCATGCATGCCTTAATAAAAGTGACTGCTTCTTGGAGCTTCTCCTCCGGAAGGATAAAGGTCAGCTCATCATGGATCTGCAGGATGGGTTTCAACCATGGTCTCTCTATCAAGCCAGCAAGAATCCGTCCCATCGCCAGCTTGATGATATCCGCTGCAGTACCCTGTATCGGCGTGTTCATCGCGCAGCGCTCCGCAAACGAACGCTTGCCCCAGTCATCGGAATCAATATTCGGAAGATACCGTCTCCTGCCAAATGCCGTCTCCGTGTATTTCTTCCAATGAGCATCCGCCTTCACCTCTTCCTGCCATATCGACAGTGCAGGGTATCCGGCTTTCAGACTCTCAATGATCTGTTCGCAATCCTCCACTGACTTTTCAAGTCCCGCCTTAAACTTCAACGTCCTCTGCAGTCCCCTTGGGAAGAGACCATAAAACACCCCGAAGTTACAGTTCTTGGCAATGGTCCTTTTCTCCTTGTAGTCCGGATCATGCTTGTCCAGTGCCTGCTCATAGGGAATCGAAAAGATCGCTGCTGTCGTTGCCGCATGGATATCTCCGTTGTTCTGATAGGTTTCCATCATCACCTTGTCCCGGCAATACTGACTGCCCACCCGCAGTTCGATCTGGGAATAGTCACAGGAGACGATGAGATGTCCTTCCGGGGCTTTGATGAAGTTCCGCACACCAATCGGATCATTGGTCTTGCGGGGCATGTTCTGGAGATTCGGGTTATTGCAGGAAAAGCGCCCGGTATCCGTCGAAAGGGCATAGAAATTGGGATGGATGCGCCCGGTCGCAGAGTCGATATACTTTCGGTAACCGGTGATATAGGTACTGGCGATCTTGTTCCACTTCCGATACTCCTGCACCAGCTCAAAAAGGTGTGACAGCTCCGGTCTATGGATATCGCACCATTCCTTCAAAAGGGTCATCGCAGCATCATCGGCAGCTTCCCTGTTAGATGCCGTCACCCGCATGACCGGCAGGCCCAGCGTCTGAAAGAGACAGTTCTTAAAGTCGTTCGTAGAGCAGTTGGAGCCTATATTGACCTCCAGGCCGATGATCGCTGCGATCTCGGTTTTAATCCGGGCCATCTCTTTTTCTGCCTCCTGCTGCCGCTCCGCCATATAGCCTCCATCAATCGGGACGCCATTATATTTCATGATGCCCAGGTACACCGCTGTCGGAGACTCAATGTTCTCCACGATCCACCGGTGTTTCGGAAGGTACCGGTCAAACCACCCATTCATAATATGGTAGAGACGCAGGGCAAAGTCAGCGTCGGCACAGGAATACCGGATGGTCTCCGGATCTGTCGGGTCAAGCTCATCAAAGTTCCTTCCATCCGTCACCGCTGTAAAGGACGGGAGCGGCTCCTTACAGAGATTCAAGGCCAGGGTCTTAAGGCCCGAGTCTGAGAGGGTTCGGAAAGTTCCCGGGGCCTTCAATGTCATCTGTGCCGCACAGATCGTGTCATATACCGGTGCCTGAATCACGATGCCATTCTTATAGGAGAAGCTCGACTCAAACACGTAGTTGTGACAGATCTTCGTGATGCTCTTGTCTGTCAGGAATTCCTGCAGAAACTGATAGAAGGTGGAAGAGTCCATGTTCGGACCGACAAGGTGCGCCACCGGGATCATGATGGCGGTATGCTCCTTCACAGAAAGACTCATGGTACAGATATGGGCCTTTGCCGGATCAAGAGCCGCCTTTTCCTCTGCCCGGTATGCCGGATCAGGTGCTGTCTCGTAGTCGAATGAAACCAGATCATGTCCGGCCAGGTATTCCTTCACCGCACCAAGGTCCGTTATAAATCGATAATCTTCTTTCATCATGTTCTCCATTTCCGGATATCCCGGAGGAGGTTTCCCTCCCCCGGTTTCCTCTGTCGATTAGTTCAGTGCTTCCAAAATCTCGCCGGTCTCGGCATCCACAAACGGTGCATCCTCATCGGAAAGCTCCGCCGGAGACAGGTTGGCGGCATACGCCTTGCAGCTCTCCACCACACCGGATAAGGCTGCAATCTCCTCCGTAGACAGGACGCGCTCAAACGTGAAGACTGCCTGTGAATAAGCAATACCCGCCGCGCTGGTCGCTTTCTTCAGGGAGATCTTTGTCACAATCTGGGACAGCTTTCTCCCCTTTGTCAGCTGACGCTTCACGTAATTGGTGAAGGTCTTCAGGCTCCCTGTTGGCAGAGACAGCGACACCGGAAACAGCTCTCCTTCGCGCAGGATATAGAGCATACGCTTGTTTTTGCACAGCTTGCTCTGACCATCGCCACTGCCGAACTTGTTATACGGGCAGTTGCGGCAACCACCTCCTGGTACACCGACACCGGTCACGCCGTCGATGGACGAGCAGTCCGGAGCCGCATGTCCGCCCGCGAAAGCCGATGCGTAATAGGCATATGCCGGGTGGTTAAACAGGATCACGCCGGTGATGTCCTTTACCATTTCGGTATCCTCTCCGTCTTCTGCCGGAACCTCAAAGGCCGTGCCTCCGCCTGCAGGGAGTTTCACACGGTCAATGGAAAACTCAAGACCGGCATACTCATCCGTCATCGCCTCTTCGAGCAGGTTGTTGTTGGCAAGTGCTGTAAAACCGGTTGTTGCTACTGCGAGCTCATTGTTCTTTACTTCTGACATCGTTATGTCCTCCATTCAGTTCATGTATTATCGGTTTCGTCATTGCTGCCTGGTATTGTGCAGCTTTGTCTATACGTGTCCTTGTGCCTTGTATCTATCTCATCCCTTTCGGATGCCGACCGTAATCTTGTCGTGGGTATTCACAACCTCGGCCAGCCAGTCAGGGATCACATCTTTGTTGGCTTCCCGCTGCTCCTTGCAGAAGGAAGCGAGGGTATTGGCGTTGACCGTCTGAGTGATCAGATCTCCGTATCCGTGGTTGATCAGCGCCTCGAACATGGCCTCCTTCATCTCTGCCCTCGGTGATGCGTAAAGGCGGCTGTTCAGATAGAAGGTGCTGCCGTTCCTCGTAAACTTCTCCAGCTCAGACTCTGCCATGGCATCCGACAGGGCCTTGTCCAGTTCATCGATCCGGGCATTCACGTCTTTAACCTGTGCCTCCAGATCTTTCTTCAGGTCCTTCGCGGATTTCAGTTCATCCGCCAGTTCAAAAATCTGTTTGTTATCCATAGGGGTCCCTCCTTATTTGAATGGGTGCTTTCCGGAGCGGTAATCGTCTACCAGCATCCGGGCCAGGTCCTGCTTTTCACGCAGGGCCTTCAGCACCTTGTTGTCAATTGAGTTACGGGCCGTCAGGTAGATATACAGACAGTTATTCTTCTGGCCCATCCGGTGCGTGCGGCTTTTTGCCTGATCAAAATTCGCCATGCTGTAATCCAGAGAGAAGAACACCATCGTACTGGCTGCCGTCAAAGTAATGCCCATGCCTGCTGCCTGCAGCTGACCGACAAACACCTTACATTCCGGATCGTTCTGGAAGTGAAATACCTGATCTGAGCGGTCGTCGATCCCGCCCCGGACAACCGCGTAGCGGATCTTTTTCTTCTCCAGCATCTGTTCAATCGCGTCGAGCTCCGCCACAAACCGGCCCATGATCACCAGCTTTTCGTCTTCTTCCATGGCACTGTCGATGATGTCAGAGAGGGCATCCAGCTTGGCATGGCTTACCTGGTTGACATTTCCGTCGTCGTCTTTCAGAAAGCCTCCGGTAATCTGCGAGAGCCGTAAGATCCGGGTCAGAACATTGGCTACGGTCACTTCGCTGTCCTGCATCTCTGCATAAGACTCTTCCTCAATCTGTGCGTACAGCTTGGCAGCAGCCGGCTCCAGATCTACCATACGGATCTCTTCGGTTATCTCCGGAAGATCCAGGCACTCGTCTTTTCGGACTCGGAAGGCAATGCTGTGCATCCGCTTCAGGAACTCATTCGTCATGCTTTTTCGGAAATATGGTGTATGACCGCCGTATCCGGACATATAGAAGTAGCGATTGCGAAAAGCGAAGAAGCTGCTGCCGAAGACCTGCGGGGCCACGAACCTGTACTGTGAGAACACATCGATCTCCCGGTTTGTGATCACGGTTCCGGTCAGAAGCATCCGGTACTTTGCCTTGTCTCCCAGCTTATGCATTCCCTTGCTCTGCGCTGTCCGGCCTTCCTTCAGCTTGTGGCCCTCGTCGCAGATGATCATGTCCGCATGGTAGGCAAGCAGTTCTTTTTCCATCCGCCAAGCGCTCTCATAATTGACGACGATCACCTGAAGTCCATCCTCCGGAAGCTCCGCGAGCTGTTTCTTCTTTTTCTGAAGTGTCCCGGACAGCACGATCAGGGAAAAAGGAAAAGCCGCATACTTTGAAAACTCATCCTGCCAGACGCCGGTAATCGAAAGCGGGCAAACGACGAGGAGTCGCCTGATTTTTCCATTTAGAAACATCCATCCGGCCACGGCGACACCGACGAATGATTTTCCCGTCCCCATCTGCATCAGAAGGGCTGCACCAGTCGAGCGGACCGTCCCGTCGACCATCCCGAAGAGCCAAAGTACAAATTCGAAAGCCTTTCTCTGGTGATCGAACGGCGCTACCTTTACCGGCAGAGTCAGTTCAGATCCACTCATAATGCCCGACCTCCTTCCCGCATAGAATGATCCCATCTGACAGGCGTTTGATCTTGACGTCCCCACAGAGCATTGACCCTTTCGGGATACCGATCTTAATGTGCCTCGGCGGCAGGCCCGGGCAAAAGAAGCTCTTAACAAATTCCATATCGAGGAGCACCTGCGTAGGATATTCCCGGATCACGGTTACCCGCTCCGGTTCCACTTCCAGTTTCACGCCTTCTAAGATCCTGACCTCCTCTCCCGGGACAAGGCCCAGAAATATGAGACCGGTGCAGCAATACTCTTTCTTCTCACCGTTGTTATTGGTATTGATCATCTTGTTCCCTCTTTTCTTTTTTCACAGGGCGTATGCATCCGGCCTGCTCTGCTTATATTTCCCTTACGGTCTGCAGTCCCGCTCGGGATGGTTATAGTTTAGAAAATCTGCCTCTCCATTCCCTCAGCCAGAGCGGTCAAGTTTCATCGGATTTGTCTACCAATTGGTAGAATTTTCATCAGGAAGCCTGTGCCTTCATCCGTTTCGCCATGAGGAGCAGGATCTCCAGGTCTCCCTCAGAAAGGTCCGCTGCCGTACTTACAAGCTCTGCATATTTCCCTTCCGGCTTTTTCGAGAGACGTTCCGGCAACAGTTCTGCCGGACTTGCGGAGAGCGCCTCGGCATATTGGCAGAACACGGAGATCTTCATCTCCCGGCTGCCGTTCTCGTGACGCGAGACAGAGTTGCCGTCTGTTCCGACCATATCGGCCAGCTCGTCCTGTGAGAGGCCGAGCGCAGTACGCTTTTCACGGATCTTTTCGCCGATCTCATACTTGTCATGTTCGTTTTTCAATGACAGCTGCATCCCGCGCTCACCTCCCTTCCGTCTGAACAAAAAAAGACCGGTACAAACACTTACAGGGTTCCCTGCAAATGCTCGTACCGGCCTGAACTCATCATGGTTCCGCTCGTATGGAGCTGTTAATTGTTTTTACGGCGCGTCTCTAAGTTTCGGAGTCGCTGCCTTAGACTTTTTCTGCTTCTGTCATGATCATCAAGTTTAACTGATCCAGAGGCACTTCTTCGATTTCCTGACTCTTTGCCTTCTTTACCATAAGGCAGTAACGCCCATCCGGTTTTTTTATGGCTTCTCCAAGCGGTATCTTAAACTTCGGTGTCTTAACCAGCTTCGGACGCCCTTTTCTTTCCATTCACTCATTCCCCCTAAAACTCAATCGAACGGCAAGGTTCTCTCATCCAGATACTTATCAATAATCGATCTTGCATTTGCGCCAATATGTACATGCGTTGCCGCAACTTCGATCTCTTTATAAAGTGCGAAGGTCGTTTCTGAAACGGCCCGACAGGTCTGTTTGCTGCAACAGACAGGTTCGGTTACATGTCCCACAAGATACATTTCATAATACATCCCCGCATCCGCCAGGTTATTTAACGCTACCTTCTGACAGGCCATGAGATAGATCTTTGTATTTGTATTTAGGAGATCTGCGTGATAACAGTTTCCCGCGACCCGAATGGTTTCCCTTGGAAAGAATCCTGAATTGTAAAAAACATCATCCTCATAATCATCTTCATCTTTATTTTTGTAGTAACGCTGATACTTAAACAGAGGATGGGATGTCGTCCCTTTCTGGTCAAAATTTGGTTCCACACGCTCCAGCATTACTGGTGTTTCACGCTCCCAGGTAAGCTCATCGAGTCTCGTGTCCTCAATCAGGCTGTTCAGGAACTTCAGCATGTATTCTTCCGTAGGGGTAATCGTTCCAACATCAGCATTGATCAAAAGATCGACGGATACACCTAACAGTTTTGCCGCAGTAACCACAAACTCCACACTGGGATCACTTGTGTTTCCAGATTTCTCAAGGCGAGACATGTATCCGGCCTGACATCCTGCTTCCCGTTCGATCTGCCCAAGCTTGACATCGCTGTTCTTGAGAAGCTCCCGGATGTTGCGGAACAGGATATTCTTGTCGAACTTCTTATTCTTCTGGATGATGAACGTCATTGCCAGTAGTTCTTTTTCCAGCTCATTCTGCTTTGCAATGACATGGCTGAGCTCTTCCCGCCTCCTTGCCAGATCTAACTCGATCGTTTTCAGCTGCACTTCACTTTCCGCATTGCTCACCGCAGTCTCCATTACACGGATCTCCTGTTCCATGCGCTTACGTTGTTCCATCAGTTCTTCAAGAACGCTTTGTCTCTCCATCAGTCTTCTGACTTCGAGCGATTGCTCCTGCAGTTCTTTCTGTGAGTCTTGTATTTCCTGAAGGCGTTGAGCAAGTTCGGTATTCATCATTTGCCTTTCCTCCAATCCTCGTTTGTATCTTGTGATAATATTACACCGCCCAGCACTAGCTTGTCAATATTTACAAATATAACTTCTAAATTGCGTATATCAACAATTAATTGTTTATTTGTGCAAGAAAATCTATAGGTTGATCAAAGTTGTTGCCCTCAACAAGCGGAGGCTCTATTTTTTCCTCCCCTGCTGTCCGTATTTTTGTACACCTCTTTTGCTATACTGCTAACAGCAGCATTGACAAGTATGCCACCTGCATCTCCCGAACTTTCGTCTCCTACGAATATTCGAGAGAAAAACACGAATGTTTTTTCGTTCTTCCTATTGACATCTTGCGTATCTGGCTGTATGATCGTTCTATGAGTTGCGTAGCTTACGCAAGTTAGTATACAGACATCTCTCTTCTCTGTCAATACGAAAGTTGCGGCTTTTGCGAAACTCAGAACACACAAACCATTCGCTACCTTAGAAAGGACGTACAAAATGAACCTGAGCGAAAAGATTAAAAACGCGAGGGCAGCAAAACAGATGTCGCAGAATGATCTGGCCAAGGCAACCGGCATTTCCCTGCGGACAATTCA
>Ga0256404_1012845_pt1 | contig 10775 bp, 10 predicted proteins | sample RumenRJG_01DNA_FD_185990 | JGI IMG/M metagenome (GOLD analysis project Ga0256404, IMG submission 185990) | Bovine rumen microbial communities from Lethbridge, Alberta, Canada - RJG_01 | ecosystem: Host-associated > Mammals > Digestive system > Stomach > Rumen | place: Canada: Alberta | collected...
AATGAGTTATGCAAATTTTCAAAGAACTATTTCGTTACTTAAAACGTTAAATATCAGAGCACTATATTAACAACTCAACGGGTGATTTCAGCCTCTGTTTTTCGGAACATCTAACTGGACACCCTATCTAATAGACATCCTGCAAGACCGGCATCGCGTTATGATGGCAGCCCGTCCTGACAGGAATCCGGGAATGTTCAAGATGCAGAACAACCATGCGGGCGATACACACTTCGTGGATTGCACGTTGGTTAGAGGCACACTCCGTAAGGGCTTTGAGTACTATCAGGCATTGGAGCACCCTTTCGCAAAGGCACTTTTTATGCTTTTCATGATTAGCGAGGTCCATCCTTTCTCAGATGGCAACGGACGAATCTCACGCATCATGATGAATGCAGAACTTGTTGCCGCAGACCAATCAAAGATTATCATCCCTACTGTGTTCCGGGAGAATTATCTCAACGCATTGCGTAGGCTCACTCGGAGAAGTGATCCAAGTGTTTTACTACGCGCCATGACTCGTGTGAGGAATTTCAGCGCCAACATCACTGGAGATGATTTCGAAGCATCCCGCTCATATTTGGAGAAATGCAATGCTTTCAAAGATGGCGATGGGTATATCTTAAGGTTTTAGGGCGGTATTGGTAAACCACCCTCCTATAGGCTGATCCTCAGCGGCAAGATGTGGGTCAGAAATAGTTTATCAAGAACCTCAGAGTAGCATTTCCTGTTCTATAATGCTCGATTTTTGGTGAAGGTTTTGGTGAAGATTTCGGTGAAGGTTTTGAGAATTTCTACAGCTCAATAATCTTTGCGGGATTGAATGTCTCATTCTCGCCATGGAACACGTAGCCGAGCTGGTTGCTGACACACCACGTGTTGCCAATCTTCACATCTACATTATGGTGGGAATGACCATATATCCAATAGTCGATGCCGCTATCCTTGATGTAATCTTGTAGTTCCACAGTGAATCCACCGTTGGCGCGACTGCCTGCAAAACGAGGGTCCTGCATCTGGAAAGACGGCACATGGTGAGTGACGACAATCTTCTTCTTTGCTTTGCTTTCTGCAACAGCCTTCTTTATAAAAGCAAGATAACGCTGATGCTCACGGTTGAAATCATTGGCCGTCAACAGGTCTTCGCCATAGAGTATTCTGTGGAAATCGGAGATATAATGCTCTGTATAGCGGGCATCCTCGGGAGGAATGAATGACCACATGGTAGAAACGACGAGGTCTATGTCTTCAAGGCGCACTACCTTATTAAAATAGGCATGTACATTGGGACGAATCTCTATGTCCGTCCCATCCTGCATGGATGAGAGATCATAATATTGGTAGAACTCATGGTTGCCCATGCAGACAATGGTCTGCTTGTAGTTCTCCGCACACCAGTCCCAAAAGGGATGTTGGGTAAAGTACTTGCCGAGATAGAGTGTGTCGCCAGCTATGACGAGCACATCTCCTACGACAGGCAGCGTATGATGCTTGATATAGCTGGCGTTTTCCTGGAACTCCAAATGTAAGTCGGATACGTATTGGATCTTCATTATTTTCTTTATTATACCAGTACATTTTTGCTTATAATCATTTCATATTGATTACGTGCAAAACTAATGATTAATCGTAGATAATCAGAATGCATAGCTAAAGTATGTCTTGCTTTTATAAAGATTAACTTGATAAGCTGATGTTCGTCATTTCTTCCTTGCCTTGTTGAGAAGTTCTTGTAACTCGTCAGCATTAAGTGAGGCCAATTGACTGAGAAGAGCTTCTTTCTTGTTCTTCTCTTCATTGCCTACATTCAGCAACAAAGAGTTGTATTCCATCTTCTTGTCCAGCGGATAATTGTCGATATAGAGTTGTGTGACAGGATGGTCTTGCGTAGAGTGCCCCATACACTCGGAGATGTAGTCCATGTCCACCCCGGCATTTCTCAGGTTGTTGCCAAAGGAATGACGGGCCCATGTCCCACTCGGTCCCATCTCCCTTCCGAGTATCTCCTTGGCTATTCTTGACACATGGTCCTGAATGTTGGAGTTCGCGTTGGAAGTCTTATTCCGTATGTTCCGTGGAGTGGCTTCACCACTGAACAACCACGGGAAGACGGGCTTGTCAAGCTCTGGTTTGGCGGCTATCTTGTCCAGGACATTCTGAAGCGGCTTGATGATTGGGATGACGACTTCGGCGCTTCTGCTTCTATCCTTGGTCTTCTTCCGCTCGAAGTGAAAGGCTCTTTGGTCGGAAGCAAAATAGTATTGGTCATATTTGAGCAGTATGGCATCGGCAAGATTGAGGCCGTTGCCAAGGTATTGCACGAGGAACATGCCAAGCGAGCGATAAGCGCGATCACAATAATCCGTTTTCCAGGTCTCAGGGAATGTGGGATTCATGAAGAAATTATAGAGTTCCGTCATCTTCTCAATGGTCAGATTGCGATCTTTCCTGGTTTTACCCTTTGGAATATAAATCTTGCCAGCCTCTTTTTTATTGGAGAAAGGATATTCCACGTTAGTGAGATAGCCTAACCGCTGGCATTCTTTCCATACCAGGCGGCAAGTCCGCTTGTAGATGCCCGTCGTCGCCTCTGCGATAGGTCTGGTCATCTTACCATCCTCACCCTTTACGCCATTGAGCATTCCATACTCCCATCGCTTCAACACGTCATAATTGATGTCGAAGCCTTTCACGGGAGTATTCCAAAGCACACGCTTGAAAGATTTCAGCGCACAGCCATAAGACTCGGCTGTGGTCAGATGACCCTGAGTCATCTTGTCATCAATCAATTTCTGCCAGATACTCACAAAGGAGACTCGATTCTACTGGGTGTTGCCCGTCACGACGGACTTCACCGTATCGAAGTCCAAATCCTTTCCCTTGTTCAGGCCTTGCAGGAGATTCTTGTAGAAATCCATCAGATCCTTCCACTGCTTCTGCAACTCATATTTATCTGACTTGCTCTTTCCGACGGTGGTTATGTCGGAAAATTCCTTCTCAGTGTAGTTGCTCCCGACACGATGGTAGAAGATCTTTCTGTCCACGGTGAAACGGATTGAAAGTGGAAAACTTGTACAGTCCTTTCTGTTGGTGCGTTTGTCCAACACAAGGGCGAAGGTGCAATTTATAAATCCGCTATAAAACTTCTGTTCTTCAGACTTTATTCGACAAAACTTCTGTTTTCCTTTCATTATCCGATATAATTGCTTAACTTTGACGAAAAATAAACGAAGACAAGAAAACCATAAAAGACTAATGATAAAGGAACGACTGATAAGTGCCTTGATTGTCACCTGCTTCTTCGCCGTGTTCCAGCCCTTTGGCATCCATAAGTTTGGATGGTTCGGCTGGGTGCTGGTGCTGGGCATAGGCGTGATGACTGCCGCCATCTGCGTGCTGTCCGAGCTGATACTGCGATACGTATGCCGGCTTCCGAACGATCCAAGCAGAGGCACCCGCTACATCATGAAGCGCAACCGTGTGTATCAAGTCATCAACATCGTGCTGCTGACGGCGGGCATAACGGGTTATATTCACTTCTTCGTCAACAAGCCGGAGGCCGATGTCGACAATCACCTTACCCTTCACGGCGTGCTGTCGTCGTTTGTCATCGTACTTTGTATTTCCGTCATCGTAGGCCTTTATTGGCGCAATGTCTATTGGAAACGCCACTACTCCCACGAGTTGCAGGAGGCCCAACGGCTGAACGGCATCCTCCAGGAGCGTGAGCGCAACCGCCTGTTGCAGGAAACCCAAGCACGCAACGTTGAGGAGAAGCCCACGGCAGCCACGCCGATTCTGATTGAGGGTACCACGAAAGAGAAATTAGCGCTCTCGCCCTGCGATTTTCTCTTTGCCGAGGCCGACGGTAACTACATCCACATTCATTATCTCCTAGAGGGCAAGGAGCATAAGGCCTCCATCCGCAGCAGCATGAAAAGCATGGCTGAGAAGCTTTGTGCCGTGCCAGGCATCATGCAATGCCATCGGGCCTATATCGTCAACCTTGCCTCGGTCACCCGCATAGAGGGCCGTAGCAGCGGCATAGCCCTTGCCCTGAGACATGTCGCCTCGCCGGTACCTGTATCGAAGGCCTATGTTGCGGAAGTGAAGCAACGCATACAGGACCCAGCTTGATGGGACATCATCAGCATTCCATTCGTCACAGAACAGGTCCATTCGTCACAGGACGCTTCCTTTTATCACATAAACCGTCCGTCTATCCCAAGAATTTGGAAGACGGGCGGTTTTGTCGTTTCTTTGCATCCGGAAAACAATGCGAGCTCGCAACAAGGGCCTGTTAATAATATGATTATGATGTACAAGAAACTGACTAAGTCCAGCGACAAGATGGTCGCAGGCGTATGCGCAGGGATTGCTGACTTCTTCGAGGTCGACCCCACGCTGGTGAGAACGGGTTACTGCCTGCTGACATTCTTCAGCTGGAGCTTCCCAGGCATACTTCTTTATATCATCCTTTGGATAATAATGCCAAACTCTGACAATGAATAATCGACCAAGTCTGTAATAAAATAGGCAGACCATGCGTCTAAAGGCCAAACAAGAAAAAATCAAGTATGAAAAAACAATTTCTCTCCCTACTGATGCTGCTGGCGGCTATCACAGCCCAAGCATCAAACACAACCGACATAGGCGGTCAAGTTAAGGACGAGCATGGTAATCCCATGCCATATACCAATGTGGTGCTGCTCACGAGCGACTCCTCCTTTGTCTCTGGTGCGACAACAGATGACAACGGACGGTTCCATATCACTTCCGCGCAAAGCGACGGAATTCTCAAGGTGTCGTGCATAGGTTACGCCACACAATATATGAATGTGGAAAGCTGCCAGTCGACCAACGTCATCATCTCTCTATCTCCCGAGGCGCAGACGCTCAAGGAGGTCGTGGTAAAAAGCGATTTGCCAAAGACACGCGTCAAGGGCGATGCCATGCAGACCATTGTCGATGGCACCATCTTAGAGAAGGCGGGCGTGGCCACCGACGTGCTCAACCGCATTCCCCAGCTATCCATGAACAAGGAGGGCAGCGTGGAGGTCTTTGGCCGTGGTGCCGCCGAGGTCTATATCAACGGACGGAAGGTGCAGGACCAGAAGGAACTATCCCGACTCACCTCCGACCAGATCAAGAGCGTGGAGGTGGTGAGCAATCCTGGCGCTCGCTATGCCGCCTCGACCAAAGCCGTAGTACGTATCTATCTGAAGAAACGGCAGGGAGAGGGATTCTCTTTTATCGAACGGGCTGACGTCAGCTACCACTATGCTTGGAGTCCCTTCAACAATCTTGACGTCAACTATCGTATCGGAGGTTTCGACATTACGGGGAGTTTCTGGGCAGGCTCTCAACACAGCAAGTCGCTTCAAGAGAATGAGGTGACTTACTATGTGGGGCAAGACAAATATTACAATCATGCGTGGCAGAACAACCAGAGCCGTTGGAACGGCTGGTCGCCACAGTTGCAAGTTAACTATATGATTGACGAGGACCACTCCTTTGGCGCCTTCTACAAATACGACCGCCACCCGCGCCACACCAATGGTGGAGCCTTCAACACGGACATCTATGAGAATGGCTCGCTCATAGAAGAGTCGAGAAATACTATCGCAGAGGTCGATGAATTCAAGAAGCATATTTTCAACGCCTACTATCTCGGCAAGGTGGGCAAACTCACCATTGACCTCAACTTGGACGGACTCTTCGACGACAGCAGCAAACCCAACAGCTCAGACGATGTGACGACATCCGTGGGCAGTAGCGTATCGACGAGAACGCATGTTGACAACTATTCTGATGCCAGCGACCACTTCCTGGCCTCGAAGCTCATCCTCACTTACCCTCTCTGGAAAGGCAGCCTCTCAGTGGGCTCAGAATATTCACACAACAGTCGTAATGACAAGTATTCATACGCGGCCTCCGATGGTTCGGGACAGGCCAAGACGCTGCCCGTGACAGCCACCGATACCGACATCCGCGAGACTTTCATCTCGGGTTTCGCAGAATACGGTCGCTCCTTCGGCAAGCTCTTCGCCCAAGTGGGGCTGCGATATGAGTATCTGAAGAACGACTATTCCGATTTCGGAATACACGACGATGAGAAGAGCCGCCGCTATGGCGACTGGTTCCCCACCTTAACACTCTCGCGCCCCTTCGGTCAGTGGCAGACATCGCTCTCTTACCGTCGTGACATCCAGCGCCCGGCTTACGACAACCTCTCCAGTCAGACGTTCTATCTCAACCGTTATGCTTATCAGAGTGGCAACCCCTATCTCGAGCCCATGCTCACGCATAGTCTCGCGCTCAATGCAGCTTACAAGGCATTCAGCTTCTCGGCCTACTATCAGCACGTGACCAATGTCTTCTCCATGGAAAATATGGCATTCCCGGACAGCGACGACCCGCTGATCAGCCTGGTCAAGCCCGTCAATGGCAAGGCGTACAACTCAATGACCTACTATGCCGCCTATCGTCCCACCATCGGCGGCTGGCATCCCATGTGGAGTGTGGCAATGGTAACGCAGGACTATGAGACGCTCAATGCCAAACATGAGACGACCAAACTCAACAAGCCCCTGTTGGAATTGCAATGGAAAAATGACATCGAGTTGCCCAACAAATGGCGTTTGAACATTGGCATGAACTTTATCATGCATGGAGACCAAGCCAATATGCGCATCAACAAGAACATGCTCAACACCAATCTCGGCATACAGCACGACATCAATCTCAAACGTGCCGGAGAGCTCACCTTCGACATCCGTGCCGTCGACATCTTCAACACCAACAAGACCTCTGTCGTCTTCTTTGGCGAGCGTGAGCTGACCGCCGTCAATCCCGCCCGTCGCTCTTTTTCCATGAACCTCACCTGGCGCTTCAATGCCGCCAACTCGAAGTATCGTGGCAAGGGCGCAGGAGAGAGCCAAAAGGCAAGAATGTAATAAAACCATATCACTATGAACATAAGACAAGAACAACCCAAAGACTATCGTGAGGTGGAGAACCTCACACGTGAGGCGTTTTGGAATGTCTATCGTCCAGGATGTACGGAGCATTATGTGCTCCATCAGTATAGAACCAATCCCGACTTCATCCCTGAGCTCGACTTTGTGATGGAGGAGGATGGCAGGATCATCGGTCATGTGATGTTCTCAAAGGCCGAGATCGTCCTCGATGATGGAACCGTCTTTCCCTCATGGACTTTTGGCCCCATCAGCATCCATCCTGATTATAAGCGCAAGGGCTATGGCTTGAAACTGCTGCAATATGCCTTGGAACGAGCCAAGGAAATGGGAATCGGTCTGCTGCAGATAGAGGGGAATATCGGCTTCTATAAGCATGCAGGCTTTGACCTTGCCAGCAAGATGAAGATTCACTATCATGCGGAACCAAAAGACGCAGAGGTACCCTACTTTCTTGCCCAAGAACTGATTCCCGGCTATTGGGGCCATCGTGAAGGTACCTATTGCCCGCCCAAAGGCTACTTCGTGGCTGATGAAGATCCAAAGGCTTTTGAAGCCTACGAGGCGACGTTCACGAAGAAGGTGAAAGCATTCGCGGAGGGTCAGTTGCCTCAGTTCTGCCAGAGCTGTGGCATGCCGCTTACCAAGAACGAGGATTGCGGCACCAACGCGGATGGCAGTACGAACTTCGACTACTGCAAGTACTGCTACAAGGACGGGGCCTTCACGGGAGACTTCACGATGGAGGAAATGGCTGATTTCTGTACCCAATTCGTGGTTGAATACAACAGGAATACGGGACAAAACCTCACCCGTAAGGAATACAAGCAGCTGCTCCTACACTTTTACCCCGACCTGAAGCGTTGGCGACTGCCAGCAGACAAACTTCCACACGCTATGTCACCCATCAAGCAACAACTCATCGAGGAAGTCAATGCCCTCGGCATCAACGACCTGCCCAAGATTAATAATCTATTCGTGCTGCAAGGCTCGTTTATTAATATGGAGTACACCATCAATAGCAACAAGGTGAAGCTCCTCGACGACAAAGCCAGCTACTGGGGAACCCAGGTCGAGAAGGCCGATGGACGTTGCTATGGCGTCGCCTGCGACGAACATTACATCCTTGTGAGTGAATATGGCAAGGACGGTGCTGATGCCACGTTGGTGATGATGAAAAGAAGAGGCTGACAGCTACAGGTGTGAGCTTAAAATGATTGATAGTTTTAATTTCAAGTTGGATGCGAGCCTATACATAGCTTATAGGTCTCGCTCCACCTGTTTTTTTTTTAATATGATGACGAACAAACAACCTAAATGCCTCAATTGTCCATTGAGGCACAAATATGACAAGCAACCACAGTCTTTGCTTGGCCGTTTTTGGCGATGGCACATCAACTACTGTCCAGGATGGAAAGCTTACTTCCATACGCTATCAGAAGAAAAGAAACAAAAGCTGAGAGAAAACTATAATTTTGATAAATATTGACTTATAAACACTGTTTGCGCAGATGAAATTCTTATTCTGCTTTTTATTGTGCCTCTTGTCGTGCCATCAAGCTAATGCACAACAATTGCTTGTCAAGCACACTGAGGAGGTAGAGGTGGTGAGCGTTCTCTGTCACCTCGGAGAAATCAGCGGTTATTGCTGGAGTGAAGAAGAAATGGGCACTCCCGGTTATTTCAATGAAGTGGACTCGGCCTTTGCTCCCTACAGAAATCATCCCTCCGTAAGGTTTGTCAGAGACAGTCTGCAAAGGAAAGGTTTTGGCTGGAGCACTCCCATGGAGCTGGCCATGAAGTTCAAGATGGAGAATGGTAAAGTGGTTCTTCAAAAGGATTTGGAGATAGAAAATTATTACGACCATATCACTCCACCCGATGAGCGCAAGCTGCTGATACTGTTACAGAAGTTTTATGATGACACCAGCTTCCATCAGTTTTACTTGCAGCATAAGCCTCTCTATGAAGAATGTGAGGAGGCCATGAGGAAGGTGGCTGAGGCCATTGACTTGAAATGGTACGACCGCTTCTTTGGTATGCAAGAGCAGAACACGTTCCGCATAGTTCCTGGCTTGCTCAATGGCCCCGGCAATTTCGCCGTGCATTGCCGGCATAAGGATGGGCGCCAAAGTGTCATTGCTGTGATGGGATGTGCTGGCACGAATGAGCAAGGCAAAGTCTATTATGGCATTTCCTATACGCTGCCCATATTGATTCATGAGTTCAACCACAGCTATTGCAATGCGCTTAACGAGGAATACTGGGATCAGATGAAAGACGCCGTTACAGCATTCTTTGAGCCGCATGCCGTTTTCTATCGATCCATGGCCTATGGCCATCCTATCTATGTGCTTAACGAGACCTTCGTGGAGGCAAGCATGATACGCTATCTGATGTCTCACCCCATCTCGCAGACAGACTCTGGGCGGACGATGAAGGAACTCATCAATAAATATATAGAGGTGGATTCCATTAATAAGAAGTTCACGATGATTCGTGATGTGATAGAAGTCTTGGGAGAACGTGAACGGCATCCCTACCTCTATCCCACCATGAAGGATTTTATGCCCCAATATGTGAGGGCGGTAAACAAGAGTGCAAGGAAATATTGCCTTTTTTGAATCTTACAAAAGAAAGTTCTGTTTTTCTGTAATAAACTTCATGGCCTTTGCGTCAAATGGCTGTAAACAATTAACAAAAGCCCGTTATGGCAAACAACGAATCAGAATTTACCGACCTTGCAAAGCAGCATAAGAGCTTGATTTACATGGTATGCTACATGTTCTCCAAGGACGAGGACGAGGTAAACGACCTCTTTCAAGAGACACTCATCAACATGTGGAAAGGCTATGAGGCGTTCCGACAGGACAGCAAGGCCAGTACTTGGATCTATCGTGTGGCGCTCAACACTTGCGTGTCGCAGGAGCGTAAAAAGAAGAAACACCCCGTCAGCAGTCCGCTGCAGATGGATGTCAATCTCTTCGAGGATGACGACATCGACACGCAACAACTGCGGCAATTGCACGAGCGCATACAACGATTGGGACTTGTGGACCGCGCCATCGTGATGATGTGGCTGGAGGGACTGACGTATGACGAGATGGCTGCCGTCATAGGCATCACTCCACAGAATGTGGGCGTAAAGCTCTTTCGCATCAAGGAGAGTCTGAAGAAAATGAAGTAGAGCTATTAAGAAAAAACTGAATTATGGTTAACAATGATAAAGAGTTCGAGGCGCTGTACAATCTCATTGACCGACTCGAGAAAAAGATAGACAAGGAAGCAGTAATCAACGAACGGCTCATGCATGAGGCCATCACCCACAAGACAGACTCCATAAAGAGCAAGATGATGATGGCCGTCTATTCAGGCGCGATCGTCATTGTCGTTGCTCCCTGGTGCTTTCATTATGCAATGGGCTTGTCATGGTGGTTTGTAGGTGTAACCATAGTGTTCATGCTCTACTGCATCTGTATGGAACTGCACTTCAAGAAGAAGGTTAATGAATCCATCATGGGTGCCACGATGCTACAGGTGGCGGAGTATATGGCTGACTTTAAGCAAGGCTATCGCCGTTACACCCAGACAAACCTATTCCTATGGCTACCCCTTTGGATTGGTTGGCTTTGTGTCGAGTTCTACATTGTCAATGCAGCAGCAAACAAATTCTTTTTGATTGTCTATGGAGTTAGCATGACGGCAGGAGGAATTCTCGGTGCCATCATCGGTCTCAGAGCCTATTTTAAAATGCAACACACGGCCTCAGACATTATCGAACAGATAAATGGTCTCTAA
>Ga0256404_1012846_pt1 | contig 10774 bp, 10 predicted proteins | sample RumenRJG_01DNA_FD_185990 | JGI IMG/M metagenome (GOLD analysis project Ga0256404, IMG submission 185990) | Bovine rumen microbial communities from Lethbridge, Alberta, Canada - RJG_01 | ecosystem: Host-associated > Mammals > Digestive system > Stomach > Rumen | place: Canada: Alberta | collected...
GGTTCTAATTATTCGAAAATTCCAAGCCAAGGGGGCGAACCGTGTCGAAAAAAATCGGCCAGACCAAATATATTAAAATGTAGCACAAAGCGCGCAGTTTGGGAGACAAGCGTAAGCAACGTCGACCAGCAAGCTTGCGGAATTTAATATATTTGGTCTGGCCGATTTTTTTCGACACGGTTCGCCCCCTTGGCTTGGAATTTTCGAATAATTAGAACCGTCCCCAAAATTCGATTTAACCGTCCTTAATTTTAAAAAAATTTGAGTTCTTAGATTTAAATTCATAAATTGGGAAATTATATTATTGTATAAAATTTGTAGAAGGTGAAACAAATGAATAATAATTTAAAGTATAATCAAGAAAATAAAAATGACAAAGTAGATATAAAGAAAATGTATGGAAAAGAGTGCATATTATCGGTGGAAGAATTTGTGTCAGAAATTAAATCAGACTTAAATAACGGCTTAACAGAGAGGCAAGTTCAAGCTAATTATGAACTATATGGAAAAAATGAATTAAATAGTTCTAAACCTAAAAGATGGTATCAATTTTTTTTAGCAAGTCTAATTACTCCGTTTAATTTAATACTAATTGGAATAATAGTAGTATTAATCTACACAGACGTATATTTAACAAATCCTCCTAGCTATGCGAATATAATAGTAATAATTGCTTTAATCCTATTAAGTACATTTTTAGAGTTTTTTATTGTTTATAAATCTAACAAAGATGCTGCAAATCTAAAGAAGTTAATCCAAACAACTTCAACAGTAATACGTAATGGAAAAAAAGAAACCATACCAGTTACTAACTTAACAGTTGGTGATGTTGTACTTCTATCTGCTGGAGACCTTATTCCAGGAGATTTACGTTTAATAGAATCAAATAACTTACATGTTAGTCAATCATCTCTGACTGGTGAATCTGAAGCAATAGAAAAATTTGCAGAATCAGAATTGCAATCAATAGAAGAAATTGAAAGCATATCGGATTTAGATAATATTTGTTTTATGGGAACGAACGTTACAAGTGGCGCAGGAAAGGGAATTATTTTTAAAACTGCAAATGATACTTATTTTGGAAAGATTTCAGCAGCGGTAAATACTGGAAAACCAAAAACCAATTTTCAAAAAGGAACTGAAAATTTAAGTAAATTGCTAATAAAATTTATGCTTGTTATGATTCCGATAACATTTTTATTAAGTGCAAGCAAACATAGCGTATTAATTGCTTTTACTTTTTCAGTTGCGATTGCTATAGGAATTACACCATTATTGCTTCCAGTTATACTATCCTCTAGCCTAGGTAAAGGGGCAATAAGAATGTCTAAAAAGAAGACAATTGTTAAGCGCTTAGACAGCATTCAAAGTTTTGGTGCAATGAATATTTTATGTACAGATAAAACGGGGACACTAACCGAAGATAACATTGTGCTAGAAAGATATTTAGATATTTATGGAAAAGAAAACATTAAGGTGCTTAATTATGTGTATTTAAATGCTGCATTTCAGACAGGATTAAAAGGTAGTATTGACGAGGCAATTTTAAAAAGGGCAGAAAAAGAAAATGTTACTTATCTAAAAAATAAGTTCACCAAAATCAATGAAATTCCCTTTGATTTTGTGCGAAGATGCTTATCTGTTATTATCTCAAGCGATGATGGTTTAAGAATAATTACCAAAGGAGCTATTGAAGAAATCTTAAGTATGTGTACAACTGCAGAAGATAATGGAAAAATAATACCAATAACAAATGAATTAAAAAATAATATAAAAAATATATCTAAGAGGTTGAATCAAGATGGAATGAGAGTTATAGGTGTTTGTAGTAAAATTTTAGATACTGCAACAATTGAGTTCTCAGTAAAAGATGAGTCAAATATGACATTCTTAGGATTTATAGGATTTTTAGATCCACCAAAAGAATCAGCTAAGGAGGCTATAAGAAGACTTAACGATGCAGGAATAAGAGTAATTGTTCTAACAGGTGATAACGAATATGTTACAAAAACAATTTGCGAAAAGGTCAATATTAATACTAAAAGAATAGTTTTAGGAACAAGCTTAGATACAATGGAAGATTCTGCGGTTCAAAGATTATTAAGAAATACAAATGTTTTTGCAAAACTGTCACCAATTCAGAAAGCAAGAATTATAAGACTGTTGAAAGAAAGTGGAAATGTTGTAGGATATATGGGTGATGGTATTAACGATAGTCCATCTCTAACAAATGCAGAGGTTGGAATTTCAGTCGATACAGCTGTTGATATTGCAAAGGAAACTGCTGATATAATCCTATTAGAAAAAGATTTGAATGTATTAACAGATGGTGTAATGGAGGGAAGAAAGACTTTTGGAAATTTAATGAAGTATATAAAAATGGCTGTTAGTTTTAATTTTGGAGAAGTACTTTCAGTTGTAATTGCTAGTGTATTTTTGCCTTTTTTTCCAATTACGCCAATTCAATTGCTTGTTCAAAGTTTGCTTTATGATTGTGGACAATTATCTGTTCCGTTGGATAATGTTGACAAGGAATACTTGGCAAAACCTAAAGTCTGGGATATAAAAGGAATAAAAAGGTTTATGTTATATATGGGACCAACAAGTTCTATTTTTGATATTCTAGTGTTCGCAATTTTGTGGTTTGGTTTCAGATTGCGTGTTCCTGAAGCAGCATTATTTCAAACAATTTGGTTTTCATATGGAGTTGTATCTAACCTGGTAGGATTGCATATTATTAGGACAGGCAAGGTTCCAATAATTCAGAGTAATGCGTCAAAATACGTGTATTTTTCATCTATTATATTGAGTGTAATTGCTATTGCTATACCATATACTTTTATTGGAACATTTTTGGGATTGGAGGCTTTACCTGCTAAGTATTTAGGAGTTATTATAGGAGTGCCTATTTTATATTGCTTTGTGGCTTCTTTTGTTAAGAAGGTGTATATTAGGAAATTCGAAGATTGGATTTAATGATCTAATTGATAATAAGAATAAAAAATATTGAAATAAAGCTACTTTTTGATTGACAAGTAGCTTTATTTATTATATAATGTTAACCAAGGTTAACAAAAATGAAAGGATGAGGTATATGATATCGAAATCTTTGGAAGAATATATAAAAACCATGTATATTTTAAAAAAGCAAAATGGTAATGTTCGTGTTACAGATGTTGCAGAAAAAATGGGGTGCTCGAAGGCTAGTGTTAACAAGGCTTTGAATAACTTGAAAGAGAACAATCTAGTAAATTATGAAACTTACGGAACAATTGAAATAACTGATGCCGGAGTGGATTTGGCTCAGAAGATTTTAGAGAGTTATGATATTGTTTTTGTTTTTTTGAAAGATGTACTTGGTATGGAAGCTGATTTATCTCAAAAAGAAGCAGAAAACATGAAATCTTCTATGTCTGATGAAACTATTAATAAATTGGCAAAATATGTTCATCAAGTTCTTGGCTTAAGAAGCCTAAATTGTAATTATGATGTTAGTCAAGAAAAGTGTAGAACTTGTGTAAAGAGAATCAAAAATGATAGAAAGGAAAATAAAGATGAGCAATAAATTATTAGAAATCAAAAATTTAAATGTAAATGCAGAAGAAAAACAAATTTTAAAAGGAATAGATTTAACAATCAATAAAGGGGAAATTCATGTTATTATGGGACCTAATGGTTCTGGTAAAACAACAACAGCAAATGCAATTTTAAATAATCCTGCGTATAATAAAGTTGGTGGAAGTATTATATTTGATGGTGAAGATATAACTGATATGAGAACAGATGAAATTGCGAGAAAAGGTGTATTTATGTCTTTCCAATTACCAGAAGAAATACCAGGTGTATCTGTAGCTAATTTCTTAAAATATGCTAAAAATAAGGTTACAGGTAAGCCAGTTAAAATTTTTCAATTTAAAGATGAACTAAAAAATTATATGGAAGATTTAAATATGAATCCTGAAAATATCGAAAGAAGCTTAAATGTTGGATTTTCCGGAGGAGAGAAAAAGAAAAATGAAATTCTTCAAATGCTTGTGTTAAATCCAAAACTTGCTATTTTAGATGAAACTGATTCAGGGTTAGATGTAGATGCAGTTAAGACTGTTTCTAAAGGTATTGAGATGTTTAAGAATGATGAAAATGCAGTTTTAATTATCACTCATAATATGAGAATATTGGAAAATCTAAAAGTTGATTATGTACATGTTTTAATTGATGGAAAAATTGTTACAACTGGTGGAGAAGAGATTATAAAAGATATAGAAACAAACGGATTCAGTAAATATAGAAAATAGAATTATAATAAAAAAATGCAGAATGCACAAAACATTCTGCAAAAGCAAATTAGGAGAAGTCTTCTCCAGTTGTTACTGTTATATACTTCTTTGTTATTCTATTCTTTATAATAAGAACAGTTAAAATAACGGGAAGCATAGTAATCAACATAATAATTTGTTTCATATAATTACCTCCTTAAGGTAAAAAATATTGTATTTATTATGACATATTAAATTGTAAAAGTCAATAAATCCGAAAATGTAGTCAGTTAGAAAGGAAAATAAAAATGGCGAAAACACAATTAGAAGAATTAAATAGAAATATTTATGACATAAAAAACAAAGATGACTATGATTTCAAAATTCAAAAAGGTTTAACAAGAGAAATCGTAGAAGAAATTTCAAAGCAAAAAAACGATCCAGATTGGATGAGAGAAATAAGACTAAAAGCTTTGGAAACATATAATAAATTAGAACTTCCAACATGGGGACCTGATTTATCTGAATTAAATATGGATGAAATTGCAACATATGTACGTCCAAAAACTAAGCTAAATAATTCATGGGATGATGTTCCAGAAGATATTAAAAACACTTTTGATAAATTAGGAATTCCAGAAGCAGAAAAAACTTCTTTAGCAGGTGTTGGAGCTCAATATGACTCAGAAGTTGTTTATCACAGTATGAAAGAAGAATTATTAAAACAAGGTGTTATTTATACAGACATGGAAACAGCTGTAAGAGAATATCCTGAAATTGTAAAAGAGCATTTTATGAAATGTGTTCCAATAAATGACCATAAATTTGTCGCATTACATGCTGCTGTATGGTCAGGTGGTTCATTTGTTTATATTCCAAAAGGTGTTAAATTAGAAATGCCTTTACAATCATATTTTAGATTAAATTCACCTGAATCTGGGCAATTCGAACATACTTTAATTATAGTTGAAGAAGGTGCAAGCTTGCATTTTATTGAAGGATGTTCAGCACCAAAATACAATAAGGTGAATTTACATGCAGGATGTGTTGAATTATATGTAAAGAAAAATGCATATTTGCGTTATTCAACAATTGAAAACTGGTCAAAGAATATGATGAACCTAAATACTAAAAAAGCAATTGTAGAAGAAGGTGGACAAGTTGATTGGGTAACAGGTTCATTTGGTTCTAAAATATCAATGTTGTACCCATTAAGTATCCTTAACGGAAAAGGTGCTAAAACAGAATATACAGGTATTTCTTTTGCAGGAGCAGGACAAAATCTAGATACTGGATTTAAAGTAATTCATAATGCACCAAATACATCAAGTGTTGTTAACGCTAAATCAATTTCAAAAAATGGTGGAAAATGTACGTATAGATCATTAGTTAGAATTACTGAAAATGCTCATAAGTCTAAGTCGTCAGTATCTTGTGAATCATTGATGTTAGACGATTTTTCAGTATCAGACACAATTCCAGTTAATGACATTAGAACAGATGAAGTTGAATTTTCTCATGAGGCTAAAATTGGAAAGATTTCTGATAAGACAATTTTCTATTTGATGAGCAGAGGGTTATCAGAAGAAGATGCTAAGGCAATGATTGTAAGGGGATTTGCTTATCCAATTTCAAAAGAATTGCCTGGTGAGTATGCAGTTGAGATGAACAATTTGATTAATTTAGAGTTAGAGGGAGCAATAGGGTAAATTGCGACTTTGCAGGTAGCCGGCAAAGTTTTAAATTATGTAATCGCTGAAAATATGATTAACACTGCGTACGCTTACTGGCCGGTTTAGCATAAGATAAAAGGATTTTGTGAGTGCGTAAGACAGTTGTTTAGAGTATCCTTTTATCAATTATGCTTAAACGAGCCAAACTGCGCGCTTTGTACTCCGTCGTTAATATATTTTCTGCTCTTACATAATTTAAAAATTTGCCTACTCTGCATGAGATAATTAGGTTAATAATATAGAAAGGAAAAAGAAATGAATAGTTTAAAATTAAACGAAACACCAGTTAGAACTTCAAAAAGTTTTAGAATTAACAATATAAAAATTGAAGATTTAGAACTACCTGAAAAGCTTGAAGAATTCAAAAATGTCAAAGTTTCGGAAATGGGTTCTAAAATAACAATAAGTTCAGAGATTCAAAAAGCTGAATTGAAATACGGATTAGGTGATGTATTTACAAATCAGGTGAATGAAGCATCTAATTACAAAGCTAGTATTGTAGTTGATTGTAAAACGCACAAAGAAGTAGAAATGGATTTTAAATTAGATAAAACTAATTCTAATTTAGTTGAAAACATAGAAATTACGGCAAATGAAAATACAAAATCAACTATAATTTTGAAATATGAAACTGATGAAGATGTGCAAGCATATCATAATGCAGTAATTCGCGCAAAAGCTAAGAAAAATGCAGTTTTAAATGTAATTATAGTTAATTTGATGAACGAGCTATCTAACAATCTCATGGCAATTCAAAATGAATTTGAAGAAGATTCTAAAATAAACTATTGCATAATAGATTTTGGCGGAAAAAATAGTGTTACAAACTATTATTCAAATATATCAGGAGATGGAGCAGATAGTCAGTTAAACACAATTTATCTAGGTAAAAATGAGCAAAGATTTGATTTGAATTATATTGGGGAATTATATGGAAAAAAATCAAATATTGATATAGAAGTTCAAGGAGCTTTAAAGGATAATGCCAAAAAGAATTTTAAAGGGACAATTGATTTTAAAACAGGTTGTAAAAAAGCTACTGGAAATGAAAATGAAAATTGTATGCTACTATCAGATACTGCTAAATCAATAGCATTGCCAATGCTTTTATGCTCTGAAGAAGAAGTTGAAGGAAATCATAGTAGCTCAGCTGGTAAAATAGGAGAAAAAGAATTGTTCTATATTATGAGCAGAGGATTCGAATTAAAAGAAGCTATGAAATTAATGGTTAGGGCTAAATTTAATAAGATTTTAGAAATGGTAAAAAATGAAGAATTGAAGAAACAAATTTTAGAAGAAATTGATAAAAGATTAGATTAGTTTTCTGAGTTTAATTAAGAAATATTTCTATAATTGTATAGGTATTGAAAATTTCTCAGATTTATGTTATAATGTTTTTATTAAATTTTGGGGAAACCAAAGGAAATTTTTATTCCGGAGGTTTCAATACTTCCGGGAAATAATTAATGGAGGTATTAATTATGAAAACAAATGGATTCGATGGTAAATCAATATCAAACGAGTCAATCTCTAGAGTTCGGGCAGAGCATATGAAAGCTTCAAATACAGCTTGTGCAAAATACAGCTCTAAACTCAGTCGAGAGAAAAAAGCAGTACGTTCTGCTACAAGAGATATCAGAAACAAAACCTGATATGTTAGCCCTTCAATTTCATATTGAGGGGCTTTTTTATAAGAGAAGGAGGAAAGAATGATGAACCAAGATGAAATAATAAAAGATTTTCCTATATTAAAAAATAGAAAAATTGCATATTTAGATAGTGGTGCAACAACTCAAAAGCCAGCTCAAGTAATAAATGCAATAGATAAATTTTATGAAAATAATAATGCAAATCCTCACAGGGGGGCATACTCTTTAAGTATTGAGGCTACTGAAGAATATGAAAATACAAGAACAAAAATTGCAAATTTCATAAATGCAAAGCATAGAGAGGAAATTATATTTTCTAAAAATGCAACAGAAAGTTTAAATTTAATAGCATATTCATATGGAATGGATAATCTTTCAAAAGACGATGAAGTAGTTTTATCAATAATGGAACATCATTCAAATTTAGTACCATGGCAATCTGTATGTAAAAAAACAGGTGCAAAACTAAATTATATGTATATAAATGATGAATTTGAATTATCTGATGAAGAAATTGAAAGTAAGATTACAGATAAAACAAAAATTGTTGGAATAACACATATTTCAAATGTGCTAGGAACTGTAAATAATGTGGAAAAGATTATTAAATATGCTCATAAAAAGGGAGCTATTGTTGTAGTAGACAGCTCTCAAAGTATTCCTCATATGAAAATTGATGTTCAAAAATTGGATTGTGATTTTCTAGTATTTTCAGGGCATAAAATGTTAGCACCTTTGGGAATAGGGGTTCTATATGGTAAAAAAGAATTATTAAATAAAATGAATCCTTTCTTAATGGGAGGAGATATGATAGAATATGTATATGAACAAGATACAACATTCGCACCATTACCAAACAAGTTTGAGGCAGGAACTCAAAATGTTGAAGGTGTAATAGGACTTGGTGCTGCTATTGATTATATTGAAAATGTGGGATATGATAATATTAATAAAATAGAAGATGAAATTGTTTCATATGCTAGAGAAAAATTGCTAGAGCTTGATTTTATTACATTATATATGACTCCAAATAAAGATAATCATCAAGGTGTTATTTCATTTAATATTAATGGGGTTCATCCTCATGATGTTGCAAGTATTTTGGATAATTATGGTGTGTGTGTTCGTTCTGGAAATCATTGTGCACAACCTCTTATGAGGTTTTTAGGTATTGATTCTACTTGTAGGGCTAGTTTTTATTTTTATAATACTAAGGATGATGTGGATAGGTTGATTGAGGCTTTGAAGAAAGCATATGAGATGTTTAGAAAATATATTCAGTAGTATAGTGTTGAATCCGTCCAAACTTTGAATTATGTAATTTTAGAAAATATTATTAACACTTCGTTCGTTTACTGGCGTTGGAGTTTTGGAGAAAGACTTTAGGTGGGAGCGCCAAGCTGCGCACTCCACTGCGTGTTAATATATTTTCTAAAATTACATAATTCAAAGTTTGGACTACTCTACAAATTTAGTTTTGTGATATATTTTCGGAGGAGGAGAGAAAAAGTGGAAGATTTAACTGATGTTTATAATGATTTGATTATGGAACATAGTATGAATTCTTATAATAAGAAAAAGTTGGAAAGTGCTGACTTTTGTGAGTTAGGACATAATCCAAATTGTGGTGATGAAATTACTTTGGAAGTTAAGATGAATGGAGATATTATTGAAGATATGGCTTTTCACGGACATGGATGTGCTATTTCTCAGGCGTCTACATCTATTATGATTGATACTTTAAAAGGAAAAACTGTTGATGAGGCAAAAGAGATTGTAAAAACATTTATCGAAATGATTAAGAGAGAGACAAAGAGTGAAGAGGAATTAAGAAAATTAGAGGATGCCATTGCATTTAAGAATATTTCTAATATGCCTGCAAGGGTTAAGTGCGCTTTGCTTGCTTGGCATACTTTGGAGAATGTTTTTGAGAAGATGTAAAAAGAAAGGAATAAAAAATGGAAAATAAGAAAGTTTTGTTAGGAATGAGTGGTGGCGTAGATAGTAGTGTGTCTGCACTATTGCTTAAAGAGCAAGGCTATGAAGTAATTGGAGCAACATTAGAGTTATTTGCTGGAAGTAGTTGTTGCAACTTAAATACATATTTAGATGCCAAAAATGTATGTAATTCATTAGGAATTCCACATTTTACATATGATTATAAAGGCGATTTTAAAAAATATGTAATTGATGATTTTATAAACTGTTATGCTAATTGTAAAACTCCAAATCCTTGTATTGAATGTAATAAATATATGAAATTTGGTTTTATGTATGAAAAGGCAAAAGAACTTGGATGCAATTATATCGCAACAGGACATTATGCCAAAACTGAATATAGCGAAAAATATGGGCGTTGGGTTTTGAAAAAATCAAATGCTGGTAAAAAAGATCAAAGCTATGTTTTATGGAATATTCCAAAAGATTTAATTGAACATGTATTATTCCCTTTAGCTGATTTTGAGGATAAAGAAGAAATAAGACAAATAGCTAGAGATAATAATTTGAAAGTGGCAAATAAGCCAGACAGTGAGGATATTTGTTTTGTACCTGATGGAAATTATAAAAGATTCTTAGAGGAGAATTCGGACATTAAGCCAAATCCGGGAAATATTGTTAATTCAAAAGGTGAAGTTTTGGGAAGACATACAGGATTATACAATTATACAATAGGTCAGAGAAAAGGTCTTGGAATTTCATATAAAGAGCCATTATTTGTATTAGGCTTTAATAAAGAAAAGAATGAAGTTATTGTAGGAACTGAAAATGAGTTGTATAGTAAAGAAATTATGGTTGGTGAAATTAATCTATTATTAGTTGATGATGTAAAAGAACCAATGCAAGTAGATGTAAAAACAAGATATACAACAAAAGTTGCTAAGGCAACTATCAAACAAGTTGAAGAGGATAAAATTAAAGTTATATTTGATGAACCGCAAAGAGCTATAACACCAGGACAATCAGCTGTTTTTTATGTTGATGATATTGTGTTAGGCGGAGGGAAAATAATTTAGTTTTTAAAATGGGGACGGAGATTATTTTAAATTTTTAAAATAATCTCCGTCCCCATTGACAAAAATTACAACTTAATAGATAATAAATATATGAAAAAATGAGATAATTATACACATGATAA
>Ga0256404_1012847_pt1 | contig 10773 bp, 12 predicted proteins | sample RumenRJG_01DNA_FD_185990 | JGI IMG/M metagenome (GOLD analysis project Ga0256404, IMG submission 185990) | Bovine rumen microbial communities from Lethbridge, Alberta, Canada - RJG_01 | ecosystem: Host-associated > Mammals > Digestive system > Stomach > Rumen | place: Canada: Alberta | collected...
AATTGTTCCGGCGGAGTATTGTCATCCGGTCTCTCCAGGATTACTTCTTCTGTCATTTTACTTTTCCCCTATGTCTTAAGGTTTAACAAAAATCCTCTTTTTTCCAGTATAATCCTTAATTTTACTATCGGATATTAATATTGTCAAAATCAATGTCCGTCTCATCTCTGAAGACCTAATGTCTCTCATCTCTGAGGACCCAATGTCTCTCATCTCTGAGGGCCCTTGTCTCCCCTCATGTTTTAACCTGTATTTTATTACTGTCTCAATTAATCCCTCCTCTATATATTTTCGGCTGATGTGACCCCACAATAAATCATCATAGGTCTTCACTATAAAACTTCTTAATTTTATTACTGAGATGTTTTAGTAAATTTTAATAATCAATTTTGCTTTTTGATAGGATGTATTATGCAAAATATGCTATTATATCAGAGGTCGAAAATGTTTTTACAAATTGGAGGCATTATAAATGAATATTTTATTCTTCCTGACACCTAAATGTGATGTTGCTTATCTTGAGGAAGACTATACTCTACGGCAGGCTCTTGAAAAGATGGAGTTCCATCGCTACTCCACCATCCCCATCCTTACCAAGGACGGAAAGTACTTCGGAACCATGACAGAAGGAGATCTGCTCTATGAAATCAAAAACGACCTGAACATGAATATAAATTCTTTAGAAAAGGTCAGGGTATCGGATATACCCATGAAGAACCATTACAACCCCGTGGATGTCAACGCCACCATGGAGGACCTTATGGAAAGGGCATCTCAGCAGAACTTCGTACCTGTTGTAGATGATATGGGGCATTTTATAGGAATCATAAGAAGAAAAGAGCTTATCAATTACCTGTATGCACATTCCAGTCTCCCACTTCCCGTGGATACGGGTAATGAGTATCAAAGAGACAATATCATACGGGATCTTCGTGAACTTGCGTAATCAATCTTCTCCATAGTAAAACCGTCTGGAAAAAGGCATCTTTTTATTCCTTCTTCCGGACGGTTTTCGTTTATCATATTCTTCAATTCATCAGAAAGACTTGATATAGTCATCCTCTGACTCACCTGTATTCTCTATCTTTCTTATGACAACGTAGTAGCTCATTCCGTTCTCAGTCGTAACCTCACATCTGTCTCCCACCTTGTGTCCCATCACTGCCCGTCCTATGGGAGACTCATTGGATATGAGTCCTTCAAGACTGTGTCCGCGTATAGACGTAACGATACGGTAAACCTCTTCCTCGTCATCCTCCTCAAAATACAGAGTGACAGTATTGTTAAGACCTACTTCATCTTCCTTTGAAGAATCATCTATAATACGTGCAAATCTGAGTACTCTTTCCAGATAATTAATACGTCCGTTATTCTCACGATTTGCTTTCTTGGCCGCATAGTATTCAAAATTCTCGGAACGATCTCCCTGAGCTGCAGCCTCGGCGATCTCTCTTGTGATCTGAGGTCTCAGTACCAGCTTTCTGTGGTCGATTTCTTCCTGAATCCTTCTTACATCCGACCTGGTTAATTCCTGTCCCATCTAAATCACCCGATTATTTTCCTTCGTAGGTTATAAGTGACTTAACATTGTAGCCCTCAAGCTTCTTACGGCCGCAAAGACCTGCAAGCTCCATAACTACTGCGATCTCAGCAACCTCTCCGCCAAGCTGCTCAACAAGCTTGCAGCAGGCCTCAAGTGTTCCGCCTGTAGCGATGAGATCATCGATGATAACAACCTTGTCTCCCGGCTTGATAGAGTCCTTATGGATCTCGATCTCAGCCTGACCATACTCAAGATCATACTTTGCCGAAACTGTCTCTCTCGGAAGCTTGCCCTTCTTACGAACTGGTACAAAGCCCTTGCCCAGTGCATAGGCAACAGGAGTTCCGAATATGAATCCTCTTGACTCAAGTCCCATAACCACGTCAAAATCCACATCCTTAAGGGCGTTCAGAAGTCCATCGATAGAATCCTTGAATCCATCAGGATCCTGAAGAATAGATGTAACATCTCTGAACATGATACCGGGCTCCGGAAAATCAGGAATGGTCAATACATAATCTTCTAATCTTTCTCTCTTCATTTTATTATCCTCTCTGTTTGGGTAAACTCCCATTGTTTCTTTAAATCATTTCCCGTTACACTGTCAGTATCCTTATCCAGGCACTGACCGGCAACTTACTTGTTATACTTTGCAGCATAGGTCATAATTGCTGCCACAGTCTTACCATCGGTCATTTTGCCTTCATAAATAAGCTGTTTCAGATCTTCAATCTTCCAGGCCTCAACACCGAGCTCCTCATCCTCGTCCCAGTGCACATTGCCCTTCACAAGATTATCCGCAACATATATTCCTATCTTCTCATCCAGAAATGCGATGGTAGTATTTACATAAAGAAGGAACTCCAGGTGATCCGTCTTGTATCCGGTCTCCTCTTCAAGCTCTCTCATTGCACAGATGAGAAAATCCTCATCCTCCGCATCTCTCTTTCCGGCAGGTAGCTCAAGAGTGTAACGCCCAAGAGCGTGTCTGTACTGTCTCACCATAAGTATACGTCCATCAGGAAGAACCGGAAGAACTGCCGCAGCTCCCATATGATGGATGAAATCCCAGTGGGTCTTATGACCTCCCACATCCACATAGTCATCATATACGGTGATGACCTTGCCCTTGTAGGCAAGCTTTCTTTCTATAAGTTTTACAGGTTTCTCTGCATTATCCTGATTGAGCATAAAATAACCTCCCATATGTGCTTTTTAAACACGAATTTGTAGTATAGCACAGAATATTGATTTTTATGTAGAAATAATCTTCTTTCTTACTATGGTCTTTCCTATACGATGATTCTTAATATATGCAACATCGATGCTGAGCTCATCCGTTTCCACATGGAAGGAGCTTCCGTCATCGGGAACCTTGCCGATTATACCCATGATATATCCGCCGAAAGTATCCGCATCCTCTGTGGGGATGTCTACCTTAAGCTCTTCGTTGACATCCTCAAGATCAGCAATTCCCAGCACAATCCACTCATTCTCACCTATAGCCTCAATAGGCTCAGGCTCAGGAATGGCATCCTCCTCCTGAAGATCACCCACCAGGGCCTCTATGAGGTCATGAAGGCTCACTATACCGGTCATTCCGCCGTACTCATCTATAACGACCGCGTAGTACTTCCGCTCCCTTTTCATGGTCTGAAAAAGATCCGAGACCTTCATGTTCTGGGAAACAAAGAAGGGTTTATCCACCGCATTCCTCATCACATTCTCACGTGACTGATCATCCAGGCGGAAGTAGTCCTTGGTATCCAGAATACCTATAACATCATCGTCATCCTCACCGCAGATAGGATAGTTCGCAAATCTGTTGTTATAGATTATCTTACGCCAGTCTTCGTCGCTGTCTTCAGTATAGAGCATGGCAACATCCGTACGATGGGTACACACATCCTCCACTGTGATATCATTGAACTCAAACACGTTCTGTATCATTTCGTTTTCGGCAGACTCGATGGTACCGTTCTCAGTACCCTCATCCAGCATCATTTTAATGTCTTCCTCCGACACCTTATCCTCCACATCCTCAGGGTCAATTCCCATAAGATGCATGACAGCGTTAGTGGAAACTGTAAGAAGCCATACAAAGGGTCTGAATATGTCCGAAGCCACCTTAAGGATCCCCGCCATACTGAGAGAAAGCTTTTCAGTATAGGCCTGGGCAAGTCTCTTGGGCACCAGCTCACCGAAAACAATGTTTACATAAGAAAGAACCAGTGTGATAACGATGATCACGATGGGGTTTAAAACCTCTTCACTTGCCGGGACTCCTAACTTTACAAGAAGCCTTGTAGCAGGAGCGGCAAAGCTGTCCGCAGCAAAAGCAGATGAAAGGAAGCCCGCCATGGTAATGGCCACCTGTATCGTGGAAAGGAACCTGGCCGGCTCCTCCGTAAGCTTCAAAAGTGTGTAGGCTCTTTTGTCACCGTCCTCCGCAAGCCTTTTCAGCTTCGTATCTCCTACCTGCAGCACGGCTATCTCAGCGCAGGAAAAAAGTCCGTTGATAAATATCAAAATTATAAGAAGAACAAAACTTCTGATCATAAAATATGATGCCGCCCTCCAAGCGGTAATCAGGGTACTATAAACTATACTTCATTTGTTAACCGGCTCATTCTATACATGAACCGGAAATACTTTTTAAATACGAGAAAAAGGCCTAATCAGCTTACCCTCTGTGCCGACTATGCCTTGTTTTAACTATATGTTCTGTGAGGTCAAGCCACTGACGGCTCCGCCTTCATCCATGATGTTAATTTCTCCTTTTTTATCATCAAAAGATACAAAAAAGATTTAACTATAGAAACTAAAATACTCTGTATCATTTCAATGAAATTTATGTCTATCAGTGTATCCGAAGCCTTATATTTTGTCAAATCGGGCTTTTCGACTATAAGACTGCCGGAAAGTATTTTACTTTCATTAGATCATGAGGCTCACTTCGCTATGATCGTCAGACTTACTTCACTATGATCATCAGACTTACTTCACTCTGAATCTTTCGTACTGCTCCTCAAGGTATCTGCAGTCCTCATAGTACCTGTCAGGTGTCGAATTCTCAAGTGTGCCTACGATATAAGGCTTCCACAGGCTCACCTGTCTCATGAGCTCCTCATAATTGAAAAAGCCCTCTCCGGGATGCCTGAATCTCTGATCATTGCCCTCAAAAACCCCATCCTTAAGATGAAGTGTGGTTATTCTGTCACCGTACAGGTCAAATGCTTTCTTTATGAGTGCATTCTGACCATCCGGATCATTTTCAAGCTCAGGAGTAATGAGATTCACAGAATCAAGAATTACATCAAAATTCACAGAATCTATATCATCAAGAAATCTCCTCATAAGCTCCGGTGAATGAATTGTATGGTTGAAAACGCCCTCAACTCCCACCATTACTCCCAGCTTCTCTGCCGCATCTCTGATTCGCTTAAAGGAATCAAGTACACGAAGATAGTTTTCTTCGGTATAGGTTTCAGGAACTATCTTCATGTTGGCATCCGCACGGCCTGTTTCCGTGCCCACCATATCAGCCCCCATACGCTTACAGTACTTAAGATGCTCTATAAACCTCTGAACCTCCAGCATTCTCTTGTCATCATCAGGATGAGCGGGATTTATGTAGCATCCCAGGATGGAAACGTGAATGTTTCTTTTCCGAAGCTCCTCTCCGACATAATCCCCAAGACCGGCATTGTAATGTCCAACCGATGTGTCAACATCCGAAAAGCTCTTTTGCATGGCAAGCTGAACATAATGAACTCCCAGTTCCTGAACCTTATCGAGAACTTCTGTCACCGTACCCCTGCCGTAAATATCATGAACACGCATCCCAAACTGTATCATAATCTGTCTCCTTAAATTTAATATTACATATGTGTCAAAAACATCTGCCACTCACTGATAGCAGAACCCACACATTCGTGTGAATGTGCTGCCGAACACTCATACAATGGTCCTTTTGCTGTGCAAAACAGGACATGGATGGACTTCAACAAGTTTCAGCCTTTTATCTCAGCCTGAGTTTAACTTCCATCTCCGGATTCTTACGATACTTTCCCGGTGAAAATCCCGTCATCTGCTTGAATACCTTCTCAAAATAGGTAATGTTTCCGAAACCGCATATTTCTGCAATCTCAGTAATACTGCTGTCGGATTCCCTTAGAAGCTGCTGGGCTTTCTGCACTCTAATGTAAGTGATATACTCCACAACAGAAAAGCCGGTTACATTTCTGAATACCCTTGTAAGATAGGATTTACTCATGAAGAACTTCTTTGCCAGATCATCCAGCGACATATTTTCATCCGTATGTCCCTGCAGATACATGGCGATATCTCTGACCTTCTGGTGCACGCCTGTCTTTACCACCGACTGCTGTTCCACTGTCTCAAGCCCCTGCTCCATAAGCTTTCTCTGCATATCTCTTCTTCTGCTTTTTGCAAATATACACGCAAGCTCCACCGCCTGAAGATACAGGAAGGAATGAAGGTCCTCCATGGATGAAGTCATTCCTCTTCTCTCATCGTCACAGGAAGCCTTGAACTCATCGATGATGGACTGTACCAGCTGCCATTCGGTATCATTGAACTTTGCAAGGCCACCGTAATTGGATCCGAAATCATCAAAGCCTTTAAGTCCGAATTCCCTGAATTTCTCATCAAAAATGTTTCTGTCCAGCTGAAGGATGAAATTATGATGATCAGGGGGCATATTGGGGGCTGTTGAAGTCTTATGAATGATATTGTGATTTACCATGATGGCTGTATGGGGAGTCAGTCTGTAGGTCTCCTGATTCACGAACATAAGACGCTGTCCGTAAATGATAAAATGAAGCTCGATGGTCTCATGAAAGTGTCTGTTACGCATTATGAAACGCTGATGTCTCACCGCCTCGTTCACTCTTAGTCCGGGTATTCTTTTTTCAAAAACCAGCTCCAACCGGGAATTGTGTAAGTTCTCATCTGACATAAGGTTCCTCTTTGTTATCAGGAATTCCCGGACATAAATCGCCTGAAAGGCAATATGCCGGTATCCGCCAATAGATTTCTGAATTCTGTTCAATCTGATACAAATACGTAAATAGGACGTATGTCGGCTCGGAAATTATCCGATCGGACACACATCCCATATATTATCGCAACATTTCTGTATACGCAAGGAATAGTGGACCTACTCCCTTTGCATCATTTTCCACTACAGGCTCGGACAGATAATACTCCACCGATCCGTCCCGACGGGTCTTGCCACCGAGACCGGCCACGAGACATATTCCCGTAACCCTTGGATTACCATCCTCACCTTTTGATAACCTCTTATCTACTAATCCGTAAAAAGCTTTTTGCCCTATACTCTTAAACCTTTCGGGCAGTAGCCCTAATCTTACCCCCTTCAGTATCGCTGCACTTATGAGAGCTGTTCCTGAGGTCTCAAGATAATTTCCGGGAAGCTTCGGAAGTGCGATGAGCTGATACCAGAGACCGCTCTCATCCTGATACTTCGAAAGCGCCTCAGTGAGATCAATAAGCATTGCCTTAAGATGTCTGAACTGTGATCTCATGTCCATATCCATCATTATCTCGAGAACATCCACAAGACTCATGATGAACCATCCCTCTGCTCTGAGCCAGAAGTTAGGGCTGCACCCGGTCTTCTTATCTGCCCAGTACATGGACCTGGACTCATCATAGCCATGATAGTAAAGTCCTGTTTCACTGTCACGCATTAACTTTTCCACATTACATATCTGTTCATACACATCCATCACCTTCTGAGAATCATCAAATCTCTTCTCATACTCGAGATAGAAAGGCTGAGCCATATATAATCCGTCAAGCCATACCTGATTGGGATAAATGTTTTTGTGCCAGAAATTACCGGCCTTTGTTCTGGGCATCATATCAATCTGAGAACGTACATTATTCATCGCCTTCAGATATTTCTCTTTGCCTGTGTGGTCATAAAGCATAAACAGATTCTTTGCGGGATTGATGTTGTCGAGATTCTTCTCCTCTGCATCATAAGTTCTTATGGAGCCGTCTTCCCTCACAAATCCCCCCATAAAATCATCCGCAAATTTAAGATACTTCTCATCCTCTGTGATCTCATAGAGACTGAGAATGCCTCTTATCATACATCCGTCTATGTAATTCCATTTATTTTCTTTACCGCTTCTTATGACCTCCAGATTCCAGGCAGGATGCCCGGAATCTGAATTGTTCATAAGATACTCTATATATTCGTTAAGCAGTTTTTCTGTCTCTTCTCTGCCACCTTCCAGATAGCCAGTCCGCATCATTACTACTCCTCATCCATTCTTTAACCCTTTACAGATCCGGCAGTTACACCGTCGATGAACTGATCCTGGGCAATAAAGAATACTACAAGTGAGGGGATGATGGAAATCAGTGAAAGTGCCAGAATTCTGTTCCAGGAGAATCCTGTATCAGCATCCATGGACATCTTTACGAAGATGGCTGCCGGATAACGCTTCGGTGTTGAAACGTAGAGCAAAGGTCCCATAAAGTCATTGGATGACCACATGAATTGGAACAGAGCTGCTGATGTCATGGCAGGCTTAAGAACAGGAACGATTACATGCCAGAGAGTTCCGAGTGCAGTACATCCGTCGATCTTCGCTGCCTCATCAAGCTCCTTCGGAATGTTTCTCAGGAACTGAATAAGCATGAATACGAAGTAAGTATCCTGAGCAAACATTGTAGGTACAATAAGCGGAAGATATACAGGTGAATCTACCCATCCCCAGCCGTTGTACATGATGAACTGAGGTACATTAAGTACTACATTTGGAAGGAACAGTGTAGCCATAAGAAGAGCAAACAGAAGATCATGTCCCTTGAACTTGAATCTTGCAAAACCGTATGCTGTAAGTGTACATGAAGCGATGGTAAGCAGTACCTTCGGAATTACGATCTTGTAAGTATTAAGCATTGATTTCCAGATGTCAATGTCTCCGCCGTAGCCGTTCATGGCGTCGATATAACCCTGAACAGTCGGAGATTTCGGTATGAATCCGATGCTGGAGAAAATCTCAGAGTTTGTCTTGAAGGAAGCTCCGATCATCCATACCAGAGGATAAATCATAATGATACCCACCAAAACCAGAACTACATACTTAAAGACTGTGGCTATCTGTCTTTTCTTTTCAAGTGTCATTTTAAGCCTCCTCGTCGGAATAGTATACCCAGTGCTTCTGGCTGTACTGTAAGATAGCTGTGAAGATCATAAGGATGATGAACAGTACCCATGCCTGTGCACTTGCAAGACCCATTGCGTATTTCTTGAATGCGTTGTTATAAATGAGCAGTGAAACGAGTGTGGTAGCACCTCTCGGTCCGCCTGCTGTTATGATATATGGTCCATTAAATTCCTGGAATGCCTGAACCAGCTGTGTAACCAGATTATAGAAAATAACCGGTGTGATCATCGGAACTGTAATGGTAAAGAACTGTCTCCATTTGCCTGCACCGTCAAGGGAAGCTGCCTCATAAAGATCAGGTGAAACGCCCTTAAGAGCTGCAAGGAAGATAACCATGGTAGAACCAAACTGCCATACACGAAGAAGACATATTATAAAAAGTGCTGCTGACTTGTTTGACAGCCAGTGTGGTCCTTCTATACCGATGAATCCGAGGATCATGTTGATGATTCCGTCGTCTTTAAAGATGGCCTTCCACAGAACTGCTATAGCAACCGAAGATCCAAGAATCGAAGGAATGTAATAGACCGTTCTGAACATCTTAACTCCCTTGATCTTGAAGTTAAGGATGTAAGCAACAAACAAAGCAAATACCAGCTTAAGAGGCACTGTCATAAAAGCATACTTAAATGTAATGCCGAAGCCTTCCTGTATTTTTTTGTTTGTAAAAATATCAAGATAGTTGAAGATACCCCATTTATGAATACCTTCGAAAAGTGAGTAATCACTGAAGCTGTACACCAATGATGAAAGGAATGGATATCCCTTAAAAACAAGAAATCCTACCAACCAGGGAATAATAAAGATAAAGCCCTTATTTTCTTTCCAAAAGTTGTTCGGAGCACTTTTAGTGTTTGTATTTGACATATTGTCTACTCCTTTTTTCAAATTCTCTAAGCATATGAAACGGACCTCCGAACCGAAGGTCCGTCCCATTCCTCTCTCAAGGATTAATTACTTGCTCTCTACCTCATTTACAGCATCAATAAGTGCCTGTGCGAGCTCCTTGGAATCAGTTCCGTCATATGACATGTCGTTCATGATCTCCTGGTAAGCACCCTCTGCACTGTCCTTAAGAGCTGCATCCTCATAGTAAGGAGAAAGCTGGAAAGGTGCATTGGCACTTGCTGCCTTGTTTGCCTCAAATGTAAGACCCTCAAGAGCTCCTGAAGCAGCAAGCTTCTCCTGAGCTGCCTTAGATGCAGGAACACCTCTCTCAAGAGCGAGAGTCTCTACACCGTCACCGTTGAACATGTAGTTAAGAAGCTTTGCTGCCTCTTCCTTGTTTGCAGAATTAGGAGAAACTGCAAATCCCATGGAAATCTTATAAACTGTTGCAGGTGTACCGTAATCAGCAGGATACTCACCGATTACAAGCTCCTGATCCTGATCAAGCGCATCTGTAAGCTTCTTGATGGAGCTGTCCCACTCAACAAGACCTGCATAGTGTCCGTCGATGAAGTTAGGGTTCTTATCAAGAGAATCGGCACCGTCACCTGTGAGCTTCTCCTGTGTAGGAATTACGTGATTTGCCTCAAGGCTCTTAAGGAAATCAAAACCGTCTGCAAGCTCATCAACTGTGTAGTTAAGCTTTCCGTCTACTACCCACTGCTTGTTGTACTTCTCCTGCATGTAGTATGTAAGAAGGATAGTAAGGTCATATGTTCCTGCAGCAAGAGGATAATAGTCATCGCCAAGCTTCTCCTTGAATGCAGGTCCTGCAGCAAGGATGTCTGCAAAGCTCTTTGGAACCTCAAGTCCTGCCTTCTCAAATGTAGCCTTGTTCCAGTAGAACACACGTCCTGTTGATGAAACAGGTACGCCGAGTACATGTCCGTCAATGGTCATAAGATCAAGAAGTGACTGATCATACTGAGTAAGATCGAAATCTGAAAGATCCTTAAGATCTGCAAATCTTGTTCCGTCCGAGCTGAACTGCCATAACCAGTTCCAGTTGATCTGGAAAAGATCCGGCTCGGAATTTCCTGCGAACTGAGTTGC
>Ga0256404_1012849_pt1 | contig 10772 bp, 10 predicted proteins | sample RumenRJG_01DNA_FD_185990 | JGI IMG/M metagenome (GOLD analysis project Ga0256404, IMG submission 185990) | Bovine rumen microbial communities from Lethbridge, Alberta, Canada - RJG_01 | ecosystem: Host-associated > Mammals > Digestive system > Stomach > Rumen | place: Canada: Alberta | collected...
GAAAAGGCAGCGTCAAAGGCAGCGTCAAAGGCAGCCGATACGGCCGGAGAGGCCGCGGATAAAGTCCGTGAAGCTGTGGACAGCGCGGTGAAAAAAGTTTCCGGAACGGGCAGGAAATCCGACGGCAGCACGAAGGCGTAAATGACAGATAAGGGCCTGCGCTCATGAGGCGCAGGCATGGATTTTTATATGGAAGATGTACAGTCAGTCAGCGCAGCCGCTGAGACAATAGAAGAAACCACAAAAAACGGAGCCAGTGCCGCGGAAAAGGGAAATATGGCGCAGTGGTTCTCGTCGTTCGGTGCGACCGCACTGAATTATCTCATCCGGATCGGCATCGGCATTCTGATCCTTTTTGTACTCTGGAAGGTGCTGAAGAAGATAACGGGTTTCATCGACCGGAGAATGTCCAGAAAGAATGTAGACGCGTCGGTGCGCGGTTTTATTACTTCGCTGGTGCGCTGGATCATCATGCTTCTGGCCGTGGTCGAGGTCTGCATCTGGCTGAACATCGTGGAAGCAAGCACGATCGCCGCGATTGTCGCGGCGGCCGGCGTCGGCATCTCACTGGCGATCCAGGGAACGCTTTCGAATTTTGCGGGCGGCATTCTGATTCTGCTGACCAGGCCTTTCCGTGTGGGCGATTATATCCGTGTGCCTGCCGTTGATGCGGAAGGAACGGTGCGCAAGATCGATATGTACTACACGACGATCGAGACGATGCTGCACGAGAGAGTCTCTATCCCGAATTCCTCCCTGACCAACAATCAGGTGACAAATATTTCATCCGACGGAAGAAGGTATATCACCGTCAGCTGCGGTATTTCCTATTCGGCGGATATCCAGAAGGCAAGAAAAATCATGGAACACCTGCTGAAGGAGGATCCGCGCGTCGACGACAGCCATGCCTCTGTCGTGGTCACCGGGCTTGACAGCAGCCAGGTGACGATGCAGATGAAGGCGCCGGTCAGGACGGAAGACTACTGGCAGGTCACCTGGGATATGAATGAACGCGTCAAACTGGCCTTTGATGAGGCCGGTATCGAAATTCCGTACAGTCAGCTTGACATCCATATCCGCCATGACGCCGGAACGGACGAAAATCCTGCATTTTTGGGTTGCAAAGAGGACGGGAAGGTGTTAGAGTCAGAGGGTAAATGTTGACATGGTAAGAGTGGGCCGCGAGGTCCACTCTTATTTTGTGCAGAATCCGCCGTCGGGCAGAACAACCCGGGAAGACACAGGTTTTCCCGGCTCTGTGCATACGGTGCGCTGCAGGAGAAGAGGTATGAGCAGAAAGGAAAATATCGAAAAGCGCGCAGAAGAGCTTCTGATGAGTGTCCTTGAGCCTCCATATGAGTTCGTGGATCTGGAATATGTAAAGGAAGCGGGCACCTGGTATCTGAGAGCGTACTGCGACAAGGAAGGCGGGATCACGGTTGACGACTGCGAGCTGATCAGCCGTGCCTTCGAGGAAAAACTGGATGCGGCGGATTTAATCAGTGATGCCTATGTGCTGGAGGTGAGCTCTCCGGGACTCGGCCGTCCGCTGAAAAAGGAGCGCGATTACAGGCGGGCGCTCGGACAGCGGGTTGAGGTGCACACGTACCGGATCATTGATCATGAAAAGAGCTTTACCGGTGTGCTGACGGATTATGATGACAGCACCGTCACACTGGATCTGGATGATGACGGCGGAAAGAAAAGCTTCGCCAGAGAGGACATCTCGCTGATCAGAATGGCGTTTGATTTTTAAAGACCGGTTTGATACGGGCTGATTTGTTACGAACAGGAGGACAAAAGAAGAAAAATGCGTGGTAAAAAGAAGGCCGAACCGCAGGAGAATATGGTAGAAGTGCTGAACCTGATCGAGAAGGAGAAGGGCATCAGCAAGGAATCGCTGCTGGAGGCGATCGAGCAGTCTCTGCTGCAGGCTTACAAGAATCAGTATGACCGCACGGATAACGTGGTGGTCGAGATCGAGCCTGAGACCTGCAGACCGCACATCTATCAGCTGAAGACCGTCGTGGATGAAGTCGTGGATGACGAGGCGGAGATCACGCAGCAGGATGCTTTTGAGTATGATTCATCCGCCATGCCGGGCGACCAGATCAGAATTGAGCTGGATTCGAAGAATTTCGGAAGAATTGCCGCGAGCAATGCCAAGAACGTGATTCTTCAGAAGATCCGCGAGGAAGAGAGAAAATCTCTGTACAACGAGTATTATGAGAAGGAACATCACGTGGTGACCGGCGTAGTACAGCGCTATATCGGCAACAACGTGAGCATCAATCTCGGTAAGGTCGACGCACTGCTTACCGCGAAGGAAATGGTGCGCGGCGAGACATTCAAGCCGACGGACCGTGTCAAGGTTTATGTGCTTGAGGTCAGGGATACACCGAAGGGACCGAAGATTCTGGTTTCCAGAACGCATCCGGACCTTGTAAAGTGCCTGTTCGAAGAAGAAGTTGCCGAGATTCAGAGCGGCATCATTGAAATCAGGGCGATCGCCCGTGAGGCCGGCTCCCGTACAAAAATCGCCGTATGGTCCAACGATGAGAACGTGGATGCGGTCGGCGCATGTGTCGGTGTCAACGGCAGCAGAGTCAATACCATCGTCGATGAGCTGGTCGGAGAAAAAATCGACATCATCAACTGGGACGAGAATGAAGCGTACCTCATTGAGAATGCCCTGTCTCCGGCCAAGGTCATTTCCGTTCTGGCGGATCCGGATGAGAAGAAGGCACTCGTTGTCGTTCCGGATTATCAGCTTTCCCTTGCCATCGGCAAGGAAGGACAGAATGCCCGTCTCGCAGCACATCTGACCCAGTATAAGATCGATATCAAGAGTGAGACGCAGGCGAGAGAAGAAGGCATCTTCGAACAGTACGAAGAGGGCGGCGAATACGAGGAAGGCTACGAGGAGGAAGAGTATCAGGAAACCTCCGATGATGCGGCCGGCGATGTATCCGGTGACGCAGCTCCGGCAGAAGACGGGGATGAAGAGACCTTTGAGACAGCACCTGCGGATGATGATGCAGAAGAGTCAGGCGCTTCACAGGATGCCGGTGATGCTGATGAATCCGGAGAGCCTGCAGAATAAATAAGAGCCTGCAGAATAAATAAAAGAAGACAGAGAATTCAGATGAGTGAAGGAAAAAGCATGCCCATGCGAACCTGCGTGGGATGCCGTGAAAAAAAAGAGAAGAAAACGCTAGCCAGAATCGTAAAGAGGCCTGACGGTTCCGTCGTTTATGATGAGACCGGCAGACAGAACGGACGCGGCGCCTATCTGTGCAGAAATACAGCGTGTCTGAAAAAAGCGCAGAAAAGCCATTCCCTGGACAGAGCACTGAAGGAGGAAATCCCGCCGGAGGTTTATGAGGAACTGGAAAAGGAGATGACGGCGCATGGACAGGCATAAGGCAGCCATGATGATCGGCATCGCGCGGAAGGCCGGAAAAATCGCGGGCGGTGAGTTTGCCGCGGAGAAGGCTGTGAAGGAAAACCGCGCATGTCTTCTGATCCTGTCGGAGGACGCGTCAGATAATACGGTGAAGAAATTTACCGATATGGCTTCCGCACGACAGGTGCGGGTGATCCGTTTTCTGCCCAAGGCAGAGCTTGGCAGAGCGGTCGGGACGGGTGAGAGATCCTGTCTTGCCGTAACGGATGAGGGGCTTGCAGGAGCGATTCTTAAAGCAGCTGCAATGACAGAAAGGTCGGTGTTGTAATTTGTCAAAAATCAGAATTCGGGAACTTGCGAAGGAACTTGGCGTGGAATCGAAAAAGGTGATCGATGCGCTTGAGTCCAGGGGCATCAGCGGAAAGACGGCCGCCAGTGGCCTCGAAGACCGTGAGGCAGCGGAAGTACGTCATCATTTCGGTAAAAATCAGGACGCGGGTTCTCAGGCAGGAACCGCTTCAGGAGCACCGTCTTCCGGTGAGACAGCAAAGGCAGGTCAGATGAAAAAAGAAGGAACACAGGGAACAGATGCCGCAAAGAATCCGCAGGCAGGCGCTGCGGAAAAACCTAAAAAGAAGAGAGTTATCGCCGTGTTTCATCCGCAGAATGCTTCCAGCCGCGAAGGAAAGAATTTCGGTCACGGAAACGGGCAGAAGAACCGCGATAACGGCAGAAGAAATCCCGTCGGAAGACCGGGCACAGCACATGATCCGCGCCACGGCCGTGCAGAGGAGAACAGAGGCGGACGTCCGGCCGGCAATGCGCCGGCGGCAAAGACACCGCTTGTTCATGTACCGCGTCCTCACGGCGTGATCCGGAATGAGAATCCGAAGCCGCCGGTGAGCAATGTGCCTGAGAAGAAACCGCAGATGAGCAATGTGCCTGAGAAGAAACCGCAGATGCCGGCTGAAGAGGCAGTAAAGGACGAGATCCGCACCACAGCGGCCGCACCGGTGGAAAATGTGACGGCGCGTCCTGCGGAAGAACCGAAGGTATCCCCTGTGACACCTGTGCAGGAGAAGCCTGCGGCAGCCGAGCAGAAACCGGCAGAAACAGCAGAGAAGACGGCCGGGACAAAGGATGTGCGTCCTCAGGAGACAGCCCGTCAGGAGTTTCAGGGCAGACCCGCTGCCGAAAATACCGCATCTGTGCAGAAGACAGAAAATCACGGTCAGGCAAGACCTCAGACCGACAGGAACAGAAGAAACGGTCAGGATCGTTTTTCCGGAAGAAACACCGGAGACAGAAACGGTCAGGACAGAGGCAGAAAGCCTTTTGCGGACAGAAACGGCAGAACCGGTCAGAGCGCTCAGCCGGGTCGTCCCGCTTTCGGTAACCGCCGGGGCGGCGCTCCTTTCGGCAGACAGGAGGGCGCAGGTACAGGCGGACGTCCGGGCATGCATCAGGGAAGACCCGGTGCGCACGGCGAACGTCATGCGGGTGGTGCAGCTCCCGCGGAGACCGGTCTGAGAAAGCCGGGCCGCGATGCGAGAAATCACGATAAGGACAAGGCAAAGGAAGATTTAAGAGGAAACAAGTTTACGAATGACAGCCGCAAGGGGCAGCACGGTCATGACAACAGAAAGCTCATCCCGAAGGCGCTGCAGAAGCCGGTGCACAAGAAGGACGAGAAGAAGGAAGATAAGGTGACCGAGATCAGGGTGCCGGATAAACTGACCATCCGTGAGCTTGCGGAAAGAATGAAGATGAATCCGTCTGTTATTGTAAAAGACCTGTTCCTGAAGGGTGAGATGTACACCGTCAACCAGGAGGTCGATTACGACAAGGCGGAAGAGATCGCGATGAATTATGATATTCTCTGCGATCACGAGGAAACCGTTGATGTCATTGCCGAGATGCTGAAGGAGGACGAAGAGGACGAGAGCAAACTGGTTCCGCGTCCGCCGGTAGTCTGCGTCATGGGTCATGTCGACCACGGCAAGACCTCCCTTCTCGACCGCATCCGTCACTCTCATGTGACCCAGCGCGAGGCGGGCGGCATCACACAGAACATCGGTGCGTACTGCGTAACGATCAACGGCAGGAAGATTACCTTCCTCGATACACCGGGTCATGAGGCCTTCACGGCCATGCGTATGCGCGGTGCAAACTCCACGGATATCGCGGTGCTCGTCGTGGCAGCGGATGACGGTGTCATGCCGCAGACCATAGAGGCCATCAACCACGCAAAGGCCGCCAATGTGGAAATCATTGTGGCCATCAACAAAATCGACAAGCCGGGCGCCAATCCGGACCGGGTAAAGCAGGAACTGACAGAGTACGGCCTTGTGGCTTCCGACTGGGGCGGCCAGACCGAAATGGTTGAGGTTTCCGCGAAGACAGGTCAGGGCATTGATGATCTTCTGGAGACCATCCTGCTGACGGCGGATATTCTCGAGCTGAAGGCCAATCCGGACCGTCTCGCGAGAGGTCTTGTGCTTGAGGCAAGGCTGGACAAGGGCAGAGGCCCTGTGGCCAACCTGCTTGTGCAGAAGGGAACGCTTCATATCGGCGACTACATTGCCTGCGGTTCCGCGTACGGCAAGGTCCGTGCGATGACGGATGAAAACGGCAGACAGGTCAAAGCGGCCGGTCCGTCCACACCTGTCGGCGTACAGGGTCTGAACGGCGTGCCGGATGCCGGTGAGGTACTGCTGGCGACGGAGACCGACAAGGAAGCAAAACAGATTGCGGCGACCTACGTCAACGAGCGGAAACATCAGCTGCTGGAGGAGACCAAGTCCAGAATGTCGCTGGATGCGCTGTTCGATCAGATCAGGGACGGTTCTGTCAAAGAGCTGGAGCTGATTGTCAAGGCGGATGTACAGGGTTCTGTCGAGGCGCTGAAGCAGGCGCTGGAGAAGCTCTCCAACGACGAAGTCGTGATCAAGATCATCCACGGCGGCGTCGGTGCCATCACCGAGTCCGATATCTCGCTGGCCGCAGCTTCCAATGCGATCGTCATCGGATTCAATGTCCGTCCGGATCAGACAGCCAAGGCACTGGCGGACGAGCAGAAGGTTGATGTGCGTCTGTACAGAGTTATCTATCAGGCCATCGATGACATCACGGCTGCCATGAACGGCATGCTGGAGCCCGTCTACGAGGAGAAAGTCATCGGTCATGCAGAGGTTCGTCAGATCTTCAAAGCCTCCGGTGTCGGTGCCATTGCCGGAAGTTACGTGCTCGACGGTTCCATCCGCCGCGGATGCAAGGTGCGCGTGCAGAGAGGCGAGGATCAGATTTTTGAAGGCAACCTCAGCAGCCTGAAGCGGTTCAAGGATGATGCAAAGGAAGTCAAGGCAGGCTATGAGTGCGGTATTGTTGTCGACGGATTTGACGGATTCGAAGAGGGAGACCGCATCGAGGCCAGCATAATGGAAGAAGTGCCGCGGTAACAGGAAACACGCGGGAAAGATATCATGAGAAAAAACAGCATTAAGAATACAAGAATCAATGAGGCCGTCAGAGAAGAGCTGAGCAATATTATCCGTTCCGACGTCAAGGATCCGCGCATCGCCATGATGACGAGCGTGACTTCCGCGACGGTGGCGACGGATCTGAAGACCTGCAGGGTCATGGTCAGTGTGCTCGGCGATGAGAAGGCCAAGAAGGATACCATGGAGGGCCTGAAGAGCTCGGCCGGATTTATCCGGCACGAGCTCGCGCAGAATCTGAATCTGCGCAATACGCCCGAACTGATTTTCCGTCTGGACGAATCCATCGAATACGGTGTGAACATGTCACACCGTATCGATGAGGTTCTGGCGGAGGACAGAAAAAAACGTGAGGAAGGTCAATGATTTCAGGAAATATCGGTGATTATCTGGATGGCGTGAAGACGGTGGCGATAGCCGGCCACGTCAATCCGGACGGCGACTGTGTGGGCTCGGTTCTCGGCATGAAGATGTATCTGGAGGACAATTATCCTGAGCTTCAGGTTGATGCCTATCTGGAAAATCTGCGCGATGTGTTCCGGTTTCTCAGGGGATCGGATGAGGTCCGCATGACAGCGGAAGAGGGAAAAGCATATGATCTGATCATCCTTCTGGATATCAGCAGCCGCGACAGGATCGGTGTGATTCAGCCGCTTCTTCCGCTGGCAGATAAGATTCTGTGCTTCGATCATCACGTCACCAACAGGGACCATTACACGTGGATTTTTAATTATCCGGAGATGAGTTCCACCGCGGAAGTAATCTATCATTACATGGATCCGGACAGCATCTCGGAGAAATGCGCGGAAGCGCTGTACATGGGAATTGCGCACGATACCGGCATTTTCCAGTATTCGTCCACATCGCCCGTGACGATGCGGGTGGCCGCGAATCTGATGGAAAAGGGCATTCCGTTCAGCCGGATCGTTGATGATACCTATTATCAGAAGACCTATGCGCAGAACCAGATCATGGGCCGGACGGTCATGGAGTCAATCCTGGTTTTCGACGGCAGACTGATCATCGGCTATGTGAAAAATAAGGATATGGCCTTTTACGGCGTCGAGCCCAAGGATATGGACGGGATCGTGAACGAGCTCCGCAACACCATCGGCGTCGAAGTGGCGATTTTCATGTATGAGAGAGAGCCTTCGGTCTGGAAGGTCAGCCTCCGTTCCAGGTCTTATGTGGACGTGAGCGAGGTGGCTCAGAAATTCCAGGGCGGCGGCCATGTGCGCGCCGCAGGATGCACGATGCACGGCTCGCAGTATGATGTGATCAATAATCTGACGCTTTATCTGGAAAAAGAGCTGGCTCCGGCAGAAGAGGAGCAGACGGAGAAGTCATAATCCGGGGCAGGCGGATCGTATGTATCGGGGGAATATCACAGACGATTCGGAGACAGGATCATGATTAACGGAGTCATTAACGTTTATAAAGAGGCCGGTTTTACCAGCCACGATGTAGTCGCAAAACTTCGGGGCATCGTTCATCAGAAAAGAATCGGCCACACGGGAACGCTGGATCCCGAAGCGGTCGGCGTGCTGCCTGTCTGTTTCGGTAAGGCAACAAGGGTGACGGACATCCTTACGGATGAAACGAAGACCTATGAGGCGGTGATGCTGCTCGGTACGGACACCGATACCCAGGATAAGACGGGCCGGGTGCTGCGGCAGCAGGAGGTATCCTGCACGGAAGATGAGATCCGCGAGGTGCTGAAATCCTTTGAGGGAGATCAGATGCAGGTCCCGCCGATGTATTCGGCACTGAAGGTGAACGGAAAGAAGCTGTACGAGCTTGCCCGGGAGGGGAAGACCGTCGAGCGTGCGCCCCGTCCGGTTCACTTCTATGAAATCAGGGCGCTTTCCTTTGATCTGCCGCGTGTGACGATGCGCGTCGTCTGCTCGCGCGGCACCTATATCCGCACGCTCTGTCATGACATCGGAGAGAAGCTGGGATGCGGCGGGTGTATGGAACATCTGACGAGGACCAGGGTCGGGATTTTCAAGGAAGAGGATGCGCTGACGCTTGGCAAAATCGCCGAGATCGCCGCTGAAAACCGCCTGAAGGACATCGTGATCCCGACCGATCAGGTTTTTTCGGGAATTCCTTCTGTTTCCACGGGAAATGAAGGCGATGTCCTCGCCCACAACGGAAACAAGATTCCCACCGGCATGCTCAGTGATGTGATGACGCAGATATCTGAGATGCCGTTCACCGGAGAGGTGCGCCTGTACGACTCGGTCGGGATTTTTACGGGACTGTACCGTGTGAATGAGGACCGCAGCATGCTGATGCCGGTCAGAATGTTCTACGATCCCGCGGATGTTATGGTTGACGAGAATCCCTATGTGAAGTTCTGCGGCGCCGGGGACGGCGATGCCGCAGTATCATCACAGAAGAAGAGTGACGGTAACGTCAGAAGCCGGTTACAGGCTGAACGGGGATAACCCGGAGCATCAGAATCAGGATGACGGTAACGTCAGAAGCCGGTTACAGGCTGAACGGGGATAACCCGGAGCATCAGAATCAGGATGACGGGCATGACAGCCGGGAGCGGATGCGGAGATAACCGCAGGGAGACCTGCGCACGGAAAGGCAGCGGAAGATGAAATATATCAGAAATGTGGACACTTATGAATCACCGGCTGCCACCGCGCTGACGCTCGGCAAGTTCGACGGCGTTCACCGCGGTCACAGAAAACTGATCGCGGAAATTCACAGACTTGCCCGCGAGGAGGAATGGCAGACGGCGGTTTTCACGTTCGACGTTGCGCCTCAGATTGTCATGGGTGCCAGGCCGCAGCAGATGCTGATGACCAATCCGGAACGCGCGGAAATCATGCGGGAACTGAACGTTGACCAGCTGATCGAGTGTCCGTTTACGGAGAAACTGAAGTCCATGACCGCGGAGGACTTTGTCAGGGATATTATCGTCGGAAAGCTTCATGCGAAGGCCGTGGTCGTCGGAACGGATTTTCATTTCGGGAAAAACCGCAGCGGTTCGCCGGAATTTCTGACACAGATTGCCGGAAAATACGGATTCCGCGTCCTGGTGATAGAGAAGGAAAAGGACGGCAGCCGCGACATCAGCAGCACCTATATCCGCGAGGAACTGGCCGGCGGCCGCATAGAGAAGGTGACGGAGCTCCTCGGTTATCCGTATTTCGTCACCGGACAGATTGTTCACGGCAGGCAGCTGGGCAGGACGCTCGGCTTCCCGACCATCAACCAGATCCCGGATCCTGCCAAGATGCTTCCGCCGCACGGCGTCTATTTTTCCAAAACGCTCGTCGGAGGACGGCTCTATCAGGGAATCACGAATATCGGCGTCAAACCGACCGTGGACGGCAGCCGGCTCGGTCTGGAGACCTACCTGTTTGACTGCAGCCTTGATCTGTATGATCAGCAGGCGCGCGTCGAACTGCTCCATTACCGTCGCCCCGAGGTAAAGTTCAGTTCTGTGGAAGAACTGAAAAATCAGGTGGACCGCGATATCGAAGCGGCTGACCTCTATTTCCAGCCGGAACGCGGCACGTCTTGACTGTGAAATTTTAACGTGCTAAAATCGACCTGTATTTTCCGTTAAGCCTATCGGAGGTGTCATGATGAGCAAGGATATTCATACGGAAGCGGTCGATCAGCTTTTCGAAGCGATCCTGACACTGAACAGCGTCGAGGACTGCTACACGTTTTTTGAGGACGCGTGTACCATTAATGAGATTCTTTCGCTGTCGCAGCGATTCGAAGTAGCGAGGATGCTGCGCGACAAGAAGACATACCTTGATATTTCGAAGAAGACAGGAGCGTCAACGGCGACCATCAGCCGTGTGAACCGTTCGCTGATCTACGGAAATGACGGATATGAA
>Ga0256404_1012850_pt1 | contig 10771 bp, 8 predicted proteins | sample RumenRJG_01DNA_FD_185990 | JGI IMG/M metagenome (GOLD analysis project Ga0256404, IMG submission 185990) | Bovine rumen microbial communities from Lethbridge, Alberta, Canada - RJG_01 | ecosystem: Host-associated > Mammals > Digestive system > Stomach > Rumen | place: Canada: Alberta | collected...
TATTTGCATTATCGTCATTTATTCGTTATAATCATCGTAAAAAGGTTAATAATTTGTGGAAGGAGTTCCATTATGAAACGCAAACTCGCTTTACTTCTTGCAGGATGCTTAGCAATTTCTCCCGCCGCGGTGGGTTATTATCCCGCTCAGGCTTTGGCGGCTGAGACAGACGCCGGATCTGAGTCCGGCGATCCGGTTCCGGCCGAGATATCAGCGTCGGTCAAAGATGAGAACGAGACCGTGCTGACCGCGATCAGTGATGAATCCGGGCAGGAAAAGGATGCCGCAAAATACAGCATGTCCGTCGGGGAGACCCGGCAGCTCACCGTTCTCATTGAGCAGGGCGAAGATTTTCCCGCCCTTTCTGTCTGGAGCAGTGAAACTCCCGAGATCATTGATATAGATGACGACGGGTTCATAACAGCCAAATCTGCAGGCACAGGTCTGATCTCACTTAGCATTTCCAACGATATAAGCCAAAATCCTACGGAGTTTAAATATGAGATCCTTGTCCTGGAGCCTGAAATTGTGGTTTCCGAAGAAATAACTACGGTGACGGATGATTCTGCTCCTGCGCCGGCAGAGACAACCGATGAAGCAGCCGCGGCTCCCGAAGCAGAGCCCGCTGCCGAGACGAAAGAAGAAACCGCAGAGCCCGCTGCAGAAGCCGCAGATTCCGCAGAAGCAACAGTATCCGGCGACCCGGCTGCTGCTCCCGAAACAGAACCTGTCGCCGCCGCAGAACCCGAAGCTGTAGAGACAGCAGCTGACGAAGCAGCCGCGGCTCCTGAAGCAACTGTATCAGGCGATCCGACCGCTGCTGCCGCTGCAGAACCCACAGAGTCATCTGCAGCCGCCATCGCGATGAACGCGGCGGTAGAGACCGGAAACACTTCTTCCAAAGTCAGTCCCGCTCAAGGCGCTCTCGTTACGCCCCACTGGGAGGGAAGCTATTCCTCCGGCTGGCGCTACATCAAGAACGACGGTACCAAATCTACCGGAAAAATGTCGATCGACGGAAAGATCTATATTTTTAATTCTGCCGGAGAAATGTGCACCGGATGGACCTATTACGGGAATGCCTGGTACTATCTCGAGCGCAGCGGAGAAGCGAAAAAGGGCTGGTACAAAGAAGGCAGAACATGGTATTACCTCACGGGCGACGGCTCCATGAAGACCGGGCGGCTCGATCTCGGCAGTTCCTCTTTCCTTTTCAACAATTCCGGCGCTATGCAAACCGGATGGGCCTGGTACGGCGGCAAATGGTACTACATGGACTCCGACGGCTACATGAAAAAGGGCTGGTATAAGGAAGGCAGAACATGGTATTACCTCACGGGCGACGGCTCCATGAAGACCGGACGACTCGATCTCGGCAGTTCCTCCTTCATCTTCAATAGTTCCGGCGCTATGCAGACCGGATGGGCCTGGTACGGAGGCAAATGGTATTACATGGATTCCAATGGCTATATGAAGAGAGGATGGCTTTGGAATGGCGGTCATTGGTACTACCTCACAAGCGACGGTTCCATGAAGACCGGCTGGCTCACTGACGGCAAGGCAAAATATTATTTGAACGCAGACGGTTCCATGAAGACCGGCTGGCTTAAGACCGGCGGGAAATGGTATTTCTTTAACAGCAGCGGCGCCATGAAGACCGGTTGGCTCTGGGACGGCAAAAACTGGTATTACCTTGCGAGCGACGGCGCCATGAAGACCGGCTGGCTAAAAGTCGACGGTCTCTGGTATTATTTCAACCGCAACGGTGATATGAGATACGGCTGGCTTGAAGAAAACGGCAAAAAGTATTATCTCGGCGCCAAAGGATACATGAAGACCGGCTCACAGTATATTAACGGAACATGGTATTACTTCAATGCTGACGGGTCACTGGCGGTCAGTACAAATTCCTACAGCAATACACAGGAGTTTATTGAATGCATCGCACCGCTGGTCATTAAATACGCTCCCCGGTACAACGTCAAGGTCTACAGCCCCATCATCGCCCAGGCGATCCTGGAGAGCGCGTCCGGTGAATCCAGCCTTGGTAAAAAGTACAACAACTTCTTCGGTCTCAAGTGCGGAACTCTCTGGACCGGAAAGAGCGTGAACCTCCGCACCGGCGAGGAATACACGCCCGGACATTATACAACGATCTCCGCGAACTTTCGTGTCTTTGACACAATGGAAGAAGGCGTCAGAGGTTATTTTGAGTTCCTGTTCAATAACAGGACCCGCTACAACAACCTGATCGGAGAAACTGATCCTTACGAGTATCTTGTAAAGATCAAGGCAGACGGATATGCCACCTCCAGCAACTATGTCAGAAACGTATACAACGTGATCAAGAGCTACAACCTGACCAGATTTGACCCGTGATTATTGAGGAGTTTTGATGATTAAGAGCATATACACCCGTTTATCACTCATATTGATGCTGGCGGCAGCCGCTCCTACGCTGTCTCCCGCTCTCACCGTCCGGGCCGCCGCCCGGGTCTCTTCAGCGGAAACCGCCTCGGTAAGCGCAGATCTGTCCGCCGGAAAGTTCACCGTCGAGAACGGCAGGACCTACTGCAAAAACGCGGACGGATCCAACAGGACAGGCTGGGTGAGTGAATCCGGAAGCTGGTACTATTTTGACCAGAAAGACGGCCATATGCGCACCGGCTGGGTCAAAGACGGCGGCAAATGGTACTATCTTAATACCAAAGACGGAAAAATGGTGACAGGCTGGCTGGTACTTAATCCCTCCGGCACAAAATACTATCTCAAAAAAGACGGATCCATGATCCAGGGCCCCGCGTGGGCTACGATCGGTAGCGGAAGGTACTTCTTTACCTCCGACGGCGACGTTGCAAACGCCTGGGAACTGAAAGAAGGAAAATGGTATTACTATACCACAGAAGGAACAGCTGTAAAAAACAGATGGATCCTCTATAAGAACCATTACTACTATATGTCTGCCGACGGTACCGCAGCAGTCGGCACCGTTAAGATCGATGGCAGAGAATACAAATTCGGCAGTTCCTGCGATCTGCTCGGCGCTGTCCCCTCTTCCGTTGCGGCTGCCGCGAAAGCGCCTCTGACGACCGAAAAGCTTAAATCCGGCACCGCGAATGTCAAAACAGAGAAAGACAGCGCAGCTACCGCGAAAAACGCAGACAAAGACGCGCAGAAAGAGACAGCGGCCGCAAAAGAGGAGGCCTCTAAAGCAACTGAGGCCGCCGTTACAAAGGTTGTCGGCAAACTTAACGAAACCACCGAATCCAGGAAGCAGTTCGTGATCCAGATCGCGAATTATGTGCGCAAATACGCACCTCAGTACGGCATAAAGGTCTACAGCCCCATCATCGCCCAGGCGATCCACGAGAGCGGCTGGGGAGAATCTTCTCTCTCCGCTAAATACCACAACTACTTCGGACTCAAGTGCGGAACCCGCTGGACCGGAAAGAGTGTAAATCTCTCCACCAAGGAGGAGTACTCCGCAGGAACGCTTACCACGATCAGGAGCAACTTCCGCGCCTATGACAGTATGGAAGAAGGCGTCAAGGGATATTTTGAATTCATTCAGCTTAAGCGCTACGCCAACCTCAAAGGCGTCACAAACGCCAGACAGTACCTGCAGAATATCAAGAATGACGGCTACTGCACCGGAAGCCAGTATGTCGACCACACGATGGCGATCATAAACCTCTATAACCTGACTCAGTTTGACAAATGACGCCGGATATGAAATGATATCACCCGACCACCCCGAGATTGGAGATATGGAAAGTGACTGACAATACGGAATTTACCCGGGAAGATATCAAATATATGAAGGCCGCCCTGAAGCAGGCCGAAAAAGCGCTGGCAATCGGTGAAGTTCCGATCGGCGCCGTCATCGTGGAAAATGGCCGCATCATCGGCCGCGGTTACAACCGCCGCAACACCGATCACACTACCCTGGCCCACGCCGAGATCACCGCGATCAGAAAGGCCAACAAGAAAGTCGGCGACTGGCGGCTGGAGGGATGTACGCTGTACGTAACTCTCGAGCCCTGCCAGATGTGCGCCGGCGCCCTTGTTCAGTCAAGGATCGACAGAGTCGTGATCGGAGCCCCGAGTTTCAAATCAGGCTGCGGCGGAACACTTCTCAACATCCTGCAAAACAGCGAATTCAACCACCAGGTCGTGGTGGATCAGGGACTGATGCAGGAGGAGTGCACGCAGATCCTGCAGCGTTTCTTCAAGGATCTTCGCCTTCGAAACAAGATGCGCAAAAAGGCCGGCTCCGCAGATCAATCTTTTGATTGACTTTGCCGGCTGAATCTACTATATTTACACATGTGGGCGCCAAGGCGCCCCCTATTTAACCGTCCTGCTCTTCGGGGCGGAGCCTTAACAGCTGCCTGCCGCTTGCTGTGATGAAGTTTGGGTCTTACGCAATGATTCCCCGCGAACCGTGTCAGATTGGGAACAAAGCAGCACTAAACGGGCCCTATCATGTGCCGTGAGGGTGCCTGGCGGAGCAGTAAGAGCAGTAACGGGTTAAGGTTCCGCCGCGGAGAGCATTTTTTATCGAAGCCCTCTTGTGATGAGGAAGGTTTAATTGAGAAAGGTTCGATATGAGTTTAGACAATATCATGGATATGACGGACTGCACGCTCTGTCCCAGAAGCTGCAGGGCGAACCGTGCAGAAGGTGAAGTGGGCTATTGCAAGGAAGACGCAGAGCTGTATGCCGCCAGGGCTGCTCTGTATTTTGACGAGGAGCCCGTGATCTCCGGACGGCACGGGAGCGGAGCTGTGTTTTTCTCCGGCTGCAACATGGGCTGTGTCTACTGCCAGAACTATGCCATCGCCAAGGCAATGAGCGGTATAAAGATCGAGCCCGAAAGACTCTCCGAGATCTTTTTGGAACTGCAGGACCAGAACGCCGAGAATATCAACCTGGTCACGCCCTCCCACTATCTCTACCTGATCATCCCCGCTATAGAAAAAGCGAAACGACAGGGTCTTTCGATCCCTGTCGTCTATAATACCGGCACCTACGAGCGTGTAGAAGCCATCAAAGCCCTCGAAGGCCTTGTGGACATCTGGATGCCTGATTTTAAGTACATCTCTCCCCGGATCTCACTGGCCTACTCTCACACTCCGGACTACTTCCAGTACGCCTCCAAGGCTCTGGCGGAAATGGTACGGCAGTGCCCTGAGCCTCTGTTTGCGGACGGCACCTCCTCCATCGACGCGGAGGACGACGCTGATGATCCCGTTATGGTCCGCGGTGTCATTGTAAGGCACCTGGCTCTGCCCGGCTGTGCTGTGGACTCCAGAGACATTCTGGATTATCTGCACTCCACCTACGGAGACAGCATTTTCATCAGCCTGATGAACCAGTATACGCCCATGCCTCAGGTGTACGGTGATCCCAATCTGGGACGCAAACTGACAGCCGAAGAATATGACGAGCTGGTGAACTACGCGATCTCCATCGGCGTCACCAACGGTTTCATACAAGACGGAGAGACTGCCTCCCAAAGTTATATTCCCGCCTTCGACGGGACCGGAGTGTCGGGGGACAGAACCCGCCGCTGAGGGCCTGCCTTCAGCGGACGGCTTATTTCCTGCGCCTTTCAAGTTCTTTCATATAGGCATTTACCATCAGGGCGATCTTGAGCGTCATGGCGTCATCAAAGGTCCTGATGTCCAGTCCTGTACTCTTCTGCAGTTTCTCAATGCGGTAGACCAGCGTATTCCTGTGGACGAAGAGCTGGCGGGCCGTCTCCGACACATTGAGGTTATTCTCAAAGAAGGTGTTGATGGTCGTCAGGATCTCCTGGTCGAACTCCGTCATCTCCTCTTTTTCAAAAATCTCCTGAATGAACATCCTGCACAGGCTCGGCGGCAGCTGATAGATGAGGCGCCCGATCCCGAGCTCATTGTAAGAAATCACTCTCTTTCCCGCGTAGAAGATCCTTCCCACATCCATAGCCATCCTGGCCTCCTTGTAGGAGCGGGACAGGTCCTTGAGCTCCTCGACAATGGTGCCGTAGGATCCGCGCGCATTGACCATGGCTTCCATATTGAGCATATCCAGCGCCGTCTTCGCGGCCTCTTCGATCTCCTTATACCCCTCTTTCTCATCAAGTGACTTGATGAGGATCACGCTGTTCTCATCCACTTCCGTAAGATAATCGCCGTTCTGTACTGTGAACAGCCCGGAGAGCATCTCCGAGGCGATCTGCTCCGACTCCGAGTTGATCTCAAAAAGAATGATCGCTCTTCGCACATTTCCAGCGATATGCAGCTTCTTGGAGCGGTTGTGGATATCAACGAGCAAAAGATTGTCCAAAAGCAGATTCTGAAAGAAATTGTTGCGGTCAAACTTCTCCTTGTAGGCGACGATCAGGTTCTCGATCTCGCTCGCCGCTATCTTCGCGACCATAAACGTATGCTCCGCGGTTCCCTGCGCTGTCAGCACGAACTGCAGTTCATCGTCGTCCATCACCTTGAGATAATAACTGTTTCCGATGATCTGACTGTCCGCCGCGGACTGCGCAAAACCCGCAGCCATGCTCTTCTCCGGCGCCGCTGCGCCCTCTGTCTGGGCTACGATATTACCGGTCAGATCCTGTACGCAGAATTCGATCCTGGTAATTGTCCGCAGCTGTTCCAGACATCCTCTTATGATCTGTGATGAAACCATATATTTCCTCCTGTATGGACTGTTCGCGCGGATCCGTCCGCTCCCGGCCTGTTCCGGGCAATCTGTCACTGATACGTAAAACGGGTGCCGCACTGTTTATATTAAGTGCGGCACCCTCATAATAACTGATTTCCGTGCCCTCAGGCAATGCCAATCATATATCAGTTTGCAATTGTCAGTTCAGTCTCCTTGTCGAAGATGTGGATCTTCTTGGTGTCGAAGGTGTACTTGACTGTATCGCCGGGACGAACCTTTGTTGTGGGCTCAACTCTTGCAGTGATGTTCGCGCTGCCCAGATCGAAGTACAGGAATACTTCCGCGCCGAGAAGTTCGTAAACATTAACCTTGGACTCGAACTGATAAGGAGCCTTCGCGTCGCCCTTGACTTCGATAATGTTCTCGGGACGGATACCGAAAACGACCGGTTTGCCGTTGTAGCCGCCGTCGATCACTTTCTTGGCCTTGTCAGCGGGAAGCTCGATGGACTGTCCCTCGACATCGAGGAATGCCTTGCCGCCTTCTACTCTTGCGACAGCATCTACGAAGTTCATCTGAGGAGATCCCATGAAGCCTGCTACGAACAGGTTGCAGGGCATGTCATAGAGGTTCTGAGGGGAATCGATCTGCTGAACGATACCGTCCTTCATAACGACGATTCTGGACCCGAGGGTCATAGCCTCTGTCTGGTCATGTGTAACGTAGATGATGGTGGTGCCCAGTCTCTGGTGAAGCTTGGCGATCTCGGTTCTCATCTGAACACGGAGCTTAGCATCCAGGTTGGAAAGAGGCTCGTCCATGAGGAAGACCTTGGGATTACGAACGATTGCACGTCCCATAGCGACACGCTGTCTCTGGCCGCCGGAAAGAGCCTTCGGCTTGCGGTCAAGGAGATGGGACAGGTCGAGGATCCTTGCTGCCTCTTTAACAGCCTTGTCGATCTCATCCTTCGGGACCTTGCGGAGCTTAAGACCGAATGCCATGTTATCATAAACGGTCATATGAGGATACAGAGCGTAGTTCTGGAATACCATCGCGATGTCTCTGTCCTTGGGCTCAACGTCATTCATGAGCTTTCCGTCGATCCTGAACTCACCGGAAGAGATATCTTCCAGACCTGCGATCATTCTCAGCGTGGTGGACTTTCCGCATCCGGAAGGGCCTACGAAAATGATGAATTCCTTATCGGCGATTTCCATGTTGAAATTCTGAACAGCCTTGTAGCCGTTGGGATAAACCTTGCATACATCCTTTAATGATAAACTTGCCATTGTACAACTCCTTTGTGAAAATTTAACGCGAGTTTGCGGTTCTCAAACAACTGTACTCAGTATATTCAAAATAGTCCCGCCGTGCCATGCCATTAATACACAAAGATTTTTGGGAGTCTTAGTGATGATTCGTTATCAAAAAAGAGGAAAATTCTGTTTTTCGTAAAGTTGTACAGAATTTTCCTCTTTGTTTGGCTGTTTTGACAAGTCCCTTCTGGGAAGCATGACAGATCTGTCAATACTCTTCGTCCGCATCCTCCGGGTCATCCGAATTTTCCTGTTCCCAGATCTGCTTTTCCACTTTCCTGAAGATCGGGTCATAGATCATGGCACAGGCATAGCCGGGGACACTCAGTCCGAACAGGACAAGGAGCGGCAGCATCACGCTCGCGAATATGAAAGCGATCAGTGGGACCAGCGTGATCACCGCCATCTCGAGCGAAGCGGGAAGCTCCGCGAATGTCAGTGTCACAGCGTTGATAATAGTGTGAATGACGCTGTTGTCGAACCTTGACTGCATTGCGAAGGCGTAGATCATACAGATGAGTTCAATGACAGCCACCACAAGGATGGAACTGGGAAGCCACAGCGGATAACTGCCTCCTCCCTGCAGGACCATGACCAGAGTGGAACTCATAAGCGCTGCCAGCGCCATAAACACGATCCACATCACTGTGGCCTGTCTGAATTCCCTCTTAAAAGCGCGGAAAAAGGATTTTATGATGTATCCCTCTTCTCCCCTCACCATCTTCAGAAGTACGTAATGCATCGCCGTAAGGGCTGCTCCCGCCGTGATGACAGGCAGACACAGAAGCAGGGTGATCAGATTGAGGATCAGAAGATCCGTCATTTTGTTCAGGAATACCTGAAACGGGCTTCCCTCTTCAAAAACATTCACTGAGCAGTCCCTCCCTTAGCGCTCTTTTCATCCTGGGATCCGAACACGCTGAGCCCTGTGGTGATCATCTTCTCGATGGTATCAAGAAAGCCGTCCCACAGCACGGTAAAGAACCCTTCCGTTTTCTTCTGTACCGCATGCTGCGCGTCCCTGATCAGTGTATTTTCAGGTGCCTTTTCATTACTCTTGTACGTAGTCCGGACTCCGAATACGTTCTCTGCGACCGCCGAAGGGGAGATGCCGAGTTCGTCCATCTCTTCAAGGGCTTCTCTTATGGATTTGCGCAGCGACCCCTTGTCGACGCCGTCGACCGCCTCATCCATCTTCTCGTAGAGATCTCCGCCGATCTCTTTTCCCTGCTCGAGCAGGCTCTTTTCCCCGCCTTCTTTGCTCTCCTCCTCAGGAATGCTCTCTTCCGCTTCCTCGGCCGCTTCCTCAGGAATATTCTCTTCCACTTCTTCAGCTGCTTCGTTCGTGGTCCCCTCGGAGGCCGCGGCATAACAGACAGGTCCGGCCGCGTATGTAATGGCCAGCACTGCAGTCATCAGGATCGTAAACACTCTTTTCTTCATCATAGATAACCTCCGAATAGAAAACCTCCGCGGGGTCGTCCCTAATTCCCAAAACGGCTGTATTTTTGTCAAAATACAGCCGCAGATTTCATTCTATGATCAGCCGATCTCGGAACCGGCCGGGATATCCTTTCCGCTCTCGGGCGTCATCAGCGCCAGAGATCCGTCAGGGCCTTCCGCGCACAGGAGCATACCTTCGGATACGATCCCGGCGAGTTTGGCGGGCTTGAGATTCGTGATCACCATCACTTTTTTGCCAACCATTTCTTCCGCCGAGTAGTACTTGCGGATACCGGAAACGATCTGGCGCACTTCGTCACCGATCTTAACCCGGCTGCACAGGAGCTTCTTGGACTTCTTAACTTCCTCGCAGGCGATCACTTCGCCGACCTGAAACTGAAGCTTCGCGAAATCGTCGATCGTGACTTCGGGCTTCTTCTCCACTGCAGGAGCTTCAGCTTCTTTAGCAGGCTCAGCAGCCTTCTCCTCAGCGCCGGCAGCCTTCTCCTTGGCCTTCTCCTCGAGTTTGGCCTGCTTCTGAGCCTCCTTGCGCTGCTTCTCCATGATCTTCTCAACGTCCTTCATGACGTCAGCTTCCTTTAGACGCGCGAAGAGGATCTCGGGCTTGTCCGTGACCTTGTTTCCGGAAGGATACAGGCCGAATGTGCCCAAGGTGTCGAAATCGCGGATCTCGGTGTTGAGCATTTTTACGATCTTGTCCGCAGTCTCGGGCATGAAGGGAGCCATCAGGGCTGTGCCGATCGTGATGCCTTCGATCAGGTTGTAGAGAACTGTGGAGAGACGGTCAGCCTTGGCCTCGTCCCTTGCCAGCACCCACGGCTCGGTCTCGTCGATATACTTGTTGAGTCTCTTGAATACCGCGAAGATCTCGGTCAGGGCGTCCGCCGCGCGCAGTTCGTCCATCTTGGCCTCGACCTTATCGTAAGCGGCGGTCACAAAAGCCTTGAGGTCGTCGTCGACGGGCTCTGCAGCGCCCTTGTCGGCCACAACGCCGTCAAAATATTTATTGCTCATCGCGATGGTGCGGTTCACAAGGTTGCCCATCGTGTTGGCGAGGTCGGAATTGATCCTCTCCACCACGAGCTCCCAGGTGATGACTCCGTCGTTCTCATAGGGCATCTCGTGCACGACAAAATAGCGAACGGCGTCAACGCCGAAGATCTTCACCAGATCGTCAGCATAAATGACGTTGCCCTTGGTCTTGCTCATCTTCTCTCCGCCCTGCAGCAGCCAGGGATGGCCGAATACCTGCTTGGGAAGAGGCTCGCCCAGCGCCATCAGGAAGATGGGCCAGTAGATGGTGTGGAAGCGGACGATGTCCTTGC
>Ga0256404_1012853_pt1 | contig 10770 bp, 12 predicted proteins | sample RumenRJG_01DNA_FD_185990 | JGI IMG/M metagenome (GOLD analysis project Ga0256404, IMG submission 185990) | Bovine rumen microbial communities from Lethbridge, Alberta, Canada - RJG_01 | ecosystem: Host-associated > Mammals > Digestive system > Stomach > Rumen | place: Canada: Alberta | collected...
AGGGGCAACGCCCCCTCATCATCCCAAAGGTACTTGGAGTGACAATCGGGACAGTGATGAGGGCAGTTGCTAATGTTAATAGCTAAAGATATTTCGTCAGGTACTTCTTGCAGTGCTATTGTGTAACCTTTATACATTAACATTATTGTCGTAATACCTTGTCTTTGCTTCTTTTTGTCGTGCTTCTGACCATTTAGACACACGCTTGAGATAACCTATGATACGTGTTAGATAATCTACATTGTCTGAACCACACTTGGGGCATTTGGGAAGATTATGCTTGGTGATGAATCCACAATCGTTACACACTGTATTGGGTATATTGAAGGTGAAGTAGGAACAACCCGTGTTAATGGCTATTTCCATGACTTTCTTGTACTGTGGTTTAGATAAATGTTCTTCCAGATTTGCATGAAGGGCAGAACCACCGTCAAGATACTTGGTTAAACGCTTGCCGTGAAGAACGAACTTGTCAATGAGGTTGCATGACTCATCTTCAACTTTGTAGAAATAGCTGTTATAACAATTACGAGGGACAATATAGCCATCCTTCTTGTCCCACTTAGCATTCTTGATACCAAGGTTTTCACCGGGAACGAATTCCGTATTAAACATTACTTCGCTTGTGCGGGCTTTGCGATTCTCTTCGTAAATTGGTTTGAGGATGGATTCACCGTAAGCGAAATATTGTTCATTGGGGGATATATCTATACCAAGGAATTCTGCACCTTCTACAAAGCCGTTTATACCAATAGTGAGATATTGCTTATCAAGACTGATATATCCTGCGTTATAAGCGGTTAAGAGATTAGCCTTGAAGTTGTCCTTGACTATTTCGTTGAAGGCAAGTAGATACTTATGAATCTTCTTGACTTGTGTGCGCACTGCTTCGGATATATCTATACCATCACGCTTTGCATTCTGTACAAGGCGGTTAATATTGATAGTCATAACACCCTTAGAGCCTGTTGATACACCACCTGCGCCAAGAGTATAAGAGAATGTGTTGTCTTGAACTTCGTTCTTGAGACGGCAGTTATGAGTGATTACTCCGTTAGGAAGGGTGAAATAAGGCTCATCCTTATCATCCATTTCAAAGCAATAAACATATTCATCATTGTGTTCAATAAGTGTGATTGACTTTATCTTAAAGAAGAGTGAGTTGTTTAACCATCTATGGACATCTTTTTGCTTGCGCTTATAAGTCTCATACCATCTAATGCAATATACAGGATAATTGTGATTAAATGATTCACCTCTAATGACAACCTCGTCGTCTCCCGTGCGGTCACTCACATCAATGATTGTTGAATAGCCAAGAGAAACGCAAAGGGTTTCGATATTATCAATCAGTTCCTTAGAGGTCGAATATATTCTATTGCTATTGCCTCCGTCAGTAAGGTAGTATCCATCAAGAATGCCCTGCCTAAATTCTACAGACTGTAACAAGCAATCCATGTTAAGCGATTTCTCAAAGCAATACTTACCGCTTACATAAGAACGAATAAATGATGCGATATTATTGTCTCTTATGGTTACAGGATAAACGTTATTATATAGCTTACCAAGATTGATTTTTACATCTTTTCCGACAGCATTTTGAATCTTATCTAAAGCAACAGTATATTTTTCTTCGTTGAGGCTTAAGTTAATTGTGGTGGTATGTGATTCATATTCTTCATCGTTCATAGAACCATCACCAAGATACATACCGATCAGGAAACCTTGGTTATAAGTTAAATGTTTGTCCACTTCATGAGGCGCGTTTAATGCCTTTGTCGAGAACATTAAGTAGTCATCTGTGGTTAGGGTATCTGCACGTTTATCACCATTAAAGGTAGGGAACAAATGATTGTCTGTTACAACCATACGTTTGTTATTGGCTGTAACAATTTCGTACATTTGGTGTCCTTTGGACTCAAGACGAATGATTTTACCCTTAACCCAATTACCATTGTGGAAAATTGTGAGATTTCTCTTTATCGAATAAGGGGCATTATAGAACTCCTCAAAAGTCATGTAATTAACACCGTCCGAAGACTTAGTTAAACACATTTGCTTGCCATCAAAACAACATGACGCGAGGCTATCCACACTATCACTTGTGTACGTAAAGAACGAGTGTCCTTCGCTGTACATTTCTGCACCAAAATCAGCCCATTCCTTATCGACATATTCCTTGCCGTCATTGAGCAGGTTTAGTGTCTCAACCGGAAACGTAAGCTCATAAGAAAGGCGCTCCTTGTTGAACCACTTCATGAACCGCTTTTGGAGAAATGAAACTGTTTCCCAATTTGGCTCAGAACCATCCGGAAATACGAAGTTGTCAAACATCCCCTTGAAATAAGGCTCATCAAAATAAGCTATATTCCAGAACACTGCCTGATAACCACGTGCCGCCGCTGGCTGATTGATAGAATGAACGACCTGTTGGAATTTATCTTCTACAAGCTGACCAAGTGTCTTCTGTTCAGTGGCTATAGCAGGAGATATTATTTCATTCCAATGGGCAGTGTAATCATTGCCATAATCTTTACGGATGAAATAATCCATATACATGAGGAATTCAGGGGTTGATACTGCGCCAGCAAACTGAGCAGCTATAGCGAAAACAAGATTGATAAATTCACCGCAGAATGAATCAAGATGCTTGGGTGCGCCCGACTTACCGCCAAGGGATTTAAGCCCATAGAATAAGAACGGGTACATGGTTATACTTACGCAGTACGGATATATACTTGTCTCATCATGCTTGTATATCTCATGAGATTCTATCTGTCGAATATATTCTTCTGCAACGTCTGCGCCCCACATTTCGGTGATTTTGTCAATCATCATGAGACGGTTATATCCTATTTTCTCTCGCTTTGCTATTTCACTGTCGCAAGTGGCTATATTCTTGTTGTCAACATTAGCATTAGCGTCAACCTCACTTGCTGTTGCGGCATTTGATTCTTGACGGTACTTCTTTACATAATTAGCATATTTACGGTACTGTTCGTATTTGTTAGTTAGCATTCCTTATCCACTCCATTGATTCCTTAAAATTCTTTAGTTCGCCTTCAACTTCAAGATAGGGAACGGACTGAATACCCTTAGACTTCATTACATCAATATCTGTAATCTGGGTATATTCAATTTTCTTATCGTTTAGCATTTTTTCAAGTACTTTACATTGTGGACAATGTGTTGTATACATTATTACCAAATAATCACCTCATTCATCATATTCATCTTCGATTTCCATTGACGTTGTTTCCTGCCCTGCTCCATCTCTATGAAGTCGACAGGACGTTCCGAACCTATCACAAAGTTCATCCATCCCTTCCATTAATTCTTCGATTCCTGCCGATACATTGGTGTTATCCAGTACGGCATAGAAATCGTCTATATTTATTTCATCATCAACGTCAATGACGTGATAATGTTCAATAACTTCCTTAACTATTACCTTCATGGTTACTCCTCCTTTCTCTGAGGATGTATATATTATACCACATCCTCAGAGATTTGTCAATAGGTTTTTGAAAAAATTTTTGAAAAATTTTTATCTGTTAGGGTCTTCGTCCATTGGCTTGCATAGATTAAAAGCTAAAGCACAATCAACTAGCCAACTGTCGAATAAGTCGCTTTCAACCCATCCTAAAATATCGTACAGCTTGTAAGCCTTGGGGCAATAGGTTTCGCTTGCACGTCTTAAGCAATCAATCCAACCGCAAGTGCCCGCCATATATACCCATTGGGTTTCATATTCAAACGATGTGTTGAAAGTTTGTTCAAGCTCTTTTTTGAAACTTTTCATCATCTCATAAAATTCGCCGCTGTCATCAATAGTCGGTTGATTCTTCGTCTCTTCCATAGCGTTCGCTCCTTATAGTTAAATTATTATTTTCATCAATTGACTCGATTAAAGCCACTTGATGTTGATATACGCTGTTTTTGTATTTCTTAGCAACAAATTCGTCGCCGCGTCTATAACCAGCTACAATAATCATCGTCCCACGATTGAACCATGACTTGTCAAGCACTATCTTTTTACCTTTGTCATCAACTTCTGAGAATTGTTGTTTATACCATGCGAATGTGCCTTGATTGAATTTGACATTGACAACCTCATTTTCTGGTGTAAGTATGGTGACAACATGATGTGCGTCTGTACGGGACAAAACTATGCCACATATGGCTGATAGCTCATATTGTCTCCATGTTCTGCCACGGAAACTGCGCTCGACAAATTGAGGCTCTTCGGGTAATTCCTTGTAGTTGCTTAGATTATATGCTTTGTAGTCAACATGGGCTAATACATGATCGTGACTGAAGAATGAGCATGAATCAAATGACCAAAGGTTGACGTTTTCAACACCGTCTATGAAGTCATCATACGCTTGCTTGCGCCGTGTATTGTTGTAGCTATCAAGAAATTCAGGGGTATTTATATATTGCATAAGCGCGTCTGTTGAAGGCTTGAGTAGTTTTTCAAGCGACTTGTCAACGACAATCGTCCAGTCATCTTCTTGCCAATAATCTACTGATTCTGTAAGTGATGAGACAAGGTTATCGTTAAAATACTTAAGCGCACGGTCATCAAGCCAGTAGAGCTTCTTGGATTTGTATTGAGGATGATTGCCATACAAAAATTGCTTACTACAGACGTACTTTAGCCACCTGTAAGGCGCGGAAAGGTTACGGGGTATAGATACCTTGCTTGACAGGATTGCGGGCAAATTCTGTCCATTTACACTTGTTATTAAAGGCGTTGACAAGCAAATATATTCCTTCATCACGGATATGCGATTGGGGTTAAAGCAATCAAAACATCCTGCCTTGATAAGTTGGCGGATTTTAGATGCTGTAACAAGACTGCCGGGATAGGTGTTACGTGTGTAGAAATCGGCAAAGGATGAATAGGGGCGATTGGCGATGATTTGGGCAGAGATGTCGGAATTGATACCGGAAATTGCGGCTAATCCAAACACTATCCTATTCTCTTTTGCAATTGGCGTAAAGTCGTTATTTGATTTGTTTATATCAGGTGCATTGACCATAACACCAAACTTAGCCATATTATAAATAGCTTTGGCAAGTTTACCATAATCTGTATTACCACCAGAGCCTTCATCATCCGGTGTTGCCTCCGAAGACAAACAGCCTACATTCCAATATACGGGGTTGTAATGATAGAATAGATTAAGTTCTTGCAAAGCAATTACGGAGTAGACATAACTATGGATCGAGCTAAAGGAATACCCGAGACTTGCACTGAATAATTCTTCCCATATATACTTAAGGAATATTTCCCTTGTTCCTATCTTCTTTCCGTATTCAAAGAATTGTTCTTTAGCTTGTTCCTGTAACTTTGCGTCTTTACGAGCTATTGCTTTCCTTAGTAAATTTGCTTCTTTAAGTGTATATCCTGCAACGTGTTTGTCCATTGATATACGCATAATTTTCTCTTGGCAGTCAGCTAAATAATGAGCATCTTTACAGTAGTGGGCAATTATATCTTTTTCGTCTTGATTTAACCCATAATTTGTTGTGTCTCTTTCCCATTCGGTCTCGTCTTTGTCATAACGTACATAGGTTTCAAGCGGTGTTTCTTTTGCGTTATCGGGCATGAGACGAATAAGGCTATTTGCCGCTGATAAATCCATGATATTCTTTGGTTTGACTTGAGCAAGTGCCTTAATACCAATAGCTGTCACCCACTGAAAGCATGAATACATTTTGGTAATACTGTCCCACATTTCAGGCGTAGTATAATCAATTACATCGGGGTGAAGATATTTATTATAAGTTGCACGCAAAGAGCCTTGCCATTGAATTACACCATCTTTTAACATTGCGTCCATTGCATAGTGAATTTTTTGCACTGCGTCTAATGTTAAGAGATCAAATTTTATCTCTGAAACCAATTCTGAATCCCAAAGGTCATAACAGGTACATAAAGTCTTGTTAGGCGCACGCATAGCGGCAAGATGGTTTGTATATGGTTCATTGCCTATAACTAATCCCGCACTATGAAGACCACGTTGACAAATAAGGTCACATATGCCCAAAGCGCATTCTTTAAGATTAGGATATTTGCTTATTTCATTAACTATTTCTGTAATGGGTTTAGTTCCGTTTTTTTCACTGCCGTACAAGCATTCTTTAAGTGGTGTAATTTTACCTCTGTTGACCGGAATAAGTGATTTAATATAACCACTTACATCATCACTTAGCCCTAATCCACGACAAGCACGTTCTATTGCTGTTTTAGCAGAAACTGTTCCAAACGTAGCAACATTAAGAACCCTGTCTTCACCAAAGAAATCTTTAACACCTTGAATAATTGCGTATTTCTTACTTGGTTCTGAGTCGGTGTCAATATCAGATACTTCCTCGCCTCGTTCCAAAGCCATATGCCTCCAATAAGGGAGATAATCTCCTAAAGGAACAGGGTCACACTGTGATATTCCAAGAACATAACAAGTCAAGAACCCTGCACTTGAACCTCGACCACAACCAACAATACTACCAGCATCCCACATAATATCAATTATCTTAGTCATAGTGGAATAATAGCATACCAATGATGTATGAAGGGCTTCGCTTATTTTGTAAAGTTCATTCCATTCTATATCAAGCCGTTTGATGTATTCTTCTATCTTGCTTTGTTTCTTAGGGTTGCAGTAGATTTTTTCATACAACCCCTGTTCACACTGATAAAAGAAATAACGCTCTTGAATTAAATGATCTTGCCCAAGTGTCGCATAGTACTTAAATATAGGATACTTATCATACCATTCCTTGAAATAATGTTTTATTTCAAAAGCAGGAATTTTATCTGTTGGTATTTGAGGAATTATAGGGTCGTGCCATATATCGTATCCTTTGACACGTTTGCTGATTGATTCTGTTGTGGCGAACATTTTATCAATCTGTTCATCATTGAATTCATGATGTAAATGCTCCCGTAATTCCTTTGCGTCCATTAAATAAGCAGTCGCATAGAAATCATCAACTTCGCGCTCGCCATCCTGTGAATTAAGAAATATCTTATGAATAAGTTTATCTTCTTTTTTAAGGTAGTGAGCATCTGTTGTTACGATTAGCGGAACTTCGCTTATTTGAGACAGCCAAAGCATTTTCTTGTTGACTTTGCTTTGGTCGCAATTGGTGTCTTTAGAAGGCTGAGCCTCAAGAAAGAAATTGTCCTTGCCAAAGATGTCTTGAAAATGCTTAACTTCGTTTAAGGCTTCGTTATCTTTGCCGTTAAGAAGCAACTTGTCTATTCGCGAGCCGAGACAAGAACTTGATGCAACTATATGTCCTTGATTAGGTTTAATAATTTCTTCAAGGTCGCTATACAATGTAGGTCTACGCCATATACTGTCAACATACGCTCTTTTCCATGCCCTTGTTGATAGCTCACAAAGTTGATGATAGCCTTCTGTATCAAGCGCGTTTAAGATAAAATGGTACTGAGGCGTTTTGGTAGAACCATTGATGTTAGCTTCGTGTTCTTCATCAGTCAAGAGATAGATTTCATTACCTAAAATTAAGTTAAAATCTCTATCTCTTTCCATCTTTTCATAATATTTCAGCGCTTTAACAAAACCGCTAATACATTCATGGTCTGTAATGGCTATGCCGGATAACCCTATATCATAAGCACGCTGTATTAATTCAGGAACACGATTGATGCAATCTGAAAAACCAAGTGCGGCATTTGAATAATCTGTGTGAGAATGAAGGTTTGTGTAAGTGTTATTCATTTAACTTTTTGAAACACCATGACAGGTTCTTTATTAGAAATCACGCCCTTCTTGTCATCCCACTGTTTTCCATATTGTTTTTTGTGTATAGTTATATCAAGCTCTTCAGCAAGTTCAAAACCATCAATAGATTGAAACGCCTTAAAAAAGTCATCATAACAAGTACAGGACTTACTTATATTTTTTATATTTATCATGGCGTACCCCCCCTTTCTTTAGATATTGATATGTGTTAATGACGGTTGGATAAACAAACTTATCAACCCATGCTGAATAATTGTTATAATTTATAGTTGATTCACTTGAATCACTACTATATTTTTCAAGATTAAAATAGGGCGGGGAGGTAAAGGATACATCAAATAGTTCGCTTAATTCGGGACGGTACACTTCTGAACCTTGTTTATAAAGACCACATCTTTGTCCTTCTTTCAAAACGCTGTGTGCATCTAAAAACCTCTTATAAGACCTTAGCGCAACTTGTAGAGAAGGATTGGGATCAAAGCCACAGTAATTATGTCCACTTAAAAGAACTGCTGACATACGACTTCCAAAACCTGCACTCGTGTCAAGACAATTTAACACCTTATTTTCAGTATTGTAATAATTATAAAGTCTACGTGCTTCTTTTGGTGGAAAGTTAGCTACCTTCCGCACCCATGACATAGAATTGCGCAAACAAGATTCAACGTTGCTTACTTCGTTTGTTGATGTAAAGAAATTGGGTTTAGATTTAATATAGTCAAGTATTTTCTTCATTTTTTCGTCGTCGTCTAAGCATTCCATCGGAGAAATCGTTGTTTTCTTCCCACAACACTTGAACATTTCTTCTTTGAAAAAATGTGATAATACCTTATTTAGGTTGCCCCCCCATTTATAAAGGAGTTTATATCAGCAAGCAGTTCTTCGTCGCTATATTTTTTGAAGATTTCATCATAGTGTTCAGATAAATAGCTCATTCTTCATCCACCTCAATTTCAATTGCGTCATACTTTCCATTTGACCATTCCCAATCTTTCCAGCGTTCAGTATCGTTTATTTTATTTACTTTTTCAACAAAATCTAAACACTGCTTCAGATTGCCTACAAATTTATACCATCCGTCTTTAGAAACAACATGAAATCGGTTCTTTAGAGTTTGCGACCAATCACCATCAGGGTCAATTTCTTCAATATGGCTTTCACCCCTTACTTCATCATAATCCTTGTCGTTTGTTAATATCGTCCAATGATTTAGCCTACAGTGATAGTCATTTTCATCAAACCAATACTTAATAACGATATACCATTTCTTATTCTTCATCAATTTCAACTCCTACCCTTCCACAACTTGGTGCATACCATTCAAATTCCTCATCGGGATGCCTTTTGATATACCCCAACAGGCTCTCAATATCCCCATACATTTGGCTCTGTTCGCTTTCTATGCAGAATTTGTCAATCATCATATGCGTCTTAGGTTCAACCGACCTCGTGTTTATGCACTCCCATCCCTTATGGTTAAGAAGTATATCATTGGTCAGCGTATAGCGCATGATAGGATAAGTAATGCCTTCCTTAATTTCAGTTACAAGAAAATAATTCTTCATAATCTCACCTCATAAACAAAATTGGTAGCCCTTTTTTGGACTACCAATATTATACCACATATTCGATTGTTTGTCAAGGGGTTTTAAGAAATTTCTTGAAAAAATTTTTATTTCTTATACCTCCCATCAACATATTCAACAAATTTTTCACAGCAAGCATCAAGCCCCGCAGCATAACCAAGATTGAATTGTCCACCGACATGATAGGCTTTGTCATCTGCTTTGCGTGATTCTTCGATTAACCAATCTTTGAACAACTGAACCACAACACTATCGTAGACTAACTCGGTGAACGCTTGTCTTATTTCGTTTACGTGTTGCGTTCTTTAGTAGTCTCAAAAACTTTCTCAAACTTTAGCAAACAGTCGTTATAAGCATTCATTTTGGAGATATCCTTTTGCTTCTTGGTTGCTTCTTTATAAATCATGCCTTTAATAATAGCGGCATAGCCATCAATAAGAACCTTAAGACTTGTTGCCCGTTGATTTTGCTCCCCCTCCATTTGACTTATTTTCTCTGCATAGGTACGACACTGTTCCTCAAGCCAAGCCTCATAATCATCTTCGTCAGAATCTATAAATTTATCCTTAAGTACTTTACGGAACTGTTCGCGTCTATATTTTTCAAGTAACATTTGGGATTCTTTACGTAAATCTTCGTAGTTGGTGACTATCCGATAAACCTTTTTATCTTCTGGCTCATAATACCGATCTTTTGGATTGTCGCTATACAGCCTAGTACTCGCCACGATTGACCTTGACCACCAACCTATTTCCCAATCATTATAGGAAACTGCCGGAGGTTCGAATATACCACATACATCACGTTCAAGATGACGCGGATATGATGCTATAAATTCATCAAATTCCTGTTTTGTAACTTCCTTGTATTGCTTCTCTATTGTCGCATGAATATCGATGTATTCTTGTTCATCTTGCGTTGATATTCTCATTATTATATCCTTTCATAATCTTATTTTCCAGCACTCTTCCCTAAAATACCGCCAAAATTCTTTTTCGGGACAAGCCTTATAGAAATAATGTCTATCTTCCCATTCATCTCCACCAAGAATTTTTGCGCTCTGTTCATTTACGTATCTTTCTGCTTTGTCAAGACTGAGAAAACCTAATTTGGGTATAGGCGGAAATGCCGCGTTACTATAATAGACTATATAGTGTTGTACTCTCTTCATCTATAAATCACCACAATACTTGGGAAAGGTGCAGAGTTTTTGTTTTCACCAAATTTTAGCCGTCCTTTAATAAATCTAATTTCAGCTTTTCCAAGTATATAGTCATGAAACCATCTTACATCAGTTCTTGAAGGCAACAACATTACAACTGTACACCCAGTACGTTGATGTTCTTCATATGCTTTCTTAACCCATAATCCTGTTTTGCGACAATAGGGTGGATTGCACCACA
>Ga0256404_1012855_pt1 | contig 10769 bp, 7 predicted proteins | sample RumenRJG_01DNA_FD_185990 | JGI IMG/M metagenome (GOLD analysis project Ga0256404, IMG submission 185990) | Bovine rumen microbial communities from Lethbridge, Alberta, Canada - RJG_01 | ecosystem: Host-associated > Mammals > Digestive system > Stomach > Rumen | place: Canada: Alberta | collected...
AGAACGACACCGTGCATCCGACAGTATTCCGCTTTATCATCTGCCAGATTCATCAGCAGATTCGTAACGCCAAGGATTGAATTGTTTTCAAATGCGACCGAAACAGCAAGAATTACCCGGCTGACGGCATCTATCATGCAGTAAAGAATTGGTCGCCCCACTGTGATCTCTGGGTTGTCCGCGTCAACGATGGATACATCCACCTCGCAGGCATCAACTTCAACCATGTCGCCAATGCCGGCAACGCCATACATTGAATCGCTTAACAGAAGGCGCTTATTGTTCCGCACTTCTGCCGCACTTGTCTTTACTGTGTCGCGTTGTTCCTGCGTCGTATGAGCGCAAAAGTAAAGATAGAACTGCTTATAGGTCGGAATCTTTTCAACCGGCTGTTCTTTTTTCAGAAGGACATTGCCTTCGGCAGTGTATTCCGTATAGTAATTTTGAATCAGATGGTTATAAGCATCCTTGATTGATGTTGCCCTTTTGCCCGAAAGCAGTTCCGCTACTCCTTCGTCAAACTGTTTCCGAATTTCGTCGCAAAGAGAGCATTCGTAATTGTGGTAAATGCCCTTGCGCCCTGGATGTGCTTTATATTCATATGATTTTGGAGTGTTTGAATACCCTTTTAGCCTATGATCCAAAAGATAATAATCGCTGCAGCCGGATTGGTAATAGCGGCGAACGATGCGCCAGAATGATGCTTTGCTGAACCCATATTTCTTATATATTTCAGAAATCTTATCTCCGCTTGTCAGATAGCCAATGAAATACGGTCGGAATGCAGTGTCGAACTCGTGAACCATGTTGTTTCGACGATCATATTCTTTCCGATCCTTTTCGGAGAGCTTTTCGTATTCGATCAGTGGCTGTGCTTCTGAAATCTGGATCGAAAAATCACCACTCTTAAGGTTGTCGATTGCTTGGGCCATCTTGATCGTCTGAATTCTTGTTTTTTCCGTTTCCATTTCAATCACAGTCAGGAAGTATTCATCCAGCCCTATGACTCGATATAAAATGCCGCTGTTCGAACGAATGATATTCCCTACCGCAATCAATACTTTCTCCTGGCTCATAACGCCCCTCCTTCTGGTGCCCAATGAATATCAAGCTCTTGCGCAAGTCTGCAAAACGGAATGATCTGCGTTTCCATATCCCGCTGAATCTGATGATGCGCGATTAAATATTTCAAATAACTGACAGGATCGAATACATCGGAAAGGTCATAGAACTCGGTCACCAACCGAATATTCGTCACCATTGTGAGATTCATTTCGTTGGCGAACAGGATCTCAAAAGACACTCCCTTTTCCTTCCAGTATTCCTGCTCGATCCAAAGCTTGACCGCCGTTCGATCATTGCCAAGCGCGGAGCGATTGCGCTTGATTGACAGCACTTTCTGAGATCCGTCCGCATAGTCCAAAAGCAAGTCAGAAGTCATTCTGCTCTGCCTGTCTTTCGGGTGCTGCAACTGCATGGAATCGGCAATTCTGAGCGTATCTTCCAGTTCAAGCGGGAACTGTTCACGTATATCGACAACGCTATCGTCCCAGCGATTGATGTAATACGCATACATTTCGCCCTGACTCAGCAATTGCATAGTTCTGCCGTTCTTCCAATCCACCGGGTTGCAAGTAGTGCCAAGGCTATTGAACTCGTTTACCTGTATCCACGGTTTGTAATCACTGCCGTGCCCTTCACCGCGATGCTGATTCAATTTGGTTTGTTCACTTACTTTTGGCTTGATCATAAGCGCTCCATCTTCAGCGCCACATTATCATGACAATTGATAATGAACTGGTGGTAGATCAAGGAAATTTTCCGTTTCGGTAATATAGTGGTGGTATCAAAATTGTAGTTATTGCAGTTTCGATAAGTGTTAGGTGGTATTTATTTGCGGGGAATATGCACAAATCATATACTTTACTTAAAGGCAAAGGGGTTAACTAATGGCATTAGCAAAGAAAGAATACGAAGTAGAAAGCCTTCTTCTGAAGCGCCTTCAGGACATGGGCTATGACTATGTAGAAATGCATCAGTATGAGGATGTTGAAGCGAACTTTAAGACGCAGCTTGAAAAGTTCAATGAAGACAAGCTGCTTGAAGCAAAAGGCGCTTCCACCCTTTCCGACCGGGAGTTTGATAAGGTTCTTACCCACCTGAAAGGCAAGACCGTCTATGAAAGCGCAAAGCTTCTGCGCGATCAGTTTGTTCTTCAGCTCGATAATGGAAAAAATGTTTATCTGAGCTTCCTTTCCAACGATTCAAACAAGAACATCTTTCAGGTGACGCATCAGGTTACGGTCGATCCGGCAAAGGTCAATGATGTGCTTCAGAAGAACCGCTATGACGTGACACTTTTGATCAACGGTCTGCCGCTTGTGCAGATTGAATTGAAGCGCCCCGGCATTGAGCTGAACGAAGCCGTAAATCAGCTCAATCGCTATCGCCGCGACTCCTTCAAGGGTCTGTTCAAGTTTATTCAGATTATGATCGTCTCGAACGGCACAATCACAAAATATTGCGCTAACTGCAACGAACGTAATCCAGAAGGAAACCAGCAGGACATTCTGAAATCGCTCGTCTTCTACTGGACCGATATCAATAATGTGCGAATCACGAAGTTGATTGAATTCGCGGAAGAATTCCTTGACCATCACAGCATCACGGAAATGCTGACGAAATACTTCATTATCAAGGAGTCTGAACCAACACTTCTTGTAATGCGCCCATATCAGATTTATGCAGTCCAGCAGGCATATGATCGCGTAGTCACATCGGCAATGAATGGATACGTGTTCCATACGACGGGATCAGGCAAAACCTTGACTTCTTTCCGCCTTGCAACCCTTTTGCGTGATTCCCCTGCCATCAAGAAAGTATTCTTTTTGATTGACCGTAAGGATCTCGATGATCAGACGGTTGATGAATATAACAGCTTTGAAAAAGGCTGTGTTGATAATACCGATAACACCAAGACACTTGTGGCGGACATTCAGGATTCGACAAAGAAACTGATCATCACAACCATTCAGAAGATGGCATCAGCCCTTAGGATTGAGCGCTATCAGGAAGTAATGGACAGCCTGAGCAGCGAGCCTGTTGTCTTTATCATTGATGAATGCCACCGTTCCCAGTTTGGCAAAATGCATGGTCAGATCGAAGGCCACTTCAAGAAAGGCAATTATATTGGCTTCACTGGTACCCCAATCCGTAAGGAGAACGCACAAGGCGGAAAAACGACGGATGATGTCTTCGCGACTGGAAGCCCGCAGATTGCGCCGTGCATTCATACCTATACGATCAAGGAAGCAATTGCCGATGGAAACGTGCTGCGCTTCTCCGTTGAGTTTATGCGTTCCATGCAGCCAAAGAATATGCCGATTGACATCGATCCGGCGCAGCTTGATGATCCGGAATACTGCAAAGAACACGGCATCGACCTTGATTCTCTCTACCATAAGCAGGAGCGAATCGAACTGATTGCGAATGATATTCTTGACCATCTTGAGCAACATACGCACCCAATCGGAAGAGACGTATATACCGCGATCTTTGCGACGGACTATGTAAAGTACCTGATGGAGTATTACCGCTACATGAAGGCGCATAATCCCCATGGTTATCGCATTGCCGCTATTTTCAACCCTTCCTTCAATCCGAACGCTGATCAAGATGATTCGGATGGCGCAGATGCTAATTCCCGCGCTGACCTCGCGGAAGTTATCGACGATTATAACCAGATGTTCGGAACTGATTTTACAATTGATACCTTTGACGGGTATCGCAAGGATGTGTCGAAGCGCCTGAAGCAGAAAAATCTGCCTCAGATCGATCTCCTTCTTGTTGTAAACATGTTCCTGACCGGGTTCGATTCCAAAGCGACCAATACGCTGATTCTCGACAAGAATCTGATCTACCATTCGCTTCTTCAGGCATATTCGCGCACAAACCGCGTTGATAAGCCAACCAAGCAGTTTGGCCAGATTGTCACCTATCGTAACATTAAGGCAGCACAGGATGAGGCGCTGAAGCTGTATTCGCAGGACGGCAACCCAGCGGAATTTCTGATGCAGTCATATGAATATTATTTGACAGAATATCGGAAGAATGTTGAGGCACTGCGCCGTGTCGCTAGAACGCCGGACGATTGCGCAGAACTTGTTTCCGAAGATGATCAGCGCGATTTCATCAAGAAGTTCCGTACGCTGTATCGGACGTATGCAACTTTGCTGACGTTCGGAAAGTTTGATTGGGCTGATCTTGATGTCTTCATGGATGAAAAGACGCTGATGGATTATAAGTCCTGGTATCTTCAGTTCTATGATGACGTGAACAAGAAAGTGCGCCATGGCATCGAAACACCGCTTGAAGATATCGATTTCAGCATTGAGCTGGTGCGCACTGACAAGATCAATGTCGTCTATATCCTTCAGCTTTTGAAACAGGTAAACCGGCACGGAACGAAGGAAGAAATTGACAAGGCGGTTGATCTTATCATGCGCGAAATCGAACGTTCTGATAACGAAAAGCTGCGCTACAAGGCAACGATGATAAAGGATTTCATTCGTACACGGTTCTACGATCTGAAGCCGGACGAAGACATCGTTGAGGCATATAACCAGTACGAAAGCGAGTGCATGGAGAAGAAGATCCATGAGTTCGCAGAGTCAGAACATGTAGATGATGGACTGATTCATGAAGTGACGGCTCAGTATTTTACCGATGAGCGGAGTATTTCGAGGGAAAGCCTTCGCAAGCTCTTCGAACCGGAGCATCTTGGACTTTTGAAAACAACGAAGCTGATCAGTGACACTATGCTGTTTGTCAGTGAAATGTCTGATCAGTTTGCAGGGAGTGAGGAATAATCAAATGACAGATACAAAGCGCAATATCGAATCTCAGCAGGCGCAGGAGCTTGCGAACAAGCTTTGGGCGATTGCCAACGATCTTCGCGGGCAGATGGACGCGAATAAGTTCCGGAACTATATTCTTGGGGTTATCTTCTATCGGTATCTTTCCGAAATGACGGAAGATTATATGCAGGAAATTCTGAAAGATGACGGGCTGACCTATGAGGAATCGCTGGAAAATCCAGAGTTTTCCGACACTGTTCGTGCATGGTCGATTGAGCATCTTGGCTATGTCATTGAACCAAAGAACCTGTGGCGCAATCTGATCGCAAAGATCGAAGCAAAAACATTCTCCATTGAAGACTTTGAGAAAGCGGTTCAGGCGCTGATCGAATCGACAGTCGGACAGGATTCCGAAGCGGCTTTCGACAAGTTGTTCGATGACATGAACCTTGAAGATAAGGACCTTGGCAAGGAAGTCTCTGATCGAACAGCATTGATCTCCAAGGTCATGCTGAAGATCAACGATATTTCTTTTGGCGCCAAAGACGCAGAATTCGATGTACTTGGAACTGCCTATATGATTCTCATCGGCCTGTTCCAGTCGGAAGCAGGAAAGAAAGGCGGCGAATACTTTACCCCCACCTGCGTTTCTGAGCTTGTGGCCCGTCTTGCCACTTATAACATGAAGGAAATCCGCACCGCATGTGACCCATGTGCAGGTTCAGGCTCCCTTCTGCTTCTGGTACAGCGTTATCTCAGTGACCACCATGTCGGACATTTCTATGCAGATGAAAAGAATGGAACAACCTACAATCTGCTGCGCATGAATCTCTTAATGCACGGGGTCCCTTACCGTCAGTTCACAACATTCAATGAAGACATGCTCATAACGGATAAGTTCTATGAGAACGGTCGTCCTGTTTTCTTCGATGTTCAGGTCAGTAACCCTCCCTATTCCGCTGATAACACAGCATTCAGCAAAATCGATGATCCGCGCTATAAGGCGGCTGGTGTTGCGGCTCCAAAATCGCATGCGGATCTCGCCTTTCTTGAGAGCATGGTGTTCCATATGAAGGAAGGCGGACGTATTGCGGTTGTTCTTCCGCATGGTGTTCTGTTTCGTGGTAACGCGGAAGATAAAATTCGCCGCTATCTGATTGACAATCTAAACGTCATTGATGCGGTTATTGGTCTTCCGGCAAACCTTTTCCACGGCACATCTATTCCTGTTTGCATTGTCGTATGCCGCAAAGGAAGAAACGGTGATTCCGGAAACATTATGTTCATTGATGCATCAAAGGAATTCATCAAGGGCAAAAACAAGAACATCATCTCCGAAGAAGCCATTGACAAGATCATGAGCGTCTATGCAAACCGTAAGGATGTAGAGCGCTATGCCCATGTAGCGTCCATGGATGAGATCAAGAAGAACGATTACAACCTGAATATTCCTCGCTATGTTGATACATCCGAGCCGGAGAAAGAACTGAACCTGGACGAGATGATCAGCAACATTACGAAGGACAATCAGGACATCAAGGAATGCGAAGCATCCTTGAAGAAATACTTTGATGAACTTGGAATCAAATTCCCGGAGGAGTAGCCTATGGAAGAAAAGAATAATGTGCCTGAATTGAGATTCCCAGAATTTTCCGGAGTTTGGGAAAAGCATAAACTGGGAGATATTGAAAAAGAAGGAAAAATTTCTTTGAACAGAGGTAATGTTATCCCTAAAGGGGATGGGCCTTATCCAGTTTATAGTTCGTCCGTAAAAAATAACGGGCTGATGGGTTATTCAAATACTTATATGTTTGATAGAGAACTTGTTAGCTGGTCTATCGATGGCGGAGGTGATTTCTTTTACCGGCCAAAGCACAAATTTTCAGTTACCAATGTCAGTGGCTATATTGATATACTAGACGACACCTATCTTTGCTATAAATATTTAGCATATGAATTGCAGTTTTTGCATTCGTTTTTGCATTTTGATTATCAGACAAAAGCGCATCCGAGCGTTATTCGAGAACTGTATACAATTGCAATCCCTAGTGTTGCAGAGCAGGAAAAAATTGGTGCTTTTATTTCCAATCTGGATAATCTTATCGCCCTTCATCAGCGTAAGCTCGACGATACCAAAGAACTGAAAAAATGCCTGCTTCAGAAGATGTTTCCGAAGGATGGTGAAGATACGCCGGAATTGAGATTCCCCGGATTCTCTGTCCCTTGGGAACAGCGTAAGCTTTCAGACCTAGTTGGTATGACCTATGGAGGAGGGACACCTGCAACATCAAATGAATCCTACTGGAATGGTGATATTCCTTGGATTCAATCTTCAAATACTGTGGATGGCCAGTTATTCGAAGTGGATGTAAAAAAGCATATTTCAAAAGACGGGCTTAATCATTCTGCAGCACAAATGGTACCGAAAAATTCTGTGGCTGTAGTCACCCATGTTGGTGTCGGAAAGCTTGTCTTTATGCCCTATTCTTACACTACGAGTCAAGACTTTATTTCATTGTCGGATTGTAATTGCAATCCAAAATTCTTGTGCTATTCGCTGTATAGAAAGCTACAGGAAGATTTACACATTGTTCAGGGGTCAGCAATCAAGGGTATCACTAAAGACGATCTAATGGAAAAACAGTTGGTCATGCCGTCGATTGAAGAACAAGTGCAAATCACAAACGCATTAGAGTCAATTGATAAGCTTATTACTCTTCACCAGCGTAAGCTTGACGATTTGAAGGCGCTAAAGAAATGCCTGCTTCAGGAGATGTTCATTTGAGGTGCGACAATGAAGAACTATAAGAACGTCGTATATATCCTTATCAACCCGCTCTATGCTGGTTACGTAAAGATCGGCTATGCTTCGGATCTTTATCAGCGTCTGGCTTCCCTTAACACGGGCATGCTGCGGAACTTTGAGCCATATGCAGTTTATGAGACACCGCAGAAGAACGCGGATAAGCAGTTCCACGCCATCATTGATGATCTTGCCCCTATCGTTCGCGCAAGAGTCATTAACGGGCAGAAAGTTCAGGACAAGGAGTTCTTCAAGCTTGAACCTGAGCAGGCGTATGAAATTCTTCACCACATTGCGGTTTTGACCGGAACCGAGAAGAATCTTCATTGCGCCAATGAAGCCACATCATCCGGTATGCCTGTCACTTCGCCTTACCAGCAGCAGGCACCCACCAAAGCAGTCCCAACCGCCAAGCCGAAGTCATTCACGATCAATGGTAAGAGTTATCCATTCACGACATGGATTCGCGCTCTGGAACAATACTGCGAAAACGTTGTTTCTGTCGTCGGCTTCTCTACGTTCCGTAACGCCGTCGTCGGCATGAAGATGGGCGACAGTAAAGCATCTACGAGAAAAATCTTCGACGATAAGCCAGATGATATGAAGCAGTTTGGATTCTACAAGTTTGCTGAAGGCGATCTTTATCTGCTGACCAACTATAGCGCTCACGGGATTCAGACGATCTGCGATAAGGTCCATGGGCTGTTTCCGAATGTTTCTATCACCTTCGAAGATTAAAGCGTTATATTCATCTTGCCTGGTAAATCACCAGGCTTTTTAATGTCTCGAACGAGTATCCGTGACCGGGAAGCATAAAAGGATAATTGATCTCCATGCCCGTATAATTGCGCAGCAAATCTCTATCAATGCCAAGGCTGCTATAGGCGCTGGATTGAACATGGTCATACCATTCGTCAAGCCATTCCTTCTCGGTTAAGGATTCATAGAAGCTTTCCTTCAAAAAGTATAGATCTTCAATTTCTCGATGCTTGCGGAAAAATGACTGTAACTTGCGATTCTGGTAGTCTTGCAGGCTCTTTCCGGGCATGGTCAATAGTTCAACCATCTTTCGATTTTTTGAAGCTTCTGGGCACGTTTCTGTGAGAAATTGAAGCATTGTACGGTAGACGGACTCGGGATTGTAATACAATATTGCGTTCGGGAAACGATTGCGCAGTTCCTGAATATGTTCGTCGCCAAAGTTCATACAGATGCGATTCGGGCTGTCCGCGGGATACAAGTGATCCAAAGCGGCGGAAATATCTTCGGACGAATAGGAGGCGCTGAGTTCTACGGGCTTCCCGGTGAAAACGTTCAAAATGAGTCCGTATGTATGTTTTTCAATTGTGATCGGCTCAATTCCAAGATGCTTTGGCACAGCCATCGGCGGCTGCTGGGATATGTATTTATTAAACAAAGATAGGACGGCTGGTTCCGTCAAGAAATAGCGACTAGCTACATTATGGAACGAATAGTATAAACAATCTGTAGCTATCCGCCGTTCAAGCCTGATGGTTCTGCCTGATCTGAGATCGATCAAATCAAACTGAGCGCCAATGATCTTCTTGCAATCTCGGCATCGATAGCGCCGATATGGGAAAATGATGGACACCTTCTTATGGTGATACGGAACATCCAAAACGCGCTTTTGAGTAGTCTTATGAACATCAAGGGACTTGCAATGGCAGTATGGGCATTCGGCAGGACGCTCTTTTCCGTTGGTGGAGCAGAAGACCGAAATTTGGTCGCATTCTTCTTTCACTGATTCGACTACCAGATTTTCCAAGACCAATTGCCTTATGAATTCCGCGTTATCCATGAAAATACCACCTTTTGCTTATCAAATTATATACGAACAGGGCCGACTTTTGCGATCCGGTTTCTTATACTTCAAGTATGAACAGAAACCTCAATATTCCACAAATTCGGCCAGATGAGCCAGTCAATACTTATATTAAACGCATTGCTGATGCAAATGTCATCGATCTCGATACATTCTACATTGATGTCATACAGACACGCCATCATCCGAATTATGTTTTAGCGCCATTAGTCCGCTTATCCGAACTGTCAGGATTGACGGTTGAGGATCTGGAAGACCATCATACGATCTTCCCTGTCCTTCGGTATTTTCTAACGCCGGTGGAAGTATCGCAAGCAAAGTTATACATGGTTGGTTATAGGCGTATTCTTCCGCAGATGATTCAGTTTCCAAGAAATCATATATACTTCGATACGGTTCAAGAAGCAGTATCCATTATTCCGGAAGTCAATCCTGATAATGACTATTTTATTCAAGGTTTGTTAAAGTATCCGTTGGCGATGAATCGGACCACGTTCGGCGCAATTGGCCTTCTGCATTCGGTATGCGATGAAAATGCTGTTTCGCCTCTTCTTAATTACTATGCCATTCCGCAACAAGCTAAGTTCGAAGCCGAACCGTCGCTCATTCTCTCCGATGCAATAAGGCAATTTCAAACGCCTGAGCAATTCATAGTATTCGCAAACGCACATCGTGAGGTCCTTCAGTATTCCGAGGAGCCGATAAGGGTATGCGCCACTCTAACGGCGCTGGCAGAGAACCTCGGGTATGAGCCAATAGAAATATTAAGCTACGGTATCAATTGCCTGATCTATCGGGCAATTATGAAATCCTATCCGGATCTTGAACCCGAATGGCTGAATTTCCTAGAGCAAAAATCAAAAAGTTCAGTTTCGTATCAGGATCAAATCATCTTGAATATCATAGCCAGACAGCGCATAGCTCTTCATTCGAATGATACTGATGGCAATGCCTGAAATCCGCCCTACAATTCCGGCGAAGAAGAAACTCTTGACCGATCTTGCAAAAGCTCAAATGTTCTCTCCGCTTATAAAAGATACTCGACGCAACGATTCTGATAGCAGAATCAAACGCGTCGTCTTTTTTTGCCATTTGCGTTCGTTTCAAATAGATTTGGAAAAAGTTCCGACGGGCTTTGGAACCAATCGGAGCTGAATTTGATATAGATATGGAATAGCCGCATGATGTGTGTCCCATGTATATGCGGTTTCTCGGTTTTCCCGTTTCATATAGAATTGGAATTTAACAATTTAGATATTATTGAACC